>JAEEGI010000966.1_pt1 | contig 74727 bp, 61 predicted proteins | sample 8958751 | NCBI WGS metagenome assembly JAEEGI01 (sample SAMN16246545, study PRJNA631951) | gut metagenome | biome: gut microbiome; feature: rumen; material: KS-attached | host: Bos | place: Iran: Karaj | collected 2018-10
GAGCAGCACGTTGACGGAAGGGAAGATGCGCCTGTTGGAGAGGTTGCGGTCGAGCTGGAGCTCCATGTTGCCGGTGCCCTTGAACTCCTCGAAGATGACGTCGTCCATCTTGGATCCGGTCTCAGTAAGGGCCGTAGCTATGATGGTGAGCGAACCGCCGCCCTCGATATTTCGGGCCGCGCCGAAGAAACGCTTGGGCTTCTGCAGGGCATTGGCGTCCACACCGCCGGAAAGGACCTTTCCGGAAGCCGGCTGGACAGTATTGTATGCACGAGCGAGCCTGGTGATGGAGTCGAGGAGGATCACGACATCGTGACCGCACTCGACAAGTCTGCGGGCCTTCTCGATGACCATATTGGCGACTTTGACGTGTCTTTCGGCGGGCTCGTCGAAGGTCGATGCGACAACCTCGGCGCGGACGCTGCGCTGCATGTCGGTGACCTCTTCGGGGCGCTCGTCGATAAGGAGGACAATCTCGTACACCTCGGGATGGTTCTCGGCGATGGCGTTGGCTATGCTCTTGAGGAGCATGGTCTTACCGGTCTTCGGCTGGGCGACGATAAGTCCGCGCTGACCCTTGCCGATCGGGGCGAACATATCTACGATACGGCAGGAAATGTCGCGTCCGGAACGGCCTCCGGTGAGGTTGAACTTCTGGTCGGGGAAGAGGGGAGTGAGGAAGTCGAACGGGACGCGGTCGCGGATGAACTCCGGGGTACGGCCGTTGATGTACTTGATCCTTACGAGCGGGAAATACTTGTCGCCCTCCTTGGGAGGACGGATCTCTCCCGTGACGGTGTCTCCGGACTTGAGGGCGTTGGCCTTGATCTGGTTCTGCGAGACGTAGATGTCATCAGGGGAATTGAGATAATTGTAATCCGAAGAGCGAAGGAAACCGTAGCCGTCAGGCATGATTTCCAGGACTCCCGTGGCCTCGACGGTGCCTTCGAACTCTATGACGGGCTTGGGCACGGGCTTCGGCTGCGGAGGCTGCTGCTGAGGCAAGGGACGGCGCTGCTGCTGGGCGTTCTGGTTCTGTCCCTGCTGGGCATTGCCGCCGTGATTGCCGTTCTGCTGCTGAGGCTGCTTGACACGCTGCTGGGCAGGCTGGGGCTCGTCTTTCTTCTCCGACGGAGCGGGAGCGGCCTCTGCGGCCGGAGCTTCAGCCGCCTGGGCGGGCTCGGCCTTCTTGGGACGTCCGCGCTTGGTCTTTGGCTTGTCGGCGGCAGGGGCCTGCTCCGCGGGAGCGGCCTCTGCGGGCGCAGCCTTGACAGGCGCGGCCTCCGCGGCCCCCGCCTCCTTCACAGGAGCGGGCTTCGCTTTTGATTTGGTCTTCTTTGCGGCGGGCTTGGCTGCTTCGGCAGGCTTCTCCGCATCCGCAGCAGGCTTGGCGGCTGCGGGCTCGGCCTTCGCCGCCTCTCCCTTTTTGGGACGGCCGCGCTTGGCCTTGGGTTTATCGGGAACCGGCTTCAGGGACTCCTCCTTGGCCTCCGCATCCAAGATGGCGAAGGCGAGGGGTTCCATATCCATTTTCTTTACATTCTTTACACCATGTTCTGCAGCGATACTTTCGAGCTGCTCTCTGGTCATGGTACTCAGTTCAAACAGAGTGTGTGGCATTCGATAGTTATTGTAGGATAAAGCGCCGGAAGATATCGGCGCAGTAAAAGATATCGATGCAAAGATACGAAAAAAAACTAATTATCCCAATAGCTGCTGCTCTTCTTGAAGCGCAGCACATCGGACAGCGTCGATGCATTCGCCGCTATGCGGAAGCTGTATGACTTCCAGGTACCCGTAGGGACCCAGGACACGGAAATGTTGAAGCAATGCAGATCGTAAGTGGCGCTGAACTGCGTCGTCGTGATCTTCAGAGCCATCAGGTCGAAACCGGAACTGGCGGTCAAGGCCATCTTGGGCGTCAGTTTGAGATTGCCGGAAACGCTAAGGGTCTGCGTAAACCTGTTCTTGACGGACAGTTGTTCATTCGTATAAGCATAAGTCTTGCCATAACTGAATGAATAACTGAAATTTAGCGACCAAGGGGAATTGGGATTGGTATAATACAGCCATCCGCCGGGAATGTATTCACCGGTGATGGGGTGAGTATAAATCCTCTGGTAATAATCGGCGGGAGATCCGCCGGATCCGTTTGAACCGCTGGATCCGCTGGATCCGCTGGATCCGTCATTGCCTTTGATCGCGCCCTTGCCGCTGAGCGAATATGACATCGAGGCGCTGGCGTTGGTAAGTCTCAGCGGATGGGCGGGATCGACAAGGACGTTGAACTTATTGATCCTCTGTCCTCTCTTGTCGATGGCATAAGGGTCGAACTGGGCGCTGGCGCTGATGCTGAGCTTGCCGAATATCGAGGTGGACATCGACATGCTTATATTGCTGAGATTGAGGGAGTCGGCAAGGAAGTTATAGGAGCCGTTGAAGTTCAGCTGGTCGAGGAGCTTGACCTTCTTGGACCCCGTGCCGGTAGTATCGGCGAAATCACGCACCTTGGCCTCGAGATTGTTGGCGATGGAGAAACTTGCAGTGGCCGACCTTCCGCTTCCGGGAGGAGAGTTCAACTGTCCGGAGTAGATATTGTACTTGTATTCCTTCTCTTCGCCGTTCCTGTCCGTATACTGCAAGGTACGGTATCCGTTGAAAGCCTTCCCGAGATCGGGGCTGTACGACATGCTGACGCTCGGGGAAATGACGTGGCGGATGGCCTGTATCCGGTGATACTTGCCGAAATTGAACATTCCGTACAGTCGCGTGCTCATGGATATTCCCCCTGAATAAGACTGTGTGATGCCCAGGGTGCTGAATTGCCTGCCCTCCACCATCTCCACCTTGTCCGTCTCGGGATTATACTCATACTCGTTCTTCTTGAAGAACCAGTTCTGTCCGTAGGAGACGGAAGGATTGAAATTAAGATAGTTGGCAATCGTAAAGGAGGGGAGTCCGATGCTGAAGTTGTGCGTCATGCCGTTCTTGAAGCGGTTCAGGAACCCTTCCTCGCCGAACTCCGACGCCTTGAAGTTGATCTTGTTCTGCAACGAAGTGTTGTATCCGAAAGATATCTTCTCATAGGCCTTCTCCTTTCCTACGCGGTTCTTCTGTTTGAACGGATAGAACGTGCTGACCGAGAAGGTGACGTTCGGGAGCGTGAAGGCATATGAGCTGTCCCTGGAGTTCTGGCTGTGCAGGGCGTTGACCGAGAGGTTTATCTTGCCGTTCCAGTTCCTCGTGAAAGATATGGACGACGAGACCTGGTTCTGCAGGGCTTCGTTGACCGAACGGGAGTTGTACTTGCTGTTGGACGGGCTCGAGAAATTGACCGACGCTGAGAAAGTCTGCCCGGGATGGGCCTTGGCATCCTGAGTATGGGACCACTTCAGGCCGAAGTTGCGGCTCTGGAAGAAATCGCTGCTCCCGCGCTCACCCTTCTGGTCGTTGGAGTACGTCATGGAGAAGCTGCCGTTGAACTTGTAGTTGACCTTGTACCTGGAATTGACGTCCACCGCCCACGATCCCAGGGTATAGATGTCGCCGGTAACCGAGAGGTCCAGATAATCTCCGAAAACGAAATACATGCCCGCATCGCGCGCGTAGAAGCCTCGGGCCTGTTCCTCGCCGAAGGTCGGCATCAGCATGCCCGTGGCGCGCTGCGGCTTCTTCGGAATGAAACCGAACGGAAGGACTATGGGGAAGTGCACTCCTTCGATGACCGGATGCGCAGGACCGAACACAGTCTTCTGCGACGGTTTGGTGATCACCTTGGCCGAACTGAGCTGCAGGTAATAGTGCGGTTCATCGGCATCACACACGGTATACTGGCCATCCGTGATATTGATGGAACGGTCGGGGAGCATCTTGATGTTGTGCCCGTGCAGGATGCCCTCGTCGTCATTGGTGGTCATATTGGTGATGCGGGCCTTCTGGGAGTTGAAGTTGTACCGCACCTTCTCCATCTCATACTGGTCGCTGCCCTGTTTCATCACGGGAAGCCCGGTCCATTCGCCGGTCTCCGGGTCCTGGACGCCCTGGGCGAACACTTCACCGGAATTCATGTCGTACTCCATGTACGCCGCTGTGAGCTCCATGTTCTGGTAGGACACCTTGACATCGCCGTAATAATAGACCATCCTCTTTCCGTCGGTGAAGACCTCAATGATGGAATCCCTCGCGCCTGAGAAGGCGGGGCGCTCGAGCGAGCTCTTGCCGAGCAGCGCAAGCGAATCGGCGCGGTGGAGCGAGTCAGCCCTCGCGATGGAATCCCTGCGGAAAGTCAGGGAGTCGAGGGCGGCAGGATCTATCGTCAAAGAATCCGGCAGGGAGACCGTTTCGGTCCGGTCCGCGCGCCTGGCCTGGCGGCGCGACCGACGGTCGTTCTGAGCCGACATGACGACGCTGCCCGACAGGACGAGCAAAATCGTCACAAACAAGTATATGATATTCTTTGAACGCAATTTTTTTCCTAAATTTGCAAAGTACAAATGTAAGACTATTTTCCAAGTTTACCAAAGTACCGAGATGAATTTGAAAACCAGCATATATTGTGCCGCGCTCCTTCTGGCGGGCGTTTTCTGTTTCGTTCCCGATGCCTTTTCCCAGGACTCCGGATCCCTTGGCCTGCGCACCGTCGTAATCGATCCAGGACACGGCGGCAAGGATGCCGGAGCGATCAGCAAGGACAAGAAAACCATGGAGAAACGGCTGACGCTCGAGATCTCCAAGCTGCTCAAGCAGAAGATCGAGAAGCTCAATCCCGGTGTTACCGTCTTGATGACAAGGGAAAAGGACGAGGTGTTCGTCCCCCTCATCGACCGCGCCAAGTTCGCCACCGACAACAATGCCGACTTCTTCATCTCCGTCCACATCAATTCCAGCACTAAAACCACACCCAACGGCTATTCCATACATCTACTCGGACCCTCGACGGACAAGAACAAGGACACCTATGCAATGAATATGGAAGTGGTCCAGAGGGAGAACTCCGTCATCCTGCTGGAAGACGACTATTCCACCACGTACCAGGGTTTCGATCCCAAGGATCCCGAATCGGACATTTTCCTCCATTTGATGACCAATGCCTACCGCGAGCAAAGCATCCTTTTCGCACAGGTCGTCGACAAGCATCTTTCCGGAGGCCCCATCCGGAAAAGCAACGGCATCAGCCAGAACAATTTCGCGGTGCTCCGTCTGGCTTCGATGCCGGCGGCGCTCCTGGAACTCGGATTCATCTCCAATCCCACGGACCTCGAAACTCTCCGTTCCTCTCAGTCCCGTGACAGGATAGCCCAGCGTCTCGCGGAAGCCTTCACCGAATATAAGAAGATGTATGACGAGAGCGTCGGGGCGGGGAAGGAGACCAAGCCCGCCGCTGCGCCGAAGGGCGAGGAGAAATCCGCACCCGCCGCATCACCGGCCACCGCTTCACCGGCGACCGGAGTACACTACGGGACACAAGTGCTGGCCACCAGGAAAAACATGGATCCGAAGGACAAATATTTCCTCGGATACGAGCCCGAATGCATCAGCACTCCCACCCTCAACAAGTACGTCATCGGAGTCTCCGAAGACCTTCAGACAGCAAGGAAGGAACACGCCAGAATCAAGGCGAAATATCCCGACGCTTTCCTTGTAAAGGTGGATGACAACGGCTGCACGCGTGTCAAATAGAGATTTGCTCTTAATTTAGAATTTATATAAATTAAGAATCGGCGAAAAATCAATCGCTTACAAAAAAAACGCTTTGTAAATATCTGAAAACGTGGCCTTTAAAAAATAAGCGTTTACCCTCTTCCTAAACGCTTATATAAGAAAAACAAATTTAAACTACAATAGTGAAAAAGATTTTTTATAAAGTTTTTTTCACCCATTTTTGCACTCCCGAACAAGACCACGATGCAAATTCAAGATAGACATATCGACATTTGGAACAATTGCCTGCGCATCATCGAGCAGTTGATTGAGCCGCAGAAGTTCGAGACCTGGTTCAAGCCCATCAGGCCCGTGTCTTTCGTTGAGTCCACGCTCACGGTCGAAGTGCCTACGGATTTCTTCCGCGAATACCTTGAAGGAGCCTATCTCGACGTCATCAAGAAGACCATGAAGAGGGTCATCGGCACCGATGCCCGACTGGTCTATCTCGTGCGTCCCGTCAGGACCGAACAGCCTATGCGCTATCCCGCATCCCAGGGCCTCACCCCGGTCAACCGTACGGTATCCGTCAACACCTACAATCCCGCGAACAATCCCGGCGCGTTCGTCTATCCCGGCCTGCAGAAGGTCAGGATCAATCCCCGCCTCAATCCCGTCTATTGTTTCGGCAACCTCGTCGAAGGGGAGTGCAACAAGATGGGAGTCACCGCGGGTCTCAACATCTCCATGGCTCCGGGCAAGACCCCGTTCAATCCTTTGTTCCTCTTCGGAGGCCCCGGCCTGGGCAAGACCCATATCGCGCAGGCCATCGGAATCGCCATCAAGGAGAAGTTCCCCGAGCTCGTAGTGCTGTATGTCACCGGCAACGAGTTCAAGACACAGTATATGGACGCAGTCAACGTCCGCAACAAGCTCACCGACTTCCTGGCCTATTACATGAAGATCGACGTCCTCATCGTCGACGACATCCAGGACCTGATCGGCCAGGGCTCGCAGAACGCCTTCTTCAACATCTTCAATCACCTGCACCAGACGGGCAAGCAGCTGGTCTTCACTTCCGACCGCGCCCCCGTGGACCTGCAGAATTTCGAGGAGCGCCTGCTGTCCAGATTCAAGTGGGGCCTGTCGGCCGAGCTTACCCGTCCCGGATACTCCACCCGCCTGGCCATGCTCAAGGCGCGCGCGTTCCGCGAAGGCGTGTCCATCGACGACAAGGTCCTCGAAAGCCTTGCCGCACGCGTCAAGTCCAACTTCCGTGAGCTGGAAGGCGCGCTCATATCCCTGATAGCCCATACCACCCTGACACACCGAGAGGCCACTGTCGACCTGGTACAGAACATAACCGACAAGATAGTAGGGACGGAAAAGGAAGGGGTCACCATCGACAAGGTGCAGAGCGTCGTCTGCGAGTATTTCAACATCACCCGCGACACCCTGCTCTCCAAGTCCCGCAAACGCCAGATAGTCCAGGCCCGCCAGATTGCCATGTACCTGAGCCGCAATCTCATCGACAATTGTTCCCTCGCCACGATCGGGGCGGAGCTGGGAGGAAAGGACCACGCTACGGTGCTGCACGCTTGCACTACGGTGTCGGATTTGATGTCGACGGACAAGAGCTTCAAACAGTACATCACCGATATCAGCAAGATGCTTGTGCCTGTAGACAAATAATACAGCACGATGACATCAGATTCAGTCTTATCGCATTTCAAGAGAATAACGGAGATCCCCAGGGAATCCGGACATGAAGGCCCGATGACCGCATACCTGCAGTCGTTCGCCGCCTCGCACGGTCTTGGCTGCAAGACCGACTCCACCGGCAACGTCCTCATCATCAAGGAAGCCTCGCCGGGCAAGGAAAACGTTCCCACCATCGTACTCCAGGGCCATCAGGATATGGTCTGCGAGAAGAACGCCGGCGTTCAGCACGACTTCTCCAAGGACCCCATCCGCTACGTCATCGAGAACGGATGGATGATAGCCAAGGACACCACCCTCGGAGCGGATGACGGCATCGGCATCGCCGCCTCTCTCGCGCTCCTGGAGAGCGACGCCCCCATGGGCAGGCTCGAATGCCTTTTCACCATCTCGGAAGAGACGGGAATGGACGGCGCGGAAGCGCTTGAGGAAGGCTTTTTCACCGGCAAGACCCTCATCAACCTCGACTCCGAGGAAGAGGGCGAGTTCTGTATCGGATGCGCCGGAGGCCTCAATACCATGGCGGTGTTCCACTATGACACCGAGAACCGCAAGGATGACTACGGCAGGCTGCGCCTGACAATCTCCGGCGCCATCGGCGGCCATAGCGGCGAGGACATCAACAAGGAGAGGATGAACACCGTCCAGCAGATGGCGCGCTTCCTGTACGGCGAGTTGCCGTATGGCCTGCAGCTGATCTTGCTGAAGGGCGGGAACAAACCCAACGCCATCGCCCGCGAATGCGAGGCGGTCGTCGCCGTTCCCGACGCCGAGGCCACCGCAGCGCGCTTCGCTGCGTTCGGCAAGGACGTCAAGGCGGAGTTCGCCGTGAGCGACCCTGACGTGACTTTCGTTTCCGCCCCGGCATTCCTCAACGAGAAGGCCGTAGAAAGCGGCTGCGCCCGCAGGCTGATCACTTCGCTGTTCACTTGCCCCCACGGAGTCCAGGCTATGAGCCAGGACATCAAGGGGCTCGTGGAGACCTCCACCAACCTCGCCTCCGTCCGCATGACGGAGCACGGCGAAGTGAAGGTCGTGACCAGCCAGCGCAGTTCCATCACGTCCGCCAAGAGAATGATCGCCGCCAAGGTCCGCGCCAACTTCGAAGCGGCCGGGGCCGAAGTCGTACACCAGTACGAGTACCCTGGCTGGAAGCCTGACACACAGTCACATATACTGCATGAGTGCGTGGAGTCCTACAAGCGCCTCTTCGGCGTGGAGCCCATAGTCAAGGCCATCCACGCAGGCCTCGAATGCGGCCTCTTCCTGGAGAAGTTCCCCGGACTCGACATGATCTCTTTCGGTCCCACTCTCCTTGGCGTTCACGCGCCGGGCGAGAGGATGGACCTCGCTTCGCTGGACAAGTTCGTCGCCCTCCTCGAGGACGTCGTCGTGAACTTCAAGTAAAATGAGACTGCTGGCCCCATCCATCCTTTCCGCCGACTTCCTGCATCTAGAGAAGGACATCCGCCTGGTCAACGCCCACGCGGACATCATCCATTTCGACGTGATGGACGGCACGCTGGTGCCCAACATCTCGTTCGGTTTCCCCGTGCTGGACGCGGTGGCGCGCATCGCGGAGAAGCCGATGGACGCCCACCTGATGATCATCAATCCCGACAAGTATTTCGAACGCTGCGCCAAAGCGGGGGTGAGCATGCTCTCATTCCACCTTGAGGCGGCCAGGAAGGCGCGCAAGAGCCCCGCTAGGCTCCTGGACCGCGTCCGCAGCCTCGGGATGAAGGCCGGACTCGCCATCAACCCCGACATTCCGGTCGAGGACGTTTTCCCGTACCTGGCCCATGCTGACTACATCCTCGTGATGTCGGTCTTCGCCGGATTCGGAGGACAGAAACTCATCCCGGCTACATTCGAGAGGGTGAAGGCCGTGAAGGCCGAGATACAGCGCAGGGGTCTCGACTGTCTGGTGCAGATAGACGGGGGAGCGGACGAGTCTAACGCCGTATCCCTGTTCGAAGCGGGCGTGGATATCGTAGTAGCGGGCAGCGCGGTCTTCAAGAGCGCCGATCCCGTCGCGACCATCTCCGCTATGAAGGGAGATTGAACACGTACTCCTTGAAAGAATCGTCCAGATACCGCCGGCCTTCGGCGGTATTTGTTTTTTCGGCGCACTCTTTCAGGATGGAATGGAAGTGTCTCAGTTCATCTTCGACATCATACGGTTTTCCCGTGAGCCTGGTGAGGGAGACGGGATTCGGGAGGTCGGAAGGGAAATCCTTCTGGTTAAGGTTCAAGCCTATTCCTATTATGCTCGAAACCACGTCCTGCCCATGGAGGATATTCTCGATGAGGATGCCGCAAATCTTCCTGTCCCCGACATAGATGTCGTTGGGCCATTTTATCCGGACCTTCACGCCGTGTCCTTCAAGGTAAAGGCGCAGGGCAAGGGTCACCGTCTCCGTTATGATCAGCGCATCGCGCGCGGCCAGCGGAGCCAGACCGCCCTCGCCGAACTTCAGCACGGCGCTGAACGTCAGGTTCTCGCCCGGCCTGCTGTGCCATTCGTGGTCGCCCTGACCGCGCCCCGCCGTCTGACATCTTGCGGCTATGACTGACAGATTGTCAAGCTCGGAAATAAGCCTCCTGGCCTCGTCATTCGTGGATTCGACCGTATCATACCATCTTATGTCAGTCAGTTTTTCCATTGGTGGATTTTTTGTATTATATTTGTTTGCAAATTTAATACATTTCAGCACAATATGATTACACACGACCTTCGCGTCATCGCCGATGCCATCCTTGACAAGAAAGGACAGAACGTCGTTTCCCTCGACCTCAGGCCCGTCGGCTCCTCCATTGCGGACTATTTCATCATCTGCGACGGCGGCTCCACCACCAATGTCGGAGCCATCGCAGACAACATCATGAAGATGGCCAGGGAGGAACTCGGCATGAAGCCCCTGCGTACCCAGGGACTGGAGAACGACTTCTGGATCATCATCGACTACGGCCATATCGTGGTGCACGTCTTCCTTACCCAGTACCGTGAGTTCTACCGTCTCGAGGACCTCTGGGCCGACGCCCCGAAGAAGATATACAAGGAAAGGAAGAGACCAGCCGGCAAGACCGCGAAGGAAGAAGAAGAGTAATACCATGGCAGAGAATACCGACAACAACAAGAACGACGGAAAGGACCCGAAGCGGAAGGTTGTCCGCATCAGGTTCAACTTCTCCTGGTTCTATATCCTGCTGATACTGGCCATCGGCTGGATGCTGTTCAGCCAGAACGGCACCCAGCCGGCCAAGATCGAGTGGGCAGAGGTCCAGTCCATCTTCAGGCAGGGCGACATCAAGGAGATCCATTTCGTCCGCAACGACTACAAGGGCACAATTACCATCAAGCCCGAAAGGCTGGCCAAATACGCCGACAAATATCCTGGAGGCGTGGTGCCTTCGCGCTCTCCCCATCTGACCTTCCTGGTTTCCGGACGTTTCGATGCGGAGAAGGAGTTCGGCGAGCTCAACGCATCGCTCCCGGAAGACCAGCAGGTCAAGATCATTATGGAGAATGATTCCAAGGCCTGGGCCGATGTCCTCGAATGGATCATCTTCCCGCTCCTGCTCATCCTCATGTACGTGTTCATGTTCCGCGGGATGACCCGCAACATGGGCGGCGGAGGCGGAGCCGGCGGCGGTGGCATCTTCAATGTCGGCAAGTCCACCGGCAAGCTTGCGGAGAAAGGCACCAACAACGTCACTTTCAAGGACGTAGCCGGCCTGTACGGAGCCAAGGAGGAAGTCATGGAGATCGTCGATTTCCTCAAGAATCCCAAGAAATACACCGCCCTCGGCGGCAAGATCCCGAAGGGAGCCCTGCTCGTGGGCCCTCCCGGAACGGGAAAGACCCTCCTGGCCAAGGCCGTCGCCGGAGAAGCGAACGTTCCGTTCTTCTCCATCTCCGGCTCCGACTTCGTGGAGATGTTCGTAGGCGTGGGCGCTTCCCGCGTGCGCGACCTCTTCAAGCAAGCTAAGGAAAAGGCTCCCTGCATCGTCTTCATCGACGAAATCGACGCCGTAGGCCGCGCCCGTGGCAAGAATGTCGGATTCTCGTCCAACGACGAGCGCGAGAACACTCTCAACCAGCTCCTTACCGAGATGGACGGCTTCGGCACCAATTCCGGAGTCATCGTCCTGGCGGCCACCAACCGCGCGGACATCCTCGACAAGGCCCTCATGCGCGCCGGCCGTTTCGACCGCCAGATCCAAGTCACGCTGCCGGATCTCAACGAGCGCAAGGAGATCTTCCAGGTCCACATCAAGAATCTCAAGCTGGCCGAAGACTTCGACCTTGACCTTATTGCCAAGAATACTCCTGGATTCTCCGGCGCGGACATAGCCAACGTCTGCAACGAAGCGGCCCTGACTGCCGCGCGCCGCGGCAAATCCGTCATCGACAACAAGGATTTCTCCGATGCCGTCGACCGAGTGGTCGGAGGCATCGAGAGGAAGAAGACCATTATGAGCCCCGAGGAGAAGCGCCTGACGGCTTATCATGAGGCCGGGCATGCCGTCGCCGGATGGCTCCTGCCCGGCTGCGACCCCGTCCTCAAGGTCAGCATCATCCCTCGCGGACAGGCGCTCGGACTCACCTGGAGCCTCCCGGACGAGAAGGTCATGATCTCCCGTTCTGACCTTCTGGACGAGATGTGCTGCCTGGTGGGCGGCCGCGTCGCCGAGGAGATCATCAACGACGGAGTGCCTTGCACCGGAGCGCTCAACGATTTCGAAAGGATGACAAAGATGGCTTACGCCATGGTCACGTACTATGGCATGAGCGACAAGGTCGGCAACCTTTCCTTCTACAATATGTCCGACGGATACGACCTTACCAAACCCTACAGCGAGAAGACTGCGGAGCTGATCGACGCGGAGGTCAAATCCCTCGTGGACAATGTAACCGAGCGCACGCGCAAGCTCCTTCTCGAGAACTGGGACGGACTCGATAAGCTCGCCCAGCAGCTGATTTCCAAGGAGGTCATTATGGCCGAGGACATAGAGGCGATTTTCGGCCCCAAGGCCGGAAAGCATGGGGAAGAGCGTCTGGCGTCCGAAGAGCCCGCCAAGGAGCCGGAAAAGGCCGAAAACGCGGAAGATCATGAGTAATCTGCTCCTGCGCACGCTCTCCGGCATAGGCTTCGTGCTCGTCATGATGGCCGGGCTGCTTTTGGACAAGTTCCTCTTCGCGGCGCTTGTCCTCTTCGTCATGGCCGTCATGATGGCGGAGTTCTACCGGATGACGGTCGGTGAAGGGTTCAAGACACAGCGTATCATGGCCATAGTCGCCGGATGCATAATGTTCACCCTGGTTTTCATCAACCACGCGTTCCATGTCCCCGGCAAGTTCGTCTCCCTGTCGATGGTCCCGATTATCGTGCTGATGATCAGTTCGCTGTATTATAGCAAGAGGGATTCGTTCAAGGATTTCTCGCACATCCTTGCGGGACTTCTGTACATCGCGGCTCCGTTGACCCTCGCCAACCTCATCGCTTTCCGGGGCGGTTCATTCAATGCACTCCTGCTCCTGTGTTTCTTCGTCATCATCTGGTGCTCCGACATCGGAGCATATACCGTCGGAAGTACGTTGGGAAAGAAATACGGTAAGAAGCTGTGTCCGGAGATTTCGCCCAAAAAGTCCTGGGCCGGTTTCTGGGGCGGTATGGCATTCTCGGTCATCGCCGTCCTCATACTCCGTCTCGCCAAGCTGATGGAGCTTCCTGCCATCCATTGCGTCATCCTTGCCGTCATCATGCATGTGGCCGGCGTCTATGGCGACCTCTTCGAGTCGCAATGGAAACGCGCCTGCAATGTCAAGGATTCCGGCAAGATCATCCCCGGCCACGGCGGAATGCTCGACCGCTTCGACAGCGCGCTCTTCGCAGTCCCGGCCGGTGCGATTTACCTTTCACTCTTAGACCTTCTCTGACAATGCATTTAGACCACGACTCATACGGCTCCGTTGCATTGGCGTACGTGATATGCGCCATTATCATCGTCATATTGAGGTTGTTCATCCGCAATCCATGGATATTCTGGCCGTTGGTTGCAGTCGTGTTTGCGATAGCCGTATGGCAGACGCTGTTCTTCCGCGTTCCGGACAGGCAGTGTCCCGGGACGGGCAGCGTAGTCACATCCGTCGCGGACGGCAAGGTAGTCATAAACGAGAAAGTGTTCGAGCCGGAATTCCTCAAGCGGGAATGCATCCAGGTGTCCGTTTTCATGGACTTCTTCGATGTCCACGCCAATTTCTGGCCCTTGGACGGAACCGTCACGTACTACAAGTATCATCCGGGGAAGCATCTCCTGGCTTTCCTGCCCAAGTCTTCCATATACAACGAGCATTCCTGCACCGTCATCCGCACTGAAGACGGAAAAGAAATCATGTTCAAGCAGCTGGCGGGAACCTTCGCCCGCAGGATAGTCTGTTATTCCGAGCCCGGAATGCGTACCAGGGCGGGGGAGCAGTGCGGCATCATCAAGTTCGGAAGCCGCATAGACATGTTCTTCCCGACGGACGCGGACATCAAGGTGAAGATAGGAGACAACGTCCGCGCCTGCGAAAGCGTCATCGCCCTTCTATAAGTTCAAGCAGACGGTCTATCGCCTCGGTATCCGGAACGTGGCGGAGAACGGGGTCCTTGCCGTGATAGATGGACACCTTGTGGTTGCCCTCCCCGACATACCCCCAGTCAGCATCGGCCATCTCGCCCGGGCCGTTGACGATACAACCCATAACGGCTATGACCACGTCGCTCAAATGTGAAGTGCGGCGCTTTACCTCCTCGAAGGCCCCCTGGAGATCGTACATAGTCCGGCCGCAACCCGGACATGCTATATATTCCGGCTTGTAGAAACGACGGCGTGCAGCCTGCATCAGTTCGTCTGACAAGTAAGCTCCGAATCCGGATTCTTCCAAAGACACCTCCGCTCCGTCCTGAAGATAAGTGCCGGTGAAACGGACCTCGTCCAGCTCCTTGTCCAGCAGGCGCTTGCCGAAATCGCACGCTGCGTCAAGCAGGAGTTTCGCCCGCGAGGGCGCATGATACTCCGCGGTTGCCGTCCTGCCGCTGAGACCCAGGCGCACCATGCTGGAAGCAGTGCGTCCACCGTATCTGTCGGAGAGGTACTGGCCGACGGGTATCTCATTTTCCGGATCTTCGGTAAGCGAAACCCGTACGGTGTCTCCCAGTCCTTCGGACAACAGCGCTGAGATACCGACACAGGACTTGATCCTTCCGGAATCGCCATTGCCGGCCTCGGTGACGCCCACATGCAAGGGGAAGACTACGCCGCGTTCCTGCATCATGGCCGCCAGTTGCCGGTAGGCGTTGACCATCACGAGCGTATTGCTGGCTTTAAGGGAAACGACGACCTGGTAGAAGCCGGCCTCGATGCACATCTCCACCCATTCCATAGCAGCCATAGCCATGGCGAAGGGTGTATTCCCGTACTTGTCGGTGATGTATTCGCCCAGAGAGCCATGGTTGAGGCCGATGCGGATGGCCGTGCCATACTCCTTGCACACCTCGAGCAGGCGCGCGAACTGGAGCCTGGCCTGGCCGTGGTCCTTATGGAAATTGCCGGGATTGATCCTGACCTTGTCCACGTACGGGGCTACGGCGATCGCCGTAGCGGAAGAGAAGTGGATGTCGGCCACGATGGGAGTGCCGATACCGGCTGCCCGCAGCCGGTCCCTGACCTCCGCGATGGCCGCCACCTCCCTTTGGCCCGGCACGGTGATGCGGATGATCTCCGCGCCAGCGCCGGCAAGTCTTACACATTGCCGATACGTCGCCTCGACATCATCCGTATGCGTATTGCACATGGTCTGAACCACGATGCGGCGCCCGCCTCCAATAGTGACGCCGCCGCATTTCACTTCCAAAGATTTCATTTGCTCTCCTCTCCGTAAACAATGGCCTTGGCTTCCTTGCGGAGCACGGCCTTGGTCTTGCCCGACTTGCGGGATATCTGGAAATACAGGCCCGCCGTGACCATGACGTCCAGCGGATATGCAAAGGAGTAATAATACTCGCTTCTGTAGTCCGGGTCGAACAGGTTGGACCATCCGTAACGGACCTTGGCGTTGACGTGGAACTCGACCGGATCGAAAACCAGGGCGAAACCCGCACCTGCCTTGATCCCGAAGTCGAAACGCCTGTCCGAATCAAGGAAACTGTAACGGATATCGTCGGAAACGAGCTCACCGATACGCTCGATGTTCAGCCTCTTTCCTCCATAGGGCCCAATATCGATCATAAGCTTGAAATGGCCGACGTCATAGTGGATGTGGGCCAAAGTGTGCAGTTCAGCATAGTCATACACACATTCCGTGGCTCCGGATATTTTGGCAATATATCCAGTATCCTCATTCAGTTTCATCTTGTAGCCTTCGTGGCCATACGCAGCGCCGACCTTCAGGCCGAAATACGGCATGTAGCCGAACAGTTTGCCGTAACGGACGAAATTCACTTCGAAGTACTCGGGGGAGAAACGCCAGTCCTGAGTGTACGGGGGATTGAACTGCATGCGGTTGAATCCGGCGCCTCCTTCGACGCCGACCATCATGTAATCGTTGAGCTGGAACACCCGGTTCACGTTGACAGTATCCAGATATGCGTCACTATAGACGGTAGTGTCCCGCTGTTCGGCACGCCTCGGCTTCCTGTCGTTGCCGGCGGAAGCCTGTAGGCCCGAAAAAACGGACAGGAGGGTAAAAAGTAAGAATGCAGCGTATCTTTTCATTGCCTAGTCTCTGAACAATTCTTCAAGGTCGACCGTCTGGTCTATCTCAGCGGACTCCATCACCTCGAACCGGAAATCGTCCTTCAGCTTGAAGAACTTGACCTTTTCCGGCTGCCGGTGCTCCAACAAGGATCCGGAATCCACGATGGAGTTGCGGTTGACATCCTCCGTAATACGGATGCAATAGGTCCCGGCCTTCAGGTAAGGGAACGCCAGGGTGCAATCGCCGTCGATGACATACTGGCGGAGTATCTTGTCGCGCTTGTCGGTCAGAAGGTCTATGATATACTTCTGATGGACCCCGGTGAGAACGAGGTTAAGCGTGCTGAGAGTCTCGTCCGTAGGGAGCGTGACCTTAACCTCCGTGCTGTCGTTATAAAAACCGTTGATGTCCCTGAAACGCCTGTGCGGCATCTTGAGGATGTAATCGTATCCGGTGAGAAGCTTCTCGTCGGGCATTATGGTGAATTTGCGGATGTTGGTCGAATCGGGGATGACCCTGAACCTCATCTGCTCTTCCTGCTGGCGGGGATTGATGGAGCGGAGCGTGAGTTCGTCGAAGCCCTCGTTGATGACGGGGTATGTGAACTCAAGACTGTATCCGTACTGTTCCACCGTCTCGGGATTCACCGTGAGCTTGTAAAGGCATATGGTGTCTTCGTGCTTTATGTCCCTGCGTGAGCTCTTGGAGGCGGCACTGCCCCCCTTGGAGCCGTCCTCCGAGGAATAGAACACCTTGACATGCTCCAGGAAAGGAGCGAGACGCCCCAGGGAATCTGTCTTCCGGTAATTCACGTACATATGGAGCGTATCGGGCTGTTTTGCCTTGTCGTTCACCCAGACTTCCAAGCTGTCGCGCTGGATGTTGAACTGGGTGATGAGCCTGCCGGCGGGGACGCCTCGGATCCACATCGAATCTATATGGGCGTTCGGGGCGTTGAATGTCAGGTAAGATGAACGGTCCGTCACACGCACCTTCTTTGCGATGAACTGACGGCTGGGCTTTTCCCTGAAGAGCGTCAGCTCATATTCGTTCTTCCTGGCCAGACAGGAGACAGTATCCTTCATGTCGAGTTTCTTCACTTCCAGCAACGTGTCGTTGACTACGGAAACGGGGCGGATGACGGAGTCGGCGAAGGCGATGAGCTCTTTCTCGGAAGGATCGTAAAGATTGTTGTTGTTGCCGTCCTTGACGGCGTATAGACGGTAAAGAGTGTCCTTGATGTTGCGGATACAGAAGAAACCCCAGTCATCGGTCTTCGTGACCGCAAAGGGCCTTCTGAGCATCACTGCGGAATCCGCATGGTCCTTGTACAGCATCACAGTTACGCCCTTGACGGGGTCAAGTGTATTGCAGTCCTGTACGATGCCCGTAACCATCAGTGAATCTATGGTCTCACCCGTAGAGAACACGTATGTGAAACCCGGGAAGATGTTGCCTTCATTGTTGTCTGCCAGGGCGTCGATGAAATCGAGAGTGTACGTCATGTCCGGAAGCAGGTCCTCCTCGAAGGTCACGATGACGGACTTGCCGCGCAAACGGCTCTTGGGAGGTCGCATCTGGGGAGGGGAGAGCACGATGTTGGACGCGCTCTTGATGGTGACGTATTCATTGAAAGTGAAGGTCAGGGTAGTTCCGTGCGTGGGTACGTTCACAGACATGTGTTCCGGCGAGAATCCGACTATCCTCGGCGGGATCGTATCCTTGGCACCGCCCGTAGGAGCCTGGGTGGTGTTCGCGCACGAATGCGAGAACATCATCGATCCAAGCACGATGGCTACGGGAATGACCGGGAAAAACCTGCTGATTATCTTTTTCATATATCGGTCCTGACAATTTTCTGGATGCCATCGATGCGGCTGAGGTTTTCAATGATGGAGTCAAGCACATCCTTGTCGTGGACGAGGAGTTCGATATACCCTTCGAATATGCCGTCCTCCGAGCCCAGGTAAACCTTTCTCATGTTCACTCCAAGAACCTCGGAAATGTAATGGGATATGGAGTTCAGGAGACCGACCTTGTCGATGCCCCTGAGCGATATGCGGACCGGGAAAGCCTGCGTTCCGTCCGAAATGTCCCACTCGGGAATGACCACGAGGTTGCCGTACTTGGAAGCAAGGCTTCCGGCCACGGGGCAGGATTTCTTGTGGATGGTCACGATGCCGTCCGGACTCCTGAACCCGAGGATAGGGTCGCCCGGAATGGGGTTGCAGCAGGACGCAAGGACGAACTTGCGGCCAGTGGGGTCGTCCGCCTTGAGCTTATAGCTGTCATGCTTGATGGAAGAGACGGGAGTGACTGCAGGGAAGAGAGCTTTCTGGATCGTCCCGGGCTTGATAAGACCGAGACCAAGACGGAAACAGAACTCGTCCATGTCGCGCAACTGCACGTATTCGAGGATCTTCTGAACGTTTTTCTTGGTCCTGGGTATGCCGTCGTTGGACATCTCCGCCTCATAGAGCTTGCGTCCGGCGGCGGTTATCTCCTCACGCCTGTCCTTGAAATTTTCTATGACGATGTTCTTGGCATGCCTGGTGACGAGGAACTGGAGCCACTCCATCTTGGGATGGGCATTCTGGGCCGTGATGATCTCCACCTGGTCTCCGGTATGGAGCACGTACGACAGGGGGACGAGCTTCATGTTAACCTTCGCCGCGATCGCCTTGTTGCCGATATGGGTATGGATCAAGTATGCAAAATCGAGGGCCGTGGCGCCCTTCTGTATGGACTTCTGTTCTCCCTTCGGGGTGAAGACGATGATCTCGCTGCTGACAAGGTCGTTGTGGATTATGTCGAGCAGTTCGAGGGCGCTCACATCCGCGCTTACGAGTATCTCCTTCACCTTGGCGAGCCACTTGTCCATCTCGCTGTCGTTCTCGCCGACGTATCCTTCGTTCTTGTACGCCCAATGGGCGGCGATACCCTTCTCGGCGATGTCGTCCATACGCTTCGAACGAATCTGCACCTCGATCCAAATGCCGATCTGGCTCATGAGCGTGCAGTGCAAGGCTTCATATCCGTTGCTCTTTGGATGGCGCACCCAGTCGCGGACGCGGCTCGGCTGGTACTTGTATATGCCGGTGATGATGGAGAATATGTGGTAGCATTGGTTGCGTTCGGACTCCTTGGAATCGACCGGAGGAGTGAAAATGATGCGGACGGCGTAAAGGTCGTACACCTGCTCGAACTCGACGTTCTTGGTCCTCATCTTGTTCCATACCGAATACGGGGTCTTGATGCGCTTCTTGATCTGGAAGTCGAACCCGGCGTCCTTCAGGGCGGCGGAGATGGGAGCGATGAACTCGTCGATGCTCTTGTCCTTGTCCACGACGCTCTCGTCGATGCGGCGGGTGATCTCCCGGAACGCCTCCGGCTCCTTGTACTTGAGCCAGATGTTCTCCATCTCGGACTTTACCTCATAGAGACCGAGCCGGTGGGCGAGGGGAATGAAGATGAACATCGTCTCGCTGAGGACCTTGTCCCTCTTGTGCTCGGGCATGAACTCGATCGTGCGGCAGTTGTGGAGGCGGTCGGCGAGTTTGATCAGCACGACCCTGACATCGTCGTTGAGGGTGAGAAGGATACGCTTGAAATTCTCCGCCTGAAGAGTGTCGGTACTGCCGGACTTAAAGCCCTTCTGGTTGTCGAGAACCGTCTTGATCTTGGTCAGGCCGTCCACAAGCGAGGCTATCTTGTCCCCGAAAAGGTTGCGGATCTCATCTACCGTGAAGTCCGTATCCTCGACGACGTCGTGGAGGATGGCGGCGCAGATGGACTTGCAGCCGAGACCGATATTCTCGACCACGATGCGGGCGACCGCAATAGGATGGAGTATATATGGTTCGCCAGAGCGGCGGCGTACGTTCTTATGCGCCTCGTTGGCGAACTCGAAGGCCTTCTGGACCAAAGCCATCTCCTCATCGGAACGGCAGCGTCCAGCGGCGACTTTCTTCAACTCGCCGTACTCCTTGTTGATGAGGTCATAGTCCTTCTGCGTGAAATTGGAGAAACTCATAGGCTTTCTTCCTCCCCGTCATCTTTCATTTCTTCCCTCAGGCGATCCCACATAGGAGTGAAATCCTTGAGACGTCCTTCGGGTATTTGATAACTGTCAACATTCTGTATGCCATAGCAGAGCTGGGCTCCGTAAATGACGATCTGCCAACTGTAATTGAGCCAGATAAGGAACAGCGGGATGGCGGCGAGCACTCCGTAAACCGCGTTGAGGCGGGTCATGAAGATCTGAGTCTTCAGGTACATGAACTGGAAGAGCACGAATACGAATCCGGACACCATCGCCGCGATGAAAGCGTTCCTGTAATAGACCTTCGGGGCAGGAATGAACTTATACATGGCCGAAAAGGTGAGAACGGTGACGGCATAGAAGACCACCCATCCCAGGAAGGTCATGAAGCCGGAGACCTCTGCGATATGTACGCGGATACCCACCAGACTCGTGATGTTGGAATAGATCGCGATCCCCGCACCGAAGATGAGCACGATGAAGGGGGTGAGGAAAAGGGCGAGGAAGTAGAACGAGAAGCGGGTATAGAGCTTGCGGGGAATCTTCCTGATGCCCCAGACGTTGTTGAACACCCTCTCCACCTGGAAGAAGAGCCAGATGATGGTCCACAGGAAAGCGAAGGCTCCAATAATTCCGACGATGCCGGACTGTGCGATATGGAGGATGTTGCCAGCCTTGTCGAGAACAGGATCGCTGAACTCGGGATTGGATGGAAGGATGTTGTGTACGAAAGTGGACAATTTGTCGTCCAGGCCAAGTCCGCCGCCCACCGCGAAAATGAAGGCTGCGAGGGGGACGACGGCAAGGGCGGAAAAATAACTCAAAGCCACACATTGGAACCCCATACGGTTCTCGGCGAACTCGTTGAACGTGATACGGACAAGCTTGATGAACCGGACCATCCTCCGTTTGGCTCCGGACAGGCTCTCGACGTTCAGCTCCCACAACTGGTCGCCGAACAACTTGCCCGAGACATTCTTTATCTGCTTGAAATCCATATCATTATCAGAATAGGGTCAGTTCATCATCGTTGGACGCTGCAGATGAGTCGGGCTTGTCGGTAACCGGAATCATGGCGAAGAACTCTTCCTCTCCGATCACCGGCACACCCAGCTCCTCGCATTTGCGGAGCTTTTCAGGGCCGGGCTTGGAACCGGCAAGCAGGAACGCGGTCTTGCCGCTGACGGAGCCGCTGTTGCGGCCTCCGTTGCGCTCGATGAGCGCCTTCATCTCGTCCCGCGAGAGGGAGAAGTTGCCGGAAATGACGATAGTCTTGCCGGCAAGGGCGTCGGAGCCCGCAGGGACGTCTCCCTCTTCGAGGGAAAGATTCAACCCCGCGGCCTTGAGGCGCCGGATCTCGACAATATGCCTTTCATCGGCAAAGAAATCCACGACGCTCTGCGCAATCACTTCACCCACATCCTGGACGGCCAGCAGTTCCTCCTTGGAAGCTGTCGCCACTGCATCTATGTTCCCGAAATGACGTGCGATCTCGCGTGCCGTGGATTCTCCGACATAGCGGATGCCAAGGGCGAACAAGACCCGCTCGAAACCGACGGAACGCGAAGCGCGGAGGCTTTCAAGGAAACGCTCGGCAGAGCGGTCCTTCCAGCCTTCGAGCATCAGCAAACGTCCCTTGGTAAGGTCGTAGAGATCGGCAGGAGTACGTACCAGTCCGAGGTTGTAGAGCTGCTCCACCGTCGCTTCGCCTGCGATGACGTTCATAGCCCTGCGGCTCAGGAAATGAAGGATGCGGCCCTGGATCTGGGTCGGACAGCCGTCGGTATTGGGGCAGAACCATTTGGCTTCGTCGCCCTCCCGGACAAGGGGAGTGCCGCAGTCCGGGCAGACGTCCGGAAACACAGGAGCTTCCGTCCCGGGAGCCCGTCTGGAAAGCTCCACGCCAGTGATCTTGGGTATGATCTCACCGCCCTTTTCGACATAGACGCTGTCACCGATACGTATGTCCATGAGCGCCATCTGGTCGGCATTGTTGAGCGTGGCGCGTTTGACGACGGTGCCGGAAAGCTGCACCGGTTCGAGATTCGCCACCGGCGTAACGGCTCCGGTCCGGCCCACCTGGTAATCGATGGACAGTACGCGCGTGAGGGCCTGCTCGGCCTTGAACTTATATGCAACGGCCCAGCGCGGGGACTTGGCGGTGAAGCCGAGCGTACGCTGGAAGGCCATTTCGTTTATCTTGATGACTATGCCGTCGGTGGCATAAGGGAGGGACTTGCGCGCGACATCCCATTCGTTGATGTATGCTTCGATGCCGTCGATATCGTTGCAGATGCGGCGCTTGTCGGAGACCGGGAGTCCCCAGCTCTCCGCAGCACGCAGCGCCTGGTCGTGAGTCTCGAACGACAGGCTCTCGCTCGGAATGTGATAAAGCGTACACCAGAGGCCGCGATGCGCGACTTCGTCCGAATCCAGAAGCTTCAGGGAACCCGAAGCGGCGTTGCGCGGGTTAGCAAAAGGCGCCTCCTCCTGTTCCAGGCGCTCCCGGTTCAAACGGTCGAAAGCCTCGTATGGCATCAGGATCTCACCACGTATCTCGAACTCCGGCGGGAAGTCGCCGTGGAGTTTTTGGGGGATATTGGCTATCCTCCGGACATTGTCGGTAACATCGTCGCCTACGACTCCGTCGCCGCGCGTCAAGGCACGGAAAAGCTTGCCGTCGCGATACTCGAGACAAATGGCGGTACCGTCGAATTTGAGCTCACAGCAATATGTGAAACCCGTTCCAAGGGTCTTGTCCGCCCGTTGCGCAAAAGCCTCCACCTCGGCTATGCTGTAAGTATTGCCGAGGGAGAGCATGGGGAAGCGGTGCGGATAATGGGCGAACTCACGCCGGATGCCGGGTTCGGCGTTCTCTCCCGCGCCCTGCGTCTCCAGGTCGCTGCCGACGCGCTGGGTAGGCGAGTCCGGCTCGAGGAACTCGGGAAATGCTTTCTCGAGGTCCTCAAGCTCGTACATGAGGTGGTCATACTCGTAGTCGCTGATCACGGGAGCGTTGTCCACGTAGTACCTGCGGCTGTTGTCCCGGATGACCTCCCGGAGCTCTTCTATCCGTTTTTTCGCTACTTCTTTTTCCATAACGCGCTTTAATCGTCAAATATAGCCAATATTATTGAAAAAGCCGCCGGTTCCTGGGTGGAATCGGCGGTTTTTCAATCGCAACTATAGCCTACGGCTATTCGTGCTCGAGCTTGAGGGTCATGGTAGGCTGGTCGCAGACCTCGGAAGGTCCCCAGTACTGGATGGCTCCGGGATAGACGAAACGGGTGTTCAGCGCCCAGTCGTCGCGGTTGGCGGCGAAGTACTTGAACGGAGCTCCGTCGAGTTCGACAAGGGCCTTGCGGATGACGGGCTTCATCTTTCCGCTGCGCTTCTCGAGGTTCATCATCATCGTGATCGGCACACCGCCGGCGATCCACTCGGATGCGGGAGCGGTGGTGTTGCGGATGACGGACATGTAACCGGTCTTGCCGCAGGCGATGAGGCGGGAGGCATTGTAACCCAGCGAATAGCAGTAATCGGCATCGAAGTTGGAAGGAGCGGCGCAACGGCCTTCGTAACCGAAGAAGTGGTGCTGTGCGGAGAACTTGCCGACGAACTTTCCTTCCTTCTTCATCTCGTCGAGTTTCTTGCCGACCATCTCGGAAAGGAGCTTCTCGGTCTCGATGAGGGACACCTGGACGTTGCCGTGAGGGTCACGGTCAAGTGCGAGCTGACGGGCGACGCCGGCAGGCAGGGAATTGAACGTGGCGAGATTGGCGGCGCTGAGGTGGGCCTTGACATACTCGATCTGGTCCTCGCGGGCGACGGCCTTGGCCTCGTCGGTGGCAAGGGTATCATTCAGTTCGGCGATGAGCTTCTTGATGGCGGGAATGAACTCGATGAGTCCCTCGGGGACGATGACAGTACCGAAATTGTCTCCGCGGGCGGCACGGGCCGCGACGGCGTTGGCGATATATGCCACGATATCGTCGAGGCTCTGTTCCTTGGCCTCGACTTCCTCGGAAACGAGGCAGATGTTGGGCTGGGTCTGGAGGGCGCACTCAAGGGCGATGTGGGAGGCGCTGCGGCCCATCACCTTGATGAAATGCCAGTACTTGCGGGCGGAGTTGCAATCGCGCTCGATGTTGCCGATGAGCTCGCTGTAGGTCTTGCAGGCGGTATCGAAACCGAAAGAGGTCTCGATCTGGCTGTTCTTGAGGTCGCCGTCTATGGTCTTGGGGCATCCGATGACCTGCACGCCGTACTTTTTGGCGGCATAGTACTCGGCCAGGACGCAGGCATTGGTGTTGGAATCATCGCCACCGATGATCACAAGGGCCTTGATGCCGAGTTCGCGGAGGATCTTGATTCCGCTCTCGAACTGGTCCACCTCCTCGAGCTTGGTACGGCCGGAACCGATGATGTCGAATCCGCCGGTATTGCGGTACTCGTCCATTATCTCGGAAGTGATCTCCATATACTTATGGTCGACGAGACCGCCGGGACCCATAAGGAAGCCATAAAGCTTATTGTCGGGATTGAGGGACTTGACGCCGTCGAAAAGACCGGAAATGACATTGTGTCCTCCGGGGGCCTGGCCGCCGGAAAGGATGATACCTACGTTGAACTTAGGGTACTCTACAGCCTCACCGGGAACGAATTCCACGACGGGCATGCCATAAGTGTTGGGGAACAGGGCCTTGATCTCGGCCTGGTTGCCGACGGACTGGGTCGCCTCGCCTTCGACGGCCTTCACCGCACCCTTTAGGGCGAGGGGAAGCTTGGGCTGATAGGCCGCACGGGCGATCTGAAGATTGGATTTGACTGGCATAGTGTGTTTTATAAAAAGTTTATACTCTTTGCAATGCAATTGGAACGCAAATTTATTAAAAATTTTTATAATAATTCAGCGAAGAACGATTAACTTTGTGTGAATTGATAATTTAACCCTGAAATGAACCAGAAGCCACACATCGGTACCTTGTGCGTCCAGGCTGGATACGAACCCGGAAAGGGCGAACCGAGGCAGATTCCCGTCATACAGAGCACGACTTTCAAATACGAGACCAGCGATCAGATGGGCCGTCTTTTCGACCTCGAAGAGTCCGGCTATTTCTATACAAGACTTCAGAATCCCACCAACGACATGGTGGCCGCCAAGATCGCGGCGCTCGAAGGGGGAGTCGGCGCCATGCTCACCTCCTCAGGCCAGGCCGCCAATTTCTTCGCGTGCTTCAATATCTGCGAGGCCGGAGACCACATGATCGCCACCAACAACATCTACGGAGGCACCTTTAACCTCTTCGGGGTGACCTTCCGCAAGATGGGCATCGACGTGACCTTCATAGACTATGACGCCACCGACGAACAGATCGACGCCGCGTTCAAGCCCAATACCAAGCTCATATTCACCGAGACCATCGCCAATCCCGGCGTGCAGGTGCTCGACATCGAGCGCTTTGCCGCCAGGGCGCACGCCCACGGCGTGCCGATGATCATCGACAATACCTTCGCCACCCCCGTCCATTGCCGCCCGATCGAGTTCGGCGCCGACATCGTTACGCATTCAACGACCAAGTACATGGACGGCCACGGCACCACCGTGGGCGGAGTCATCGTCGACAGCGGCAATTTCGACTGGATGGCGCACGCGGACAAGTTCTCCGGACTCTGCACCCCGGACGCGTCCTATCACGGCATCGTCTATGCCGAGAGATTCGGCCGCGCCGCATATATCACCAAGTGCGTGACGCACCTCATGCGCGACCTCGGATCGATCCAGGCTCCTCAGAACGCCTTCTATCTCAATCTCGGCCTGCAGACCCTCCACGTAAGGATCAAGCGTCACACCGAGAGCGCCCTCAAGGTCGCGACTTTCCTCAGCAATCACCCTGCCGTGGCATGGATCCATTACCCCGACCTGCCCGGCGACAGCCAGTACGAGAAAGCCCGCAAATACCTGCCTGACGGCTCCTGCGGCGTCATGGCCTTCGCCTTGAAGGGCGGAAGGGAAGTCGACAACAAGTTCATGGACTCGCTGAAGCTCGTCACCATCGAAACCCACGTGGCGGACTGCTACACCTGCATCCTCCACCCCGCATCGCACACTCACCGCCAGCTCAGCGACGAGCAACTGCGCGAGGCCGGCATCGCTCCCGACCTTATGCGCCTGAGCATAGGTCTGGAGGATCCCGAGGACATCATCGCCGACCTCGCCCAAGCCATCGATACAGCTTTAGGAAAATGAAAGGACACAGACTTACGGCAGGCCCGTTCACGTTCGAGAACGGCGACCGCCTCGAAAGCATAGACATAGCATACCACACTTCTCCCCGCGACTACGACGGCCGCGAGCCGGTGATTTGGATCTGCCACGCCCTCACGGCCAACAGCGACTGCGAGGACTGGTGGCCTGATATGGTCGGCAGCGGAAAGCTGATCGACACCGACAAGTACTTCGTGGCATGCGTCAACATGCTCGGTTCCGCCTACGGATCCAGCGGTCCGGCTTCCATCAATCCAAAGACCGGCAAGCCCTATCTTCTGTCATTCCCGCAGGTCACCGTCCGCGACATGATCAACGCCGCAATCCTTGTACGCAAGCATCTGGGAATAGATAAGATAGATCTCCTCATCGGAAGTTCCATTGGAGGTTTCCAATCCATCGAATGGGCCGTCATGGAACCCGATGTCTTCAAGCAGGCATTGTTCATTGCCACGGAGCCTCGCGTGACCCCTTGGCTTACGGCCAGTGTCGAGACCCAACGCATGGCGCTGAGGGCCGACCCTACCTTTGCCGAATGCAAGGACATACACGGCGGAGAGGAAGGCTTGAAGTGCGCCCGCGCACAGGCGATGATCTCCTACCGCTGCTTCCAGGGCTACGGCCTTACACAGGCGGAGCAGGATGACGATACGCTCTTCGCCGACCGCGCCGCCTCCTACCAGAGATACCAGGGCGAGAAGATTATCCGTAGAGGTTTCGACGCATATTCATACAACAGCGTCAGCACCTCGGTCATCAGCAACAATGTCGGGCGGGGACGCGGCGGAGTTGCCAAGGCGCTGTCGCGCATCAAGGCCAGCACGACCGTCGTATCCATCGACACTGACGGTCTGTTCCCGCCGCATCACATCGAGAAATGGGCGGCGATGATTCCCGGTGCCGAATACCTCATGATCACGTCCAATTTCGGTCACGACGGTTTCCTGCTCGAAACCGCACAGCTTACGGAGATAATCTCCAAGATGCTGCCTTAATATGCGCAAGACACTTATCTATCAGATGCTTCCGCGCCTTTGGGGCGAGGGAAGGATGTCGTCCGTCGACGATGCCACCCTCGACTATCTTCAAGGGCTCGGGATCAGTCACCTTTGGTGCACCGGCATCATCCGTCATTCCACCGGCAAGCCCTTCGTCAAAGGCGACGCCGGTTCTCCGTATGCAATCTCCGACTATTACGATGTCAATCCGTATCTGGCGGACGTGCCGTCAAGGAGGATCTCGGAGTTCCGTTCCCTTGTCAGCCGGGTGCATTCCCACGGGCTCAAGCTTATAATCGATTTCGTGCCGAACCACGTCGGTTGCAACTATTCCGACAAGCACGGAGGCATCCCGCTCTGCGGCTGGCACGACTACGACTGGACCGACACCGTCAAGATTGATTATTCCGCTCCCGGAACGTGGGAGGCTATGTACGGCATTGTCAGGTTCTGGGCATCGAAAGGCGTGGACGGCTTCCGCTGCGATATGGTGGAGCTTGTACCTCCGGAATTCATGCAATGGCTGATCGCCAGGGTCAAGGAAGAGTTCCCGGAAGTCATCTTCATCGCCGAAGTGTACCGGAAGGAAAGCTACCGCAAATATATAGACGAGGTCCGTTTCGACTTTCTGTATGACAAGTCCGGGCTCTACGATGTCCTGCGCGACATCATTGCCGGGCATGGCTCGGCGCGCGCGATTACCTGGAACTGGCAGTTCCTGCAGGATCTTCAGCCGCATATGCTCAATTTCCTTGAGAACCACGATGAGCAGCGGCTTGCATCCCGCTGGTTCGCAGGCAGACCGGACTGCTTTGCCGCGCTTTGCGCATCGCTGATGCTGAATACCGCACCGTTCATGCTCTATTTCGGTCAGGAGACCGGAGTGGATGCCTCCGAAGGGCACGAAGGCCGCACGAGCATCTTCAACTTCGCACGCCCGGAGTCATTGCAGCGCCTGTACTCGCATGTCCACGGACAGGCGAGCCTGACGGCCGAAGAGGCCGCAGTGCTGGCCGGCTACCGCTCTGCGCTGCAGCTCGCCGCCTCTCCCTGCGTCAGCGAGGGGCTTACCTTCGACCTCTGCTACTGCCAGCCGGCAGATGATGGCTTCGATCCCGACCGCCATTTCGCTTTCCTTCGTCACTCTGACAACGTGACTATGCTTTTATGCTGTAACTTCTCAGACTCAGAGGCACGCCTGAGGATAAGGATTCCCGAGCATGCCGTCGATTATCTCCATCTCGGTACCAATCCCTGTCCTGACGGCCTTCCGATCACGGTTCCTCCCCGCGGCTATATCTCCGTCCCCGCTCAATAAAAGCATGTCGGTTATTGACATTCCCATAGAAAAAAACTAAATTTGGGAATCAAAAAACCACATACTATGAGCACAAAATCCGAGAAGAACGTTTCCAGTGACCAGAGTCGTAAATGGTTCATCGACACCTTTGCACCGGCATCACAACTGGAATCACGGCTGATACCCGACATACTTGACGTAAATGAAAGCGCCTGCAAGGATGCAGAGTTTACGACGGGACTCACTGACAAGCTGTTAAAGTCAGTAAGCAAGCGTTTCGGCTGCACGGAGGACATCCTTTTGGATACCGCCTTCGGCCTGACGTTGTCCGTATGGACCGGAGATACGAAAGCCTGTTTCTCCTCATTTTCCGGAGACGCTCCCGAACATCCGGTTTTCTTGGAATGGACGCCGGACACCCCGTTGACCGAGCTGTTGGACAAGGTCCGGCAGCAGGCCGAAGGAGCGTGCAAGTACTCATCTTGCGGTTTTGAAGAGCTTGAGGCCGAGTTGGAAATGGATCTTTCCATGCGCCTGGGCAAACCGTCCTCCGATAAAACTGCAGACCTTCCAGAAGGCGCGGATGCGGTTTTTTGCCGTACAGCGGACAAGATCGCCGTCCGATACAGGGCTGACAAGTACTCCGAAGTTTTCCTGAGCCAGTTTGCAGACAGTCTGACTGCCTGTATCGCATCGATGGAGAGTGCCGATACTGCAAGAGACCTTGCTTTCTCGTCGGATAGCCAGCTGGCCGAGGTGGAAGGATTCAATCCGGGACCCGTCCAGTTCGATACCGGGCTGACGTTCCTGGACCTGTTCAGGGACATTGCCGCAAAATATCCCGACCATCCCGCCGTCGTGTACAAGGGTACGCTTCTGACATACTCGCAGCTGGACGGGCTTACTGACAGACTCGCCGCCTACATCACAGGCATCGTCAAGCCGGGAGGTGTGGTTTCGATCATCCTCAACCGAAACGAGAATATGGTCGTGACTCCTCTGGCCGCCGTCAAGGCAGGCTGCGCCTATCAGCCGCTTGATCCTTCATATCCCACAGAGCGCCTTTCGTTCATGGTCCAGGACGCCAAGGCCGGGCTCCTGATCGCCGATCCCGGTCTGGAAGCCCTCATTACCGGATACGACGGTCCCGTCCTTCCGACCGGGCAGATCCCGCTGCTTCCCGACGGCAAGCCGGATGTTTCGGACCCGAAGCCCGACGACTGCTTTATCTTGCTATATACCAGCGGTACCACCGGCGTTCCCAAAGGTGTGCAGCTTTCACATAAGAACGTCTCCACGTACGCCCGGACCAACGCCGGAATCCTGGGCATCACCTCGGACTCCCGAACCGCCGCCTATGCAAGTTTCGGCTTCGACGCCGGAATGGGGGACTTCGTCACCGCGATAGCTTCCGGCGCCGCCCTGTTCATCATCCCGGAGGAGCTTCGGCTGGATCTAGTAGCATTGAACGACTTCTTCGAGCAGAACAATATCACCCACGTGGTGATGACCACGCAGGTGGCCACCCAGTTCGCAATCAATTTCCCGGAAAACAAGTCTCTGGTTGCGCTCCTCACCGGTGGAGAGAAACTCACTAGCTTCGCACCGCCCAAAAATTACCGGTTGATCAACGGATACGGTCCTACAGAAGCAACCGTATATACCGTATGCAAGACTGTGCTCGAGCAGGTGCCTGACGTGCCCATCGGCAGACCTTTGCCCGGCATCCGCACCTATATCGTCGGCAAGGGAGGCCAGCGCCTCCCTGTCGGAGCCGCCGGAGAGCTTCTGGTAGCCGGCCATCAGGTCGGTCTCGGCTACCTTGGCCGGCCGGACAAGACCGCCGAGGTGTTCATCGACAATCCTTTCAGCGACGATCCCGCATACAGGAAGATGTACCGTACCGGAGATATTGTCCGTTATCTCGCAGATGGCGAAATGCAGTTCATCGGCCGCAAGGATATGCAGGTCAAGATCAGAGGTTTCCGCATCGAGCTGAAGGAAGTGGAGGGCGTCATCAGGGAATTCCCCGGCATCTGCGACGCTACGGTCCAGGCTTTCGATGAGGAAGGGGAGGGAGCGGGCAAATTCCTCGCCGCATATATCGTCGGCGACGCTCCCGTGGACATAGATGCCCTCAAGGCATTCATAATGGAGCGCAAGCCGCCGTACATGGTACCTGCCGTGACGATGCAGATCGACTCCATCCCTCTGAATGTCAATCAGAAAGTCGATCGGAGAGCACTTCCGAAACCGGAGCTCCCGAAACGCGGAAAGACTCATGCGGATGCCGCGCCGTTCAACGTGCTTGAGAAAGAGCTTGCCGACCTCATCAAGGAAACCGTCCATTTGGAAGGATTCTCCCTGACGGAACTGCTCAGTTTCTACGGCCTGACGTCGCTCTCGGCCTTGCGTCTGGCGACCGAGCTTTACAAGAGATACGGGGTCTCGGTGGATATGCGATCCTTCGTCAAGACGGCAACTCTCCAGGGAATAGAGAATGAAGTCCTCACGTCCCTTCTTGCCGGACAGGCTCCGGTATCGAATGAGGCCCGCACGGGCGAAACCGCTCCCGTCCCTTTGACATACCAGCAGGCCGGCCTGTATTTCGAGTGCATGAAGGCTCCATCCGAGACCGTGTATAACCTCCCGCTGGCCTGGACGCTTCCTGCCAACCTCGACCCGGAGAAGGTCAGGGACACATTTATGGAAGTGGTCCGTTGCCATCCCGCCCTCATGTCGCGCTTCGAGACCCAGGGAGGGGAAGTGAGACTCGTTCCTTGCCTCCAGGAGCCGGAGATAGGAATCCACACGCTCCCGGACGAGGATCTTCCCGCTTTCAAAGCGGAGTTCCTCAAGCCGTTCAACCTCTCCGACGGTCCGTTGTTCAGGGCATCGATCGTGCGGACCGGCAAGGGACTGTACCTGCTCACCGATTTCCACCATCTCATTTTCGACGGCCGTTCCCTCGATGTGTTCATGTCCGAGTTCTGCGCCGCGATGGACGGAGTCGAGCCCGCGCCGGAGACGTATTCCTATTTCGACTATGCATCCGATCAGAAAGCCTCCGAAGGCGGAAAGGAATATGCCGAAGCAGAAGCCTTCTTCAAAGAGCGGATGGCAGGCTGCGAGGGCGCAAGTTCCATCCTTCCGGACAAGGAAAGGATAGAAGGCGCAGGCAATGCCGTATCGTTGTTCCAGCCTTTGGAGACGGACATCAACAAACGCTGCATCGAGCTGGGCATCTCGCCCGCAAGTTACTGCCTTGCAGCCGCATACCTCGCCCTGGGGACCTTCTGCGGCAGCAAGAAAGTCTATATGTGCACCGTCAGCAACGGAAGGTCCGATATGCGGGTTTCCGACACTGTCGGCATGTTTGTCAATACGCTTGCGCTTGCGGGGGAGATCACGGACGGCGATATCGCCGATTATCTCAAGGAGACCGACAGGACATTCTCCGAATCCCGTTCGCACGAGTATTATCCCTTTGCGCGCGTTTCGTCCGATTTCGGCTTCCAGCCACAGGTGATGCTTGCATATCAGGTAGGCCTTCTGGAGAAATACAGTGTCGGAGGGAAAGCCCTTGCCTGCGAGGATCTTGCAGGAGAGACCCCGATGTTCCCGATCAGCATATTCGTCAACGGAACGGATGGTCCGGAGTCGTTGCAGTTCCAGTATGACGAGACCCTCTTCAGCCGTGAGCTGATACAGAGCTTTGCCGACACCATGACCAATTTCATACGCCAGATGCTGCAGGACGGGAAGGTCGGATCGCTGAAGCTTACAAATGACAGTCAGGATGCACTTCTGGACGGGTTCAACTCGTGGTCACTGCCGGTCGACGGTTCACAGACCATCGTCTCCCTGTTCCGTAGCCAGGCTGCCCTTACGCCTAAGGCAGAAGCTGTCCGGTACAAGGACAAGTCCCTTACTTACGGAGAGTTGGACAAGCTTACCGACCGCCTGGCAGCCAGGATCGCCTCGCTCGGCCTCGGCAGGGAAGACGTCGTGTCCGTCCTGATCGGACGCAGCGAGATGATGGCCGTGGCCTCGCTCGGCGCACTCAAGGCCGGCTGCGCCTATCAGCCTCTCGACCCGTCATATCCGCAGGAGCGCCTCAATTTCATGATCGGCGACGCTTCCGCGAAGCTTCTCATCGCAGACTCCGAGTTCCGGCCGCTGATCACTGAATATGACGGCCCGATGCTGGATACTGCCGAGATCGGCACTCTGCCCGCAGGCAAAGTCCCGGAGGGCCCGCTGCCGGAGAACCTGTTCATCCTGCTCTACACTTCAGGCTCCACCGGCGTGCCGAAAGGATGCATGCTCGAGCACCGCAACCTCGTCAATTTCTGCTCCTGGTACAGGAATTATTACGGTCTGACTGCCGAAAGCCGCGTGGCAGCTTATGCCAGCTACGGATTCGACGCCTGCATGATGGATATGTATCCCGCCCTGACGACGGGAGCATGCGTGTGCATCATTCCTGAAGAGACCCGCCACGACATGTCCGATCTGGACCGCTTCATCACCGAAAACGGTGTCACACACAGTTTCATGACCACCCAGGTAGCCGTGATGTTCGCCAAGAACTATCCCGACAATCCTTCCCTGAAGCATCTTTCCGCCGGAGGCGAGAAGCTCGTGTCCATCGATCCTCCTTCCTATGCCCTCCACAACGGATACGGCCCCACCGAATGTACCATTTTCTCTACGATTTTCGACGTCAAGGAGAAAGAGTCCAACATTCCCATCGGCCATCCTCTCGACAACCTTCGCCTGTACGTGGCGGACATGTCCGGCAGGCGCCTGCCGGCCGGCGCCGTCGGCGAACTCCTGATCTCCGGTCCGCAGGTCAGCCGAGGCTACCTGAACCGTCCTGAAAAGACGGCCGAGACCTTCATCGCCAATCCCTTCGGATCCGAATACCCTTATGACCGCGCTTACCGGACCGGAGACATCGTCCGTTACCGCATGGACGGCAACATCGAATTCGTTGGCCGCAACGACGGACAGGTCAAGATACGGGGATTCCGCGTGGAGACCAAGGAAGTCGAGTCCGTGATCAGGGATTTCCCCGGAGTGAAGGACGTAACCGTTCAGCCTTTCGACAATCCTTCCGGAGGCAAGTTCATCGCGGCATATATCGTATGCGACGGCGAACTGGATACCAAAGCCCTGTCGGACTTCATCCAGCAGCGCAAGCCACCTTATATGGTACCGGCCGCCTTCGCCAAGTTGGATACCATTCCGCTGAACGTCAACCAAAAGGTTGACCGCAAGGCCCTTCCGGCGCCGGTAATGAACTCGAACGAATCCTATGTCGAGCCTGAGGGAGCCACGGAAAAGGCTTTGTGCGAGGTCTTTGCAGAGATTCTCGGCATGGATCGGATAGGAGCCACCGACAATTTCTTCGACCTCGGAGGTTCTTCATTGATGGTCACGAGCGTGCTGGTAAGCGCGGAAAAGCGCGGCCTCAAGTTCTCGTACGGAGACGTATTCAACTGCCCGACCGCACGTGCGCTGGCAGCATTCCTCGGAGGCGGCGGCGAAAAACCCGCCGAGGACAAGGACGATGTCAACGGATATGACTACAGCGCCATCGACCGCATCCTTGCCGGCAACACGCTGGAAGCGTTCCAAAACGGAAAGGCCCAGCCCCTGGGCAAGAACATCCTGTTGACAGGTGCTACGGGATTCCTTGGCATACACGTTCTCCGCGAGCTCATCGAACGTACGGACGATGACGCCGTCATATGGTGCCTGCTCCGCGGAAAGGGCTCCATCACTGCTGAACGCCGCCTGTCGGAGATGCTCGTGTATTATTTCGAAAAGAACTACCGCAAGCTCGTCGGGAACAAGATCCGGATAATCCAGGGCGACATGTCCGACCAGAAGGTCTTCGACGCCATCATCACGTCGGGATATCCCATCGACCTGGTAGTCAACTGCGCCGCCAACGTCAAGCATTTCTCCCGCGGAGACGATATCATCACGGTCAACTACTACGGAGTAAGGAACCTCGTCGGATTCTGCATGGCCAGCGGCGCCAGGCTGGTCCAGGTATCCACCGTAAGCGTAGGTGGAATGACCGAGGATAAAGTGCCCAAGGTGCTGGACGAAAGGATGCTGTTCTTCGGGCAGAATACCGACAACCAGTATGTCGTATCCAAGTTCCTGGCAGAACGTTTCATCCTCGAAAAGGTTGCGGAGGGCACATTGAATGCCAAGATAGTCCGTATGGGCAACCTATCTCCCAGAGCCGAGGACGGTGAGTTCCAGATCAATTTCAACTCCAACGCCTCTATGGGAAGGCTCAAGGCCTATCGCATGATCGGAGCCTGCCCCTATTCGATGCTGGACGCGCAGATGGAGTTCTCTCCGATCGACGATTCAGCACGTGCGGTGGTCCTGCTGGCAGGTACGCCCAAGGCCAACTGCGTGTTCCATGCATTCAACGACCATCCTCTGCCCATGGACGATATACTGTCGCGTCTGCGCCGCAACGACGGCACACCTTTGGGCTATGTCGAGGATGATGAGTTCATGCGTCTGATGGACGCGGCGAAAGAAGATCCCGAGAAATCCAGGATACTGTCCAGCATAATCGCGTACACCCAGGCGGAGGGCCAGGCACAACTTGTCGAGAACACCGCCTCGGTCACATATTCGATGCAGGTTCTGCACAGGCTTGGATTCCGCTGGGACCAGACGTCCCGCGAGTACGTGGACATGATTTTCGACATGCTGTCCACAATGCGCTATTTCGAAGAGTAAGGTCAAATACGCCTGCGGAATTCGGCGACGGTGACAGCCGTCGCCACCGCGGCGTTGAGCGACTCCGAACCGGGATCGCCGGCAGGGTAGGGCGGGATGAAGAGGCGGTCGGAGACCAGCGCCTCCATCCCGGCCGAGATGCCGTTCGCCTCGTTTCCGATGACGATGGCAACGGGCTTGTCAAGTCCCGGATCCAGCTCCAGGGAGTACATGTCACGGCCATCCAGGAATGTGCCATATACCTTGCCGTTCTGCTTCAAGACAGCAGAAGCAAATCCTTGTATATCAGCATAGTGGAAATCAACCCTGAAGATAGCTCCCATAGTCGCCTGAACGACTTTGGGATTGAAGATCTCGACCGTGTCGCGGCTGGCTATGACGGAACGGATGCCAAACCAGTCGGCGATACGAAGGATGGTTCCGAGATTGCCGGGATCGCGGATGGCATCCAGCACAAGATAGAGGCCAGGGCCCGGCGCGGCCGAGCCGTCGTCGATGTCCGCAGGCTTGCGGACGACGGCCAGCACCGGGGAAGGGCTGGAAAGCTGGCTTATACGCGACATTGTCTCCTCTCCGATCTCGTCCCGCCGATAAACGGCAGCGACTTCGAAACGCGAGGCAAGCGCCTCGCCGACCATTTTCTCGCCTTCGACAATGAAAAGGCCGGTATCGTCGCGATACTTTTTCGAAGCCAAAGCCTTGATGGACTTGATATCCTTGTTTGAGAGCTGAGCCATGCTGCGCGGATTTGTGATATGCGTCACAAAGATAGCCACGATTATTCAAATAAATTACCGTATTCTTTGAGATTTGTGCTAAATTTGTATGATTGGCGAAATGATGAGAAACCGTTCATACAGACTTCTCACGGCCCTTATGGCCGTCCTGGTGCTAGCAGCGTCCTGCAGCACCACGCGCGTGTTGCCGGAGGGGGAGTACCGTCTCGCCAAGAACAGGATCGAAGTCACCAATTCCAAGAAGTTCGACCCCAGCGGACTCAACCAGTACATCAAGCAGCAGCCCAACTCCACGATCCTCGGATGGAATCCCTTCCTGAGCGTGTACAACTGGGCTTCGCCGGACAATGACAGCGGGATGGCGCGGATGCTGCGCAAGATCGGCACCGAGCCCGTAGTATATAGTCCTTCCGCCGTGGAGTCCACGATCGAAAACATCGAAAAACATCTCGAGTATATAGGCTATTACCATTCCAAAGTCGCCAGCGACATCAGGGTGAACAGGCGCAAGGTAGCCGTAACCTACCTGGTCCGCCTGGGAAAGCAGTATCCGATCGACAGCTTGAGCTATACTTTGCCAGAGCGGGGAACGTTCGCTGAAGACTTTATGGAGGACCTTCCGAACGTGAGCGTAAAGGTAGGAGATTTCCTCTCCGAGGCCGATCTCGAGGAGGAGACTGTCCGCGGCGCGGCTCATTACCGCAACCTCGGCTACTACGACTTCTCCAAGAACAACTACGTGTTCGAAGCCGACACCATATCCGTACCCGGAAAGCTCTTCCTCGACATGAAGGTTGGAGAGCACTCCCGCAACGACTCCGAAGACAACGCCCAGACACTCAGGAAGTTCTATATCGACAGCGTCACAATCTCGCATTCCCGCGACTTGGTCTTCAAGGACAGGATACTGAAGGACCTCAACACCATCCGTCCCGGGATGATGTACAGCGAGAACGACATCCATACCACCTATACCCGCCTGTCCGCCCTCAAGCTCTTCAGCAGCGTCGGCATCGAGATGACCCCGAGCGACTCCAACCTCGTCAACTGCGCCATCAACCTCACACAGTCCAAGCTCCAGGGTTTCAAGGCCAATCTGGAGGCCTCGACCAACTCTTCCGGATTGATGGGTATCTCGCCTCAGCTGAGCTTCTATCACAAGAACATCTTCCACGGGGGAGAGTGGCTCAACCTCAGCTTCATGGGCAACTTCCAGTTCATGCTTAACGACCCCATACGTTCCAACGAACTCGGTATCTCCGCGGGACTGAGCTTCCCCAGATTCCTCGGTCTGCCGTATTCGTTCTTCAGCGGCCCCAACATCCCCAGGACGGAGATCAACACTTCATTCAACTATCAGGACCGCCCGGAATATACCCGCAACATCTTCTCCACCTCCTTCGGCTATTCCGGCATCTTCCGCAGGGTCAGCTACCAGCTTTATCCGCTGCAGCTCAACATCGTACAGCTCCACCACATGGACGAGAAGTTCTATGAAACCCTCGCGCGCAACCCCTTCATGCGTTATGCATACCAGAATCACTTCGATGCCGGCGTAGGAGGCACGTTCTATATTTCATCCAGCAACGAACCCATCCCTACGCAGTCCTACCGCTATCTCCGACTCACCGCCGATCTTTCCGGCAACGTCGTCGGCCTGTTCAAGCCCATGCTCCGAAAGGATGAAGAGGGCAGGGGACTGCTGTTCGGCATCCCTTACTCGCAATATGTCAGGGGAGAGATTACGCTGGGACGCACGTGGATGTTCGGCCGCGGAGACCGGCAGGCCATCGCCACGCGTCTGCTCGCCGGCGCAGGCCACTCCTACGGCAACTCCTCGGTGCTGCCCTTCGAGAAGCAGTTCTATGTCGGAGGCGCCAACAGCATGCGCGGCTGGCAGGCCCGCGCCCTCGGTCCGGGCAGATCACCGATGAACGAGTCTTTCATCATTCCCAGCCAGACTGGTGACATGAAGCTTGAAGCGAACATCGAATACAGGTTCCCGATGTTCTGGAAAGTTGAAGGCGCATTGTTCGTAGATGCCGGTAACGTATGGACATTCAAGCAGGACGACGATGCGTCCAAATTCGACCTCAGTCATCTCGGAGAAAGCATCGCGGCCGACTGGGGTCTCGGCGCGCGCGTCAACCTCAGTTTCCTGGTGCTGCGGCTCGACATGGGTATGAAAGTGCACGATCCGTCCAGAACCAACCCTTGGCTCATGCCTGACGAATGGCTCAAACGAGAAGGCTTCGCCCTGCACTTCGGCGTGGGTTATCCCTTCTGATCCTCTTTCTTGGAATAATACTTTGGCCAGCAGCGCTCCAAATAAGACTTGAGCGCGTCTTCGTGCTTGTTGCGCTGGGGCTCGTAGAAGACGGTTCCTTCCAAGCCCTTGGGCAGGAATTCCTGGTCGACGAAGTTGCCAGGGAAATCGTGAGCGTACTTGTAACCATCCGAATAACCAAGCTCTTCCATCAGTTTGGTTGGAGCATTCCTTAAATGCAAGGGAACGGCTGCCGTCTGGTCTTTGGCGGCTTCTTCCATGGCCTTGCCGATGGCAAGATAAGCGGCATTGCTCTTAGGGGAAGAAGCGAGATAGACAGTAGTCTCGGCGAGGGGGATCCTGGCCTCCGGCATGCCGATGCTGTTTACCACCTGGAAACAGGCATTGGCCAGCAAAAGGGCATTGGGATTTGCCAGGCCGATGTCCTCGGCGGCGGAGATGCAGAGCCGGCGGGCTATGAAGAGAGGATCCTCGCCACCATTGAGCATACGAGCAAGGTAATACACGGCGGCATTGGGGTCTGAACCACGGACGCTCTTGATGAACGCGGAGATGATGTCGTAGTGCATCTCTCCATCCTTGTCATATATCGCGACATTCTCTTGTAGACAAGCCGTAACGGTATGATTGTCAATAACTACCTCATCCTTGCCGACAAACGAATCCACCACGATCTCAAGTATGTTGAGCAGCTTGCGGGCGTCACCTCCGCTCTGGCGGAAGAGGGCGTCGGTCTCGACGACGCGGATGTTCCTCTCCTTGAGTATAACGTCGGTCTGGAGCGCCCTGTCCAGAAGGACCTGGAGGTCGGCGGCATCAAGCGATTTGAGGACAAAGACCTGACAGCGCGAGAGAAGGGGAGTGATAACCTCGAACGAGGGGTTCTCGGTAGTGGCTCCGATCAGGACGATGGTACCGTCCTCCACAGCTCCGAGCAGCGCATCCTGCTGGGCCTTGTTGAACCTGTGGATCTCGTCGATGAAAAGGATGGGGGAGAGGGCGTGCGCGAAGAGCGATCGGCTGCGCGCCCGGTCGATGACGTCGCGGACGTCCTTGACACCGGCGCTGACCGCGGACAATGTGAAGAACTCCCTGTCGAGAGTTTCAGCAATGATGCGGGCGAGGGTAGTCTTGCCGACGCCCGGAGGGCCCCAAAGGATGAACGATGACAAAGCCCCGCTTTCAATCATGTTGCGGAGGATGCAACCGGGGCCAACGAGGTGTCGCTGGCCGACGTATCCGTCCAGCGAAACGGGCCTCATCCGCTCCGGAAGGGGAGGGAGCATGGCACTCCGGCCTATTTTGTCATCATTTTCCAGCATCTTTACTATTTAATTCAGTCATAGGGGATTTAACAAAAGTGTTAAAATATATAACATTTTTGTTAACCGCTATTTCGCTCAATTCAAGGCCTTTTTATAGACCCTGCGGCGCTTACATTCTTTCACCTCGAGGTCGCCCCATTGGGAACGGATGTCGAGGTTGGACTCGAGCTCGGCATTGGACTCTCCATAGACGAAACCGGCCTCGAGAAGACGCTTCATTATGTCCACGAAGACAAGGGAATTCACACCTTTCTTCTGATACTCCGGCTTGACTCCGATCAGCAGCATCTCGAAATTCTCCTCGTACTTCCAGTACATGGACCTGAGGATATGGAACCATCCGAAGGGGAAGAGGCGTCCCTTGCTCTTCTTGAGCGCACGGGTGATGGAGGGCATCACGACTCCGAAACCCACGATGTTACCGTCCTTGTCCTCGACGAGGGTGACGAACTTCAGGTCCAGGACACCGAGGTAGAATCCGACATACTTGTCGACCATCTTCTTCGGGAGTACGGTGAAATTGTAAAGCGAAGAATAGGTTTCATTTATGAGGTCGAAGAGACGGTAGCCGATATCGGTCTTGCGAACCTCCCGACGCGTGATCTTGCGCACACGGAGATCGTAGCGTTCGGACACAAGCTTGGCCACGCGGGTGTACTTCTCCGGAATCGAATCGCCTATGTAGATGCGGTACTCGAGCCAGTCCACGTCCTTGACGTAGCCCAGGGCCTCCATATGATCCTTATAATAAGGCCAGTTGTGATGCAAGGCCATGCTGCTGAGGTACTCGAAACCTTCGACCAGCATGCCCTCGGGGTCGAAATCGGTAAAACCGAGGGGACCGAGGATGGTGGTCATACCACGCTCCTTGCCGAAAGCCACGACTGCATCCAGAAGCGCCTTGGATACCTCGCGGTCATCGATAAAGTCGAACCAGCCGAAGCGCACTTCGTCGTGATGCCAGGCTTCGTTGGCCTTGCGGTTGACGATGGCGGCGACCCTGCCGGCGAGCTTGCCGTCCTTGTAAGCCAGATACATGGCTGCATCGCAGAACTCGTATGCGGGATTCTTCTTTGGATTGAGCGTCTCTTCGTCATCCATGATCAGAGGGGGAACGAAGGCGGGCATATCCTTGTACAATGCGATAGGGAAGTGCAGGAATTGCTTGAAAGAGCGCTTGTTCTGTACACGCGTGACAGTAACGGACATGATGGACGGTTTTGGTTTTCCGTGCTAAGATAAGCATTATTTGCGGTTTTATTGAAAGAAATTCCTAACTTCGTATTGGTATGAAGGGCAGAATGCCAGCCTTGTCTCTGCTGATTGCAGTCATCATCATGCCGGCGCTTGCCCTGGAAGCACCGGCACAGGATTCCAAATCCCTCAGCATCGGCACATTCCATTCTCCGAAGGGGATCGGACTCTGCCTTGAGATCCAGCAGAACCGGGACTACTTCGATTCTTTCGATGTCATAGCCGACATGTTCGGCATCCTGAACGGGGATTATTCCAGGCCCGGATACAAGGCAACATATTGCAGGAACATAATACTCAAGCATTTCCACCACGACGAATACAAGCTCGACCTGTACGCCGGACCAGGTGTCACGGCAGGTTATGTCAGGGACATCCACGAGCCCATGAGCATTGTCGCCGGACTGGCGGGATCAGGAGGTTGCAGGCTCTTTTTTGACAATAAAAAGTTGGTAGTTTACTTGGAACTTGGACTTGATCTAGCAGCTGAGATCAACCGCAATAACCGTTACAAAAACATAGACTTAGATATTTATAAGTCAGGGATAATGCACGTGTTTTACCCGCAGGTGCGCATACTTTACAATCTATGATCGGACGCCTGGCAGCCATATTCGCGGCAGCGCTTGCGCTGCTGGCGGGCACCGCACCGGCGCGGGCCGGAGAGCCGGCCCGCCAGGCGCGGAGCGCACGCGTCCTTTACGGCGTCGAATGGGGCTACGACCTGACTCTGATCGACTCATATCACCGCAATTATACGGACGCAATCGACGGCTACCGCATAGATGACGAAGGCGTCAAGGCGATGTTCTATTCCAATGGCCACGCGGCGGCCCACATAGATCTGGAGTTCGCCAGAAAGTTCGGGGTCGGCCTGTATGCCGGATATGCCGGAATAGAACAGCGCACCAGATTCTATCCATTGTCCCTGAGATTCTCGTATTTCGCGAAATCTTTCGACACGGACGGCAGTTTTTACTTTTTGGAAGGAGGAGCGGGAATCCACGAAAGCAGGAATACCGTCTCGCCGTTCGGAAAGCTTGGATACGGCTACAGGATGAACCTTACGCGGAGGGCCAGCATGGATTTCTCCGCATCGGCCAGATGCGCTTTCGACCATCCGCCGATTTACGACGACACGAACCGAGGATATGTCGAAGAAGAGTTTGTCCGCAGAAGTGATTCGCTCTACGGAGCTCTCGTTTTCTCAATCAGCCTGAATTTCTGATTATACTGCATTTCAGCCAATTATCCCGGTCGGGGAGTGCGTCGATACCCTTAACTTAACATAATATAAATTGTGTAACAATTGAGGTTTTAATATATTGTTTGATTTTATTATATTTGAATGATTATTATGCGTACCATGAAATCCCAGGATAAACCCCAACCAATTCGCAAAGCTCTGGGCTCCGGCCTCGGCATCATCGTGCTTGCGGCTTTGCTCCTGGAGATCGCAGCTTTCCTACAATACGATTATACCCGTAAGATTCTCGAAGAACAGCTCGAGAACAATGTCGCTATGACCCTCGAGTCCGCTGCCGACATAATCGGCAACACTCTCAAGTCAGCCGAAGCGACCATGCAGGAGCATGTCTGGGACATACAGAGCCACTTGTCCTGTCCCGACTCGATGTTCAACGTCACACGCAGACTTATCTCGTCCAATCCTAACATCGTCGGAGGCAATATCGCTTTCGTACCGGACTTCTATAAGGAGAAAGGCCGGCTCTTCGAGCCATATGCCTATAAGCTTGATTCCGAGATCGTTGTCGAGCAGCTTGCCAGAGACGGGCATGATTACACTCAACACCCTGCATATCAAGAAGTTGCAAGTACAGGGGAAGACACCTGGAGCGACCCCTACATCTACGACGGCGCATCAGGCCCCGTAAGCCTGACCACTTATACTTATCCATTGTATGACAGTGACGGCAGTCTCGCGGCATTGTGCGGACTCGACATCGACCTCACCTGGCTCGGTGATACGCTCAATGCCCGCCACTACTTCCCTTCCAGTTTCAGTCTAATGCTCACGAGCGCCGGAAAATCTGTGGCGGAGCCTTCCAACAAACAGAATATCAATCAAATAGTCGATCTGATACGGGAAGATAATACCTCCGGCTCCCCTGCCTTCAAGGGCATACGTACCATCCGCTTCCGCGACAGTTCCAACGGGAAAAAGGCTTATATACATTATATGCCGATGGACCGGGATCCCTATTGGCAGATAGCAAATGTCAGCTATAACAAGGAGATCTACGCTCCTGCCCGGAAGATGCGCTTCCGCATCTTCCTCATGAATGTATTCGGCTCGCTCATCCTCCTCTTCATCATCGGACGATTCGCGCGCAACAGAAGGAAACTGCACTTCGCCGAGGTCGAACAGGCAAGGATAGGCAGTGAACTCCAGATAGCCCGCAACATCCAGATGCAGATGCTGCCAAAGGTGTTCCCCCCCTACCCCGAACGCGACGACATAGACATTTTCGGTTCGGTGAAGCCTGCCAAGGAAATCGGCGGAGACCTGTTCGATTTCTTTATCAAGGACGAAAAGCTCTTCTTCTGTATAGGAGATGTCAGTGGCAAGGGTGTTCCGGCCGCCATAGTCATGGCCGAGACGCACAGCCTTTTCCGCATGGCCTCCGACCACGAGGACCAGCCTGCGGAAATAATGCGGGTGCTGAATGAAGAAGGCTGCCGCGGCAATGAAAGCAACGTATTCGTCACTTTCTTCATAGGCGTCCTGGATCTGCAGGACGGCCGGCTGCGCTACTGCAATGCCGGCCATGAGCGTCCGATAATCCTTACAGGTACGGCTGAAGAGTTGAAAGTGGAGTCCAACCTCCCCCTCGGTGTTTTCACGGACTGCACCTTCAAGCAGCAGGAGATAGTGCTGCCTGCCCCTTCCCTGCTGTTCTTATATACGGACGGCCTGACTGAAGCCAGGGATCCCGGGCGCAAGCAATACACTTTCGCGCGCCTCCTGGAAGTTCTCGGCAGGCACGGGGTCTCATCCGGGATCACCGCGGCCGGTTTAGTCAATGCCGTAGGCTACTCGGTCAACCGTTTCATGGATGGCTGCGGCCAGACGGACGACCTGACGATGCTCGCCATCCGTTACTCCCCTTCCCCAAAGGCGCATGACAACTGAATTTATTGAATATCAAATTTTTATACGATCATGAACATCAAGATTGAAGAACTGGAAGGAAAGCTGGTGGCCACCCTTGAAGGCGAACTCGACACTTCTGTGGCACATGAAGTCGAAACGGCGCTCAGTCCGTTGTTCGACAGTAACGGAAGGGACATCATCATAGACTGCTCCGGTCTGGAATACATAGCTTCGAGCGGTCTCCGCATCCTGCTAGGCATCCTCAAGAGCGCCAAGGCAGCCGGCAGCCGCGTCATCCTCAGGAACGTCAGCGACGTGATCCACGAAGTGTTCGAACTTACTGGATTCGTCAAGATATTCGAGTTCGAATGATATCGTCGAAAAGGAGCGCTCCCCTCACCCTTGCCATCCTTTTTCTGTGCGCTGCGGGCGCCATGGCACAGAACCGCATCACCGTGGACGTGAATTACTTTACGCGCGGGGAGCTGCGGCGCGGCGGTCTGCCTCAGGACGAAGAGCACGGCGGCAGCGGAAACAACCACGCCAACTTCATCATCGAGAGGACGATGCTCGGTTTCGACTATACCGGCGATGCGTATGAAACCAGGCTTACCGCCCAGCACAGCGGTACCTGGGGAAGCAGGGAAGGAGGTACCTTCAACGTTTACGAGGCCTGGTTCAAACTCAAGTCCCCGAAGGGATTCTTCGCACAGATAGGACGGCAGAACCTCTCCTACGATGACCAGCGCATTTTCGGTTCCGACGACTGGTCCATGACGGGAAGGTCTCACGACGCATTGAAAGCCGGCTATGAAGGCCACGGCCACAAGCTCCACGTTTTCGGTGCCTACAACCAGAACTCCGACAACATGTCCGGCGGAACCTTCTATACGGGAGGCCTCCAACCGTACAAGGCAATGGAAGCGCTATGGTATCACTACGACATTGCTAATACCGGATTCGGCGCATCCATCCTGGTAATGGACATCGGGATGCAAGGCGGCGAAAAGTGGAAATCCGAGAAGGTTTACCGCCAGCAATTGTACGGCACTTTCCTGTCATACAAACGACCGCGCCTGGATATGAACTCCGCCTTTTACCGTCAGACGGGAAGGGAAGAGCACAGCATCCCTATCGATGCCTGGATGGCGGCCACCAAAATCAGTTACAAGTTCAGCAAAGGGTTCACCGCCTATGGAGGATATGACCATCTCAGCGGAGACGCGGACTTCGCAACCCCGCCGGATGGCCAGATCGGAATGGCCCAGCACACGAAAATCAAGGGATTCAGCTCCCTCTACGGCTCGCATCACGATTTTTACGGAGCCATGGATTTCTTCTATATGAGTACGTATCTGGGCGGTTTCACCCCCGGACTCCAGAATGCCTATATCGGGTTTGAGGCGGCCCCGTTCAATAAGGCCGAGCTGGAGCTTTCGTATCATTTCTTCGCCACGGCAACCAAACTGAAGAATGCCGACAAGCCGCTCGGCCACGAGCTGGAGTTCTCCGCATCATATGCCCTCGCAAAAGACACGAAACTCAGTATCGGCTATTCCTTCATGCAAGGCACCGATACCATGATCCTCCTCAAGCGAACGGACGAGAACAGGCATCTGAACTGGGCCTGGATAATGCTTACGGTTAATCCCAGGCTCCTCTCTGGTATCTTGTGATTCCGCCGCGTTTTTAGTATATTTGTAGGTTGAAAGCCTCAACCCGTACTGTTATATATGGCCAGAAAAAAGCTCGACCTCGTTCTCGAGGACATCACCATAGAAGCCGTCGCTGCCGAAGGAAAGGCCCTCACGCACTACGAGGGAGCCGTTGTCTTCGTCGATTCCGCAGTCCCGGGCGATGTCGTCGACATACGGATCACCAAGAAAAAGCCGAACTATATGGAAGGCTTCGTCGTCAGGATGAAGAAACCTTCCGAGTTCCGCCTCAAGCCTTTCTGCGAACATTTCGGCCTGTGCGGAGGATGCAAATGGCAGCCGCTCCCCTACGAGATGCAGCTGCAGGCCAAGCAGCAGCAGGTCTGGGACCAGCTGGTGCGCATCGGCCACCTGGAAATACCGGAGATCTCCCCTATCCTGGGTTCGGACAATACCCGCTTTTACCGCAACAAACTCGAGTTCACGTTCTCTTCGAGACGCTGGTTCACGAAGGAAGAAGACCCCGAACAGCTTTCCGCCAAGGAACGCTGCGGACTGGGCTTCCACGTGGGCAAGTTCTTCGACAAAGTCTTGGACATCAAGCATTGCTGGCTGCAGCGCGACCCTTCCAACGATATCCGGAATTTCATCAGGGCCTACGCCCTCGACCATGATTTCGAGTTCTTCAACCTGCGGGACAATACCGGCTTCATCCGCAATATGTTCGTCCGCACCACGGAGGAAGGCGACGTCATGCTGATCGTCTGTTTCTTCCACGACGATGTCGCCAAGCGTGAGGCCCTGCTGGATGCAGTGGTTGAAGCTTTTCCTCAGATAAAGTCACTTTATTATGTCATAAACAGTAAGTTGAATGACTCAATAGGTGACCAAACTTGCATCCTCTACCACGGGGATGATGCCATCTTCGAGAAGATGGAAGGACTTTCTTTCAAGATCGGTCCCAAGTCTTTCTACCAGACCAACAGTTCCCAGGCCTACAAGCTTTATTCGGTGGCGCGGAGTCTGGCCGGACTGACCGGCCGCGAAGTGGTCTACGACCTTTACACCGGCATAGGCACAATAGCCCAGTTCGTCTCCGGCCGCGCCTCCAAGGTCATCGGCATCGAGTATGTGCCGGAGGCCATCGAGGATGCCAGGACCAACGCCGCGGCCAACGGCATCACCAACTGCGAGTTCTTCGCGGGCGACATGAAGGACATCCTTACAGACTCCTTCGTCGCGGAGCACGGACGCCCCGACGTCATCATCCTCGACCCTCCCCGCGCGGGTATCCATCCCGACGTGGCCAAGGTCATCCTCGACGCAGAACCCGACCGGATGGTCTATGTCAGTTGCAACCCCGCATCCCAGGCCCGCGACCTGGCCATCCTTTGCCAGAAATACACCATTACGGCCGTACAGCCAGTGGACATGTTTCCCCATACGCAGCACGTCGAAAACGTCTGCGCGCTCAAACTTAAGAATGAATCATAACATATGGCCCTAACTCTGCTGATACTCATAGTAGGACTCGCACTGATAGTGCTCGGAGCGGACTGGCTGGTCGACGGTGCCTCCAGCATCGCCCGCAAGGCCGGTATCAGCGAATTCGTCATCGGACTTACCATCGTAGGTTTCGGCACCTCGTGCCCTGAGCTGGTGGTCAGCCTCACCGGCGCCATAGCCGGCAGTTCGGACATCTCGGCCGGCAATGTCATCGGCTCCAACATCTTCAACACACTGCTGATACTTGGTCTGACGGCCATCGTCGCGCCAATCACCATTACTCCCAAGAACAAGCGGAGGGACATCCCCATGACCATAGGAGTCACCGTGTTGTTCCTCCTCTGCGGCATGAGCCACACCTTGTTCGGCCTCGGCGGATATGACGGTATAAGCAGGATCGAGGGCATAGTGTTCCTCATTCTTTTCTGCGCCTACATCTACCTCTGTTTCAAGACCGGTTCCGCGGATGAAGCCGAAGAAGGAGGAAAGCAGATGAAACTTGCCGCCGCCATCGCCCTGGTGCTGGCAGGCCTGGCCGGCCTGATCGCGGGAGGCAAGCTCTTCGTCAATTCCGCAACGGAGATTGCGCAGAGGCTTGGCATTTCCGAGAAGTTCATCGCAGTGACCATCCTTGCGGGAGGCACTTCCCTGCCGGAACTTGCAACCTGCGTCGTCGCAGCGGCCAAGAAGAAAGGCCAGCTGGCGCTCGGCAACATCCTCGGATCGAACATCTTCAACATCCTGCTCATCCTCGGATGCTCCGCCGTAGTCCATCCCCTTCATTTCGCGGGCATCAACATGGTGGACATGGGAGTGCTCCTGCTGAGCTCCCTGCTCGTCTTCACGAGCGCATATACCGGCAGGAAGGACATGGTGGACCGTTTCGACGGCAGCATCCTGCTGCTTTGCGAAGTGGCGTACATGGCATGGCTGATATATAATCTTTGACTATAACCAATATCCAAGCATATGAGATTTGAACCGACCAAATACCAACTGATGAACGTTGGCACCGGCAGGATCTTCGAGGACGGCGAGTGGACCCTCGCCGACCCGCAGGCCCCGTCACCCTCGCTCGTGAGGGCAGTCTATGAGAACAAGCAGTTCACCCCCCGCAAGAATCTCGACGGCCTGTACCGCTATGCGGAATGGCTGCCCATCAAGCGGACGCTCAAGAACTCCTGCGCTCCAGTCACCTACAAGAGCCGCGGCCTGGCCAAGGAGCTTGGTCTCAAGAACCTGTACATTACCTTCTCCGGCTATCATCCCAAGATCGGAGCGCTCATGACCACCTGCTCCTTCAAGGAGACGGAGGCGTTCTCCGTCTGCGCGCGCATCCCGAAGGGAGAGAAGCGCATACTGGTCGTTCAATCCGCAGGCAATACAGCCCGTGCATTCGCCAAGGTTTGCTCGGACAACAACATTCCGGTGGTGATCTGCATCCCCGTGGACAATGTCCATGACATGTGGTTCCCGAAAAAGCTCAAGGACTGCGTCAAGGTCGTCGCCGCTCCACGCGGCTCCGACTACTTCGACGCCATCGCCCTCGGCGAAAAGATCTGCACGGATCCCATGTTCTTTGCCGAAGGCGGCGCCAAGAACGTCGCCAGGCGCGACGGAATGGGCACTACACTGCTCAGTGCCGTCGAGGCCATCGGCCGCATCCCTGACGCCTATTTCCAGGCGGTCGGCAGCGGCACCGGAGCCATCGCCGCCTGGGAGAACAATCTCCGCCTCATCGAGGATGGCCGTTTCGGCACCAACAAGATGAAGATCTTCGTATCCCAGAACACCCCCTTCACTCTGATGCACGACACCTGGAAAGCCGGCTCCCGCACTCTCCTGGACATCACCGCAGAGGAGTCAAGGCGCGCATCGGAAGTCATCCTTGCCAAGGTTCTTTCCAACAGGAAACCTCCGTACAGCCTCGCCGGAGGCCTGTTCGACGCCCTCACAGACACTGGCGGCGACATGTTCACAGTCACCAATGACGAAATCGTCCAGTGGATAGTCCGTTTCATGAAGGCGGAAGGATACGACATCCTGCCCGCCGCAGCCACGGCTGTTTGCAGCGTGGCCAAAGCCCTCGAAGAAGGCAAGATCTCAAAGGACGACATCGTCATGCTGAACGTCACCGGAGGCGGACTCATTTCCGCCAAGAAGGGCGGCTATGTCGAGAAAGAACCCGACTTGGTGCTCAGCCCCGATCTTCCGGCCGAGGAGATCACGGAACAAGTCAAGAACCTGTTCAAGAGAGGCCGGCTGGCCAAATGACAGAAAAAGCGGAGCTTATTCAAGCTCCGCTTTGAATTTTTCCTTGGTCGCCACGGGATTGGCATATATCCCGAGGAATATCTTCCTGAGCTCATCCCTGTCGAGCCCGCGCTCCGTCCTGCGGAGCTTGTGCTCGGTATATGCCTTGAAGGACTCGACGTCTTCGGGACCGTAATGGTCGGAATACTTGGTGGTTCCGTTCACTATGTCATAGGCGACATAGTTGGTCTTCCAAAGATGGTATCCCTCTACCACTCGGATGTCGACTGCATGACGTATCATCTGGTAGCGGTCGTTCTTGTCGCAGTGCGAAGCGGCTTCGATCTCTTCATGTGTCAGCGGGACGCCGATATTGAGATGGACATTGCCCTTCTGCTGGCGGATGCCGGTCATAATGCTGTGCATATCCTCCTTCGGTCCCTTGACATACTTCTGCGAACGGGAAATGAGGATTTCACGGGCCTTGCGGAAGTCGCAGGGTTCGTACTCGTATGATATGCTCAGAGGAACGATGTTCAACTCCTCGAAATTCTCCACGAAAGTCCCCGTTCCGCTCATGTCGAACATTTTCAGCAAGCCCTGCTCGGTAATGTCGATACCGTCCTTGGTACGGCCCTGGCGCTGAGCGATCCACACCGAGCTCTTGCCGCTGGTGATGGTCTGCCTTATATACTTGGAAAGGAGCTGGGATGAGAGGTAAAGTTCACGTGCGGAGATGCCGCGGATGACCTTGATCATGCGGTTGGAACGGAGCAGCTTCTCGACGACCTTCTCCGACAGGAGATTGTCTCCCACGCATATTTCGGACATGGGTATGCCGTTCTTATGCAATACATACTGCGTGATGGCCGGGTCGAGGATGATGTCGCGATGGTTGGACATCATGAGGAACTTACCGTCGACGGCATTGAGGTTGGCCACGCCGTCATATGAGAAATTATGCACGGTATGGTCGAGGCACCAGTCGACGGCCTTGCTCATTATGATGGACTGGAACTCGTCGATGCTATGGATGCTCTTCAGCGAGTCCGCAAGGAAAGAGGCCTTTTCCTCCGGAAAAAGGGCCTTGGAAATGAGCGGAACGGCCGGATGGCGGGACAATTCGGCCAAAGCCCTGGCAGCTTCTTCGTCGCTGTAGGGGCAGATGGCTTCGAACTGGGAAACGTCTTCCATATTCAATTATACAATTAAATACAAATCTATTCAAAAAAAACGAATCTACAAGCGCGCCCTGAACAGAAGCGAGCTGTCTCCGTAGCTGAGGAAACGGAAACCGTGTGCGAGAGCATAGTCATAGATCGTCCTCCAGTCACCACCGACAAAAGCGGAAACAAGAAGGATGAGCGTGCTCTCGGGCTGATGGAAATTGGTCACCAGCATATCCACGATGCGGAAGCGGAATCCGGGGACTATGATTATCCTGGTATCGGCCTTCAACTCGTCCAGGCCGTTGTCCTCGAGATACTTTACGATGGCCTCGAGCGATTCACGCAGCGAATAGGCATATTCGCGAGTATAAGGGCACCATTGCTCCACGGGAGCGGGCCTGCCAGTCTCGATGCAGGAAACACCTATATAATACAGCGACTCAAGCGTACGCACGGATGTCGTGCCTACGGCTATGACGCTTTTGTTTCCTTCGCAAAGCGAGCGGATAAAGGACTTTTTCACCACGAAAGGCTCGCTGTGCATCGGATGCTCCGAGACAAGTTCGCTCTTGACAGGAAGGAAAGTCCCTGCACCTACGTGCAGGCAAATGGTCTCGGAATCAATGCCCTTCGCACGTATGCGATCGAGAACGGACTCGGTGAAATGAAGTCCGGCCGTGGGCGCTGCCACGGACCCCCTAAAACGCGCATACAGTGTCTGATAGCGTTCCAGGTCGACGGCCTCCGTCTCACGATTAAGATACGGAGGGATAGGGACGGAACCGCAAGCCTCAAGCACAGCTGAGAATGGAGAACCGTCGTTCCATGTAAACTCAACTACGCCCGTCTCCCCCTCACGGGAGAGCAGACGGGCCTGGAGGTCCATCCTGTCGACTACGGGATCGGTGCCGTGCCCGTACAGGCGCAGAACATCGTCCTTCCAGCGTTTGGAGTTTCCTATGACGCAGCGCCACACACAGCGCCCCACTGAAGTGAATACAGTGCTGTATTCGGCAGGCTCGACCGGCTGCAGGCAGAATATCTCGATATGAGCCCCTGTCGGTCTCTGGAAATGCAGGCGCGCGGGAACTACCTTAGTATCGTTGAACACCATTATGGAAGATGCTGGAAGCAGATCCGGGAGCTCTCTGAAGACAAACTCGTCCACGACACCGTCGCGGTAACGCAGAAGCTTGGACGCATCGCGTTCTGGAAGCGGATATTTGGCGATCCTCTCGTCTGGGAGGGGATAATCGAAATCTTGTATACGGATAACCGGTATCATCGTGAGAATTCAAAATTCACGGCAAAGTTACATATTCCATCGGAGATTCGAAAAACACGTGAAAACCTTTTAATCCGGCAAAAAGTTGGATTTTGAATTAGAAATTTACATGTTACATTTCTCAATTTCCAAAATTGTCAATTCAAAATTGTAACACAATGTAAACAGTTAACTTTTGTAAAATAAGTTAAATTTATCGCATACTTGTCTTTTTATAAAGCATCTGATTGTCAAAAGGTAACATAGGGCGAGTTTGATTAAAGACTGAAAATGAATTGTAAAAACATACCTGTCAAATCTCATAAGGGTTTATAATACATTGTATTTTCCAATATTATGCTCTTATACCCAGTATTTTATAGCTTATAGTCTATACTTTTAGTATAGATGTTTTACTATGTATTTCATGGGTTATCCCCTACTCTGTTTCATTATGTGAATTGCATTTGGCACTTGCTTCTTTCCAACAAGATTACTACATTTGTAAAAAGACCGTTCAAAATATGAATCGCAGATTGCAGCAATTTCTTTCAGCGGAAAATATCTCGCAGGCACAGTTCGCCGATTCGATCGAAGTCGCGCGCGCCAGCGTTTCCCACGTTCTGGCCGGAAGGAACAAGCCCGGCTATGATTTCATACGCAGCATTTCCGAGCATTATCCCAAGCTCAATCTCGAATGGCTCATCAGCGGACGGGGCAAAATGTACAAGCAAGACTCCCCTTCCAGTCTCCAGACTTCCGTCCAACCAGTCGAAGAAACTGCTGGCGATACGCTTTTCGGCGAGGGGCTTTTCGGAAGTCAAGAGCTTGAAAACGAGCCTGTTGCACAAGAACAAGGCAGTCATTCCGCCCCATTGTCCACCACTGCCGCGACAAACACACCGGAGACAAAGGAGCGCTCCATCACCAGAATCATCGTATTCTACGACGACAATACTTTTCAAGAATTGAAGTAGAATTGTTATATTTGTTTGTCCATTCGCACGTGCCCATGTACAAACAGATCATCAGACCTATCTTATTCTGCTTCAAGCCAGAAACCGCACACAAGCTATATCTGTCACTTGTGCGCGTTTCCGGGTATTTTCCGGGGCGTTTCCTGGTGCGGATGACGCACGGGTATTCCGATACTTCCCTGCAGCGCAACGTTTTCGGCCTGGATTTCCAGAATCCCGTCGGCCTGGCTGCCGGATTCGACTCAAATGGCGACCGTTTCAATGAGTTAGCCAATTTCGGCTTCGGTTTCCTCGAGCTTGGATCGCTCTCCCCGGAGCCTCAGGACGGAGGCCAGAAGCCCCGCATGCTGCGTTTCAAGAAGGAAAAGGCTCTTGTCAACCGCGTGGAAGCCAGGAATAAAGGCGTCCGCTATGCCATCGACCGTATACAGACCCGCAGGCCCGACAGCATTCTTTGTGCCAACATAACCTACGATGCGGCCAGTCGAAAGGACGAAGAGATTACCAACGACTACCAGAAAGCTTTCTCGCTGCTATACGACTTCGTCGATATGTTTACCATCAGCGTGTCGAGGCCCAACGCTGATGGACTGCTTGAGGTGCAGGACCGTAACTCATTGTCAGACATTATAGATCCTTTGCTGGAGCTTAGACTCTGTTACGAACAGTACAAGCCTGTTCTGATCAAGATATCCCCGGATACGCCGTTCGAACAGCTCGACGAGATGATCGACTATTGCATGCTCTCCGGCGTTGACGGAGTCGTTGCGGGGGACACTTCGAGACATATCGAGGTTCTGAACAAACATTCCGTCAAGGCAGGGTATCTCTCCGGAGCTCCCCTGTTCGAACGCAGCCTATCCGTCGTAAAGCACATACACGAGCATACCAAGGGCCGCTTCCCCATCATCGGGTGCGGCGGCATCACTTCGCCCGAAAAGGCCGCGGAAATGCTTTCCGCGGGCGCCTCGCTGATCCAGGTCCACACCGGTCTGGTCTATGAAGGCCCCAAGCTCGTTAAAAAGATACTTAAATACCTGGTAAACCACCCGTCATGACCACAGCGTCCATCTGTACCATTGGCGATGAGATCCTCATCGGCCAGATCGTCGATACCAACTCTTCATACATTTCCCGCGAACTTAACTCCATCGGCATCCGCGTAAGCGGGATGGTTTCCATCGGAGACAATCACGACCGTATCATTGACACGCTCCGTAACGAGTTGAAAAACAATGATGTAGTCATTACTACCGGTGGTCTGGGGCCCACTAAGGACGACATCACCAAAGCCGCCCTGGCCGAGCTCTCCGGCAGCGCGGGATACGTCGAGCACGCCGGACAGAAGGAAGTCATCTACCGTATCCTTCATTCGCGCGGGCTGGAAGTCCTCGACATCAATGAGCAGCAGGCCATGGTACCCGAACGCTGCGAGGTCATCGTCAACAAGCTCGGCACCGCCCCGATAATGGTATTCCGTTTCGAGGCTGAAGAGTTCGGCCACTCCGCCACGCTATACTCCCTCCCTGGCGTACCATTTGAGGCCTTAGGCGCTGTTCCGGATATTGTATCTGATATCAAGCATCACAACAAGTTAACTAATATAACTCATCGGAATTTAATGGTTTACGGACTCGCAGAGTCCGCCCTCTCCAAGCTCATCGAGCCTTGGGAGGACTCGCTGCCGTCCGACATGCACCTGGCCTACCTGCCCAATCAGCTCACCGGCATCCGCCTGCGCCTGTCCGTCTATGGAGGTGAAGAGCAAGACAACGTTTCACGCATAGAAGCCCGTTTCGCCGCGCTTAAGGAGATCCTTGGGGATATGGTCTACTCCGATGAAGATGATACGTTACAGGGCACGATAGGCCGCCTCCTGCGCGGAAGCGGCAAGACTCTCAGCGCGGCCGAGTCCTGCACCGGCGGAGAGATCGCACATCTCATCACTATGGTCCCCGGAGCATCGGAGTATTTCCTGGGATCCGTCACCTCATATGCCCCGTCAGTCAAGAACCGCGTGCTCGGGGTCCCGATGGAGACCATAGAGAACTGCGGAATCGTCAGCAGCGAGGTCGCCGCCGCCATGGCGGAAGGTGTCCGCCGGTTGACGGGCAGCACGTATGCCGTCGCCACCACCGGATGGGCCGACGCATACGGTGACGAGCGCGAACCGGCCGGCACAGTATGGGTCGGAACGGCCGGTCCAAAGGGTACAAAGACCGCCAGATTCAACTATCGCAACGACAGGAGACGCAATATCGAGCGTTTTTCGGCCTCGGCACTCAACGAATTGAGGAAAATGATAGAGTCAGACCAATAAGCCTGACTCTTAACAGATAAAACAAAAGTGTTCAAATATGTAACATTTTTGTTAACAGCATAAAGCGCACTTTTCGACCTCTTCCAGGACCCTCAGGAAGTTCAAACCGGCCACTTTTTCGATATCGGAAGACGAGTATCCCCTACGCCTCATCTCCTCCCAGAGCACCGGCAGTTTCGAGACGTTTTCCAGCCCCTTCGGAGCCACGGTTATGCCATCGTAATCAGTGCCGACTCCGACATGGTCGATGCCCATTATGCGGACCGCGTGGTCGATATGGTCGACAACATCCACATAAGATGGACGCTCCGTCGCCTCCATCTCCCTTTGGACTCTCACCCATTCCGCAACCTTCTCCGGATTCCTGGGATCAGCTATGAACGCAGCCTCCGCCTTGTCGGCACGATCACCAAGTCCAGTCTCCATCATCATCCTGTCGAAATCGTCCCGAAGGAACGAAGGGCAGAAGTTGATCTGCACCACCCCGCCCTTGTCGGCAATGGCTTTCAGGAGTCCGTCATTGAGATTGCGCCTGTGTGAAGCCAGCGCCTTGCAGCAGGAATGGGTCGAGACGATGGGCGCCTTGGATAGCTCCAGGCAGTCCCTCACCGTATCGTCCGAGCAATGCGCGATGTCCACGACCATCCCGAGACGGTTCATCTCGCGGACAACCTCGCGGCCGAAGGGACTGAGGCCGCCCCACTTGTGCTGCCCGGCGCAGGAATCGCAGATCTCATTGTCGCCATTGTGTGCCAGCGTCATGCATATTACGCCCATACGATAGAAGAGGCGCAGCATCGGCAGCGAGCGCTGGATGGGAGCGCCATTCTCCATGCTTATCATTATGGATGTCAAGCCCTTGGACTTGTTCTCCCGGACTTCGTCGGCGCTGAAAGCGAACTCCGCCTCGCCCTCCGCGGCATCCAGCTGGTCATAGAGATGGCCCAGCATGTCAAGGGTATAACGTGTCGCCTGGTCCGGAGCAAGGTCAGGAGGGCAATACAACGCAAAAACGGAAGCGTCGACTCCCCCGGCCCTGAGTTTCGGGAAATCGACGTGTCCCCATTCATTGTCCTTTGAATAATCGCGCGCGCGCATCATCTGGGACGGCGCATCGCAATGCGAGTCTAGTACGAGCATCGGATTAACGCTTGACGTTGGAATAACGCTGGATGGTGGAAGACTTCACATTGATGATATCGATCACGGGATCTCCGTCGAAGACCAGGACGGAATTGCCGCTCATGTCGATGTGAACCGCTTCTGTAGCAGCCTGGTACACCTTGCAACTGTTCGAAAGCTTGACCGTACAGTCGGAAGTCTTGAAGTTGATTGCATCAACGGTTGCAGAGCCGGAACCGGTGACGTTCAGTTTGTCGGTCTTACCATTGAGGGTGACCTTTGAAGAGCCTGAAGGGGTAAGCAGCGCATTAAGTGTCTCACCCTCCACCTTTACCTCGGCACTGCCGCCGGTCACAATATCGAGAGTCTCCGAATCCTGTTCCAACTCCACCAGCGAACTGCCTGAAACATTGAGTTTTATCTCGTCAGCATAGAGAACAAGGTCCGCATAGGACTTGCCTGCCAGATTGACGCTGACCGATGCTGCATCGACGGTGAGCCTGGTGATGCGGGCATTTTCCTTCATGTCGATGCGGAAGTCCTTGCACTCGAGGTCGTCATTGACCGCAAGGGTGGAACCGCCGGCGAGTGATACCGCCGAAAGAGGGTCAGTCATATAGACGGTGGCCTCAAGCACGGGGCCGGAAGACCTGCGGGACCTGAATTGCTTCTTGATGTCGGAAGGAAGCGATTTCTGGTCGAGCGTGATATAGAGAGTATGATTCTTGACATAGGTCTGGATATAATCCTTGAGCGCGTTGTCGACATTCAGCGAAATGGAATTCTTCCGCGAATTGACGACGCGCACATCGAAATCATAATCGACGTCTATGGCGTCGAAAGCTGAGAAATCATGCGAGATCTGCTTGGTCTGAGCCGGGGCCACAAGGGCGCACAGGCTTAAAGCTATGGCGCAGACCATCAATTTCAAAACTCTATTAATCATAGTATTACGTTTTATTCGTTTTCCATCAAAGTAGCCCATTCGTCAGTCTTGGCATCCAAATCGCGCTTTAGTTCGAGGTACTCCCTCGTAAGTTCCATGATGTCGTCCGAAGGACCGGGAGCGGCCAGTACGGTCTCTATCGTCTTCATCCTCGCCTCGTCCTTGCCGATCTCCGTCTCGAGGAAGGAGATGCGGTTGCGCAGCTTCCGCGCTTCCTTGGAGACGGCCTTGCGCAAAGCGAAGTCTTCCTTTGCACCGGCCTTCTTCGCTTCGGGCTCAGGCTGCGAAGCCGGCGCGGAAGCTGCGCCGAAACGGCGCTCCAGCTCGCTGAGGTTCTCGATGCGACGTTTCTCCAGGAACTCCGCCACACTCCCAAGATGCTCCTTCACGCGCCCGTCGCGGAACTCGTACATCTTGTCCACGAGCCCGTCCAGGAAATCCCTGTCGTGGGACACAACAATCAACGTGCCGTCAAATGCCTTGAGGGCGGATTTGAGTATATCCTTCGACTTGATGTCCATATGGTTGGTCGGTTCGTCGAGCGCCAGGACATTGTGGCTTTGAAGCATAAGCTTGGCCATCCCAAGCCTGGCACGCTCGCCGCCGCTGAGCACCGAAACGCGCTTGTCGATATCCTCTCCCTTGAAAAGGAAGCCTCCAAGGATATCGCGAAGCTTCGTGCGAACCTCGCCTACCGCCACCCGATCAAGGGTCTCGAAGACCGTCAACTTGTCGTCCAGGACATCTTCCTGGTTCTGGGCGAAATAACCTATGCTGACATTGTGCCCGACCTTGGATTCGCCGGAGAACGGTTCCAGTTCGCCCATTATCACGCGCATCAGCGTTGTCTTGCCTTCGCCGTTACGGCCTATCAGCGCAACCTTCTCGCCGCGCTTTATCTCGATGTCAGCATCGCGGAACACCACTTTCTGCGGATAACCCACCGTGATACCGGAGGCTTTGTACACGACATCACCGGACCGGGCGGCGGGAGGGAATCTCAGGTGCATCGAGGACTTGTCCTCCACGTCTATCTCTATCCGGTCGAGTTTTTCAAGAGCCTTGATGCGTGACTGGACCTGGTTGGATTTGGTAGGCTTATAGCGGAAACGGTTGATGAAATCTTCCGTCTTCTCGATCATCCGCTGCTGGTTCTCGTAAGCGGCAGTCTGCTGGGCCATACGTTCCTTGCGGAGCTCGACATACTGGCTATAAGGCACCTTGTAATCATATATGTGCCCCAGCATTATCTCGACCGTACGGTTCGTGACGTTGTCGAGGAATTTGCGGTCATGCGAGACCAACAACAGCGAGCCTCGGAAAGCCTTCAGGTAATCCTCCAGCCATTCGATGGACTCGATGTCCAGGTGGTTGGTGGGCTCGTCCAGCAGCAGTACGTCCGGAGCGCCAAGCAGGATCTTGGCGAGCTCGATGCGCATGTTCCACCCCTGGCTGAAAGTCTCCGTCTTGCGGGAAAGCTCGTCATCCTTGAACCCGAGCCCCATCAGAATGCGTGTCGCCTGCACCTCGGGAGGCTCCGAGTGACTGATTGCCAAATGGTCGTTAAGGTCATTCAACCTCGTGATTAGGCCAGCGTACGCAGCAGACTCATAGTCAGTCCTTTCCGATAATTGAGCCGTAATGTCTTCTATCTCCTTTCCCATCTCTTTGAAGACATTGAAGACGGTCATCGTCTCTTCGAGGACACTGCGTCCGTGGTTATGCTCCATTATCTGGGGCAGATAGCCTATGTTGATTCGGGCGGGCTTGTCGATGGTACCGGAAGTGGGATTCTGCTCACCTCGGATGAGTTTCATCACTGTGGACTTCCCCGCCCCGTTCTTGCCGACGAGACCGATCTTGTCGCTCTCGCTTATATGGAAACTGATATGGTCGAGCAGGGTCCAGCTTCCGTACGAAACGGTCAGGTCATTAATCGATATCATCTTCGGCCTCCTCCGGAACCCCGGGTTTGCATATCAGGATGCTGAATTCGTAAAGCAGATACAGCGGCAGGGCAACGACAAGCATCGTGAACGGATCGCCTGTGGGAGTAAGGATGGCGGACAGGATCAGGATGACCACAACCGCATACCTGCGCGACTTCCTCATCGTATCCCGCGTGATCACGCCGAAATGCGACAGTACGGCGAGCACGGACGGGAACTCGAACAGGATGCCCATCACGAAAACCATAGCCATGAAAATGGAGATGTATGACGTCAGGGCAAAGGTGTTCTCGACACTTCCGCTCACCTGGTATCCGTTGAAAAACACCAGGAGGACGGGCATGACAATGAAATAGCCGACCGCAATACCCAGATAGAACAAGCCGGCGCCCAGGCCGAAGGCCTTGCGCATTACCTTTTTCTCCTTCTCGTACAGCCCCGGAGCTACGAACTTCCAAATCTCATAACAGATCAACGGAAAACTCACGACGACCGCACAGATGAAAGTCACCTTGATGTGGGTAAAGAACTGGGCGGCGATATCGATATTGATAAGATCTATCTTGAGATCGACACCCAGGAGGCGATATAGCCAGAAGTCCGGCCTGGTAGGCCGGAGGATGACTCCGTCGAACAAGGTCGACTTAAGGAAGAAGCCGACAGTGAAAAAGGCCAAGACAATGAGAACCGAGCGGATGAGAGTACCCCTCAGTTCTTCAAGATGGTCCCAGAAGGACATTTCCTTCAGGCCTTTCCCGGAGTCGGATGCCACGATTATTTCGTCTCGTCAGACTTCTTGTCGGGATCGATTTCGAGATCCTTGGTGGCTTCCTTGAACTCGTCCTCGACTTCGTTCATACCCTGCCGGAAACTCTTCACTCCCTTACCGACTCCACGCATGAGCTCGGGTATTTTCTTGCCGCCGAAGAGAAGGACGATCACCAGGACGATCAGGAAAATCTCCCAGAACCCCAGACTGCCAAGAAACAAAGGATAAGTCAGCATTTTTTCACGATTTATTAGGTTAACAAAAATGTTACTATTTTGAACTTAATTGTTTTATTTATTGCCCTTCAGTGATTTAAGCTGAGCTTCGAGACTTTCGATTCTCGAAAGGGCATCAGCCTCTTTTTTACGCTCCACAGCGACAATTTTCTCAGGAGCATGGGCTACGAACGACTCGTTCGAGAGTTTTTTCCGCACTCCATCGAGGAATTTACGCTGATATGCGAGGTCGGCTTCGGCCTTGGCAATCTCCTCTTCGACGTTCACAAGTCCCGTGAGCGGGACGAAGAATTCGACGGTTCCGATGATGAAGGAGACTCCCGATCCGGTGTCTCCGAAGTCATCGGTACACTCGACTGACGTGACGCCCGCGAGCTTCTCCACGACGGGAGCCGTTTCCATCGGGAAACCTCCCTTGACCTTGAGGGCAAGGGGCTCCTTCGGTGAGAGATTCTTTTGGACGCGGATGGAACGGATGGAGACGATGGCCTCGCGCGCGCACTCGAAGTCGCGGATGGACGACTCGTCGTACTTGCCCGCGACGGGCGTGCGCGCAAACATTATGGATGCGCCTTCAGGGCGATCTTCCATGGCCTGCCAGAGCTCTTCGGTGATGAACGGCATGATCGGATGGATCATCTTGATGAGAGCCTCGAAGAACTTCAAGGTAGTATCATAGGTAACCTTGTCGATGGAAGCTCCGTATGCGGGCTTCACAATCTCGAGATACCAGCTGCAATAGTCGTCCCAGAAGAGCTTGTAGATAGTCATCAGAGCATCGTTAATCCTAAACTTACTGTAATGATCCTCAACAAGTTCAATAGTCTGACTTAATTTATTTTCGAACCACTTGGCAGCAACTGCGGAAGCAGCCGGGACGGCGGCGTCGGGATCGACGTTCCAGCCCTTGACAAGCCTGAAGGAGTTCCATATCTTGCCGCAGAAGTTGCGGCCCTGCTCGATCATGGCCTCATCGTAGAGGATGTCGTTTCCGGCGGATGAGCAAAGCAGCATTCCGAGACGGACGGCGTCGGCGCCGTACTTGGCGATGAGTTCGAGCGGGTCCGGAGAGTTTCCGAGAGTCTTGCTCATCTTGCGGCCGAGTTTGTCGCGGACGATACCGGTGAAATACACATTGTGGAACGGGACGTCGTTCATGAACTCGTTTCCTGCCATGATCATCCTGGCTACCCAGAAGAAGATGATGTCCGGTCCGGTCACAAGGTCGTTGGTAGGATAATAGTACGCGAGGTCGGCATTGGGCTTGTGTCCGGAATTGCCGGGCATCTCGGGATCGAACACCGACACGGGCCAGAGCCAGCTGGAGAACCAGGTGTCCAGGACATCCTCGTCCTGCCTCAGATCCTCGGGCCTGATGGCCGGATCGATGGCCTGTGCGGCCTTAAAGGCCTTCTCAAAGCTATTCTCCACAACAATCTGCCCATCAGGGAGATAGTATGCCGGAATCCTCTGGCCCCACCAGAGCTGGCGGCTGATGCACCAGTCGTGGGCATTCTCCATCCAGTGGCGGTATGTATTGCGGTATTTGTCCGGGATAAACTTGATGAAGCCATCCTCGACGGAAGCGAGGGCGCGCGGAGCGAGCTCCTCCATCTTGAGGAACCACTGGGCGCTAAGGCGAGGTTCGATGACGGCGTTGGTACGCTCGCTGTATCCGACCGGCGAGGTGTAGTCCTCGATCTTCTCGATATTGCCGGCGTCCTGGAGCATCTTGACGATCTTGCGGCGGGCGTCGAAACGGTCCTCGCCGACGAGGATCTGAGCGTCTTCCGTCAGGCGTCCGCGATCGTCGATGATATCGATGATCGGGAGGTTGTGGCGCAGGCCGATTTCATAGTCGTGGGCGTCATGCGCCGGCGTGACCTTGAGGCAGCCGGTACCGAAGTCCATCTCGACATAGTCGTCCTCGATGATAGGTATCTCCTTATTGATGAGCGGGATAAGTACTTTCTTGCCCTTCATCCAGAAATGGCGCTCGTCATTGGGATTGACGCAGATGGCGGCATCGGCCATGATAGTCTCCGGGCGGGTGGTGGCGACTACGATATACTTGTCAGTAGGGTTGCCATGACCGTCGGAAATAAAGTAACGCATGTGGTAGAAGTGGCTCTGCGTGTCCTTATGGATGACTTCGTCGTCACTGACGGCGGTGTGTCCCTCGGGATCCCAGTTCACCATGCGCACTCCCCTGTAGATCCATCCCTTCTTGTAAAAATACACGAATGTATTGATGACGGCCTCAGAGAGCGCCGGCTCCATGGTAAAGCGGGTGCGGTCCCAGTCGCAGGAGGCGCCGAGCTTGCGCAACTGCTTGAGTATGATGCCTCCGTGCTCCTCTTTCCACTCCCAGGCGTACTTGAGGAACTCCTCCCGGGTAAGGTCTTCCTTGGATATGCCCATGCCTTTGAGCTTGGCCACCACTTTGTTTTCAGTGGCGATGGAGGCATGGTCGGTGCCGGGAACCCAACAGGCGTTCTTCCCGTCCATGCGCGCCTTACGGATGAGCACGTCGTTCAAAGTATTGTTGAGCACATGTCCCATGTGCAGGATGCCAGTGACGTTCGGCGGGGGGATAACGATGGTATAAGGCTCCCTCTCGTCGGGTTCGGAATGGAAGAATTTATGCTCCAGCCAATAGGCGTACCACTTGTCCTCCACTTCGGAGGCGTTGTATTTAGCCGATAATTCCATTTTGTATATTTAGTGTTGTTATAATCGCAATATCGTACAAATATACTCTTTTTTTCAGTATTTTTGCAGAAAACCATACCGTATCATGGACAACAACGAAAAGAAACAGATCAGCCTCGACCTCAAGCCCGAGGTGGCCAAAGGTTCATATTCCAACCTCGCCATCATATCCCACTCCCCCAGCGAATTTATAATCGATTTCGCCACCATGCTCCCCGGCCTGCAGAAGCCCGAGATCTCCAACCGCATCGTAATGAACCCCGAGCACGCCAAGCGCCTGCTCAACGCCCTTGCCGACAACATCAACAAGTACGAGTCGCAGTTCGGAGCCATCACCTTCAAGGAGCAGCAGCCCAAGGGGACTTTCGACCTCGGCAGCTTCATGAACGGCAACGGAGCAAAGTCCTAGTCGCGCCATGGCTCTCACAGAAGAAAGGCTCCGGCAGATCAAGGCCATTGCCTTCGACATCGACGGCGTCATGACCGACGGCGGCATACTGGCCATGTCCGACGGCGACCTCCTGCGCATCTTCGATGCCAAGGATTCATTCGGCGTACGCATGGCCAAGATGAACGGGCTCCATACCGCCGTCATTACCGGCGGCAGCTCCGACAGCATACTTCGCCGCTTCAGCGTCTGCGGAGTCGACGAGGAAGACATTTATCTTCATTCAAGGATCAAGATCGACGACTTCAACGCTTTCTGTCAGAAATACTCGCTCAAGCCGGAAGAAGTGATGTTCTTCGGCGACGACCTTCCCGACATCCCGGTCATGAAAGCCTGCGGCATAGGCGTTGCGCCCGCGGACGCCGTGGAGGAAGTCCGCCAGATCGCAGACTACGTCTCCGAGTACGGCGGAGGCCACGGCTGCGTCCGCAACGCCGTGGAGATGGTCCTCAAGGCCCAGGGCCGCTGGAAACTCGACGACGCACTGTACAAGAAGATGTTCTGAGATGGATCTCAAAGGAAAAAGAATCATTCTGGGGAGCGGATCCCCGAGACGCCGCGAACTTCTCACCGGCATGAACGTCGAGTTCACGGTGGACACCGGCAATACCTTCGAAGAGACCTATGATCCCGGCACGCCTCACGAGCGCGTACCCGCCCTGATGTCCGAAGGGAAATCCCTCGGCTTCCACAGGCCTCTGGAGAAGGACGAGATCCTCATAACGTCGGACACGATGGTACTCTGCCATTCCGACGATCCGGAGCATTCACCCATCCTCGGCAAGCCGCACTCGCGCGAGGATGCGGTACGTATGCTCCGCCTGCTCTCCGGCCGTGAGCACGAAGTGATCACCGCCGTCACCCTGCGGACGCAGGACCGCATGGAGACCCGATCGGACTCCACCATCGTAGTATTCAAGGAATTGACGGACAGCGAAATCGGATACTACATAGACAATTGCCGGCCTTTCGACAAAGCCGGCGCATACGGCATCCAAGAGTGGATCGGCCTTATCGGCATCACCGCCATACGAGGGTCCTATTTCAACGTCGTGGGCTTCCCTACCCACCTCGTGTACGAGATGCTGATGGATTTTTGTTGATGTTTTTTTTGCAGATTAGCAAAAACTGCTTATCTTTGCATCCCACAAATGACGAAGCTTTAGCTCAGCTGGTTTAGAGCGCTTGCTTGACAGGCAAGAGGTCAGCAGTTCAAATCTGCTAAGCTTCACTCCAAACAATCAGACGCTTACAGAGATGTAAGCGTCTTTTCTTTTATCCCCACTGCCCGACAAACTAATCTTTATCATTTGGAAGAATAGCGTTTATTGCTTAACTTGGTACTATGGATTCGATCCTTCACAAGAAACTCTTCCGGGAACTGACCGTCGATGAGCTGTACGAACTTCTGCGAGTCCGTTCAGAAGTCTTCGTCGTGGAACAGGACTGCGTCTATCAGGACTTGGACGGAGACGATCAGTTTTCAGTACACCTGTGGCTGACGGAAGGAGACAAGGTCGTGGCGCTCTGTCGCGTGTGTCCGGCCGGTACACACATGGAAGAGGTGTCGATCGGCCGAGTCATCACGACCGAGCGCGGCAAAGGCTATGGAAAACGGATCATGCTGGAAGGTATCAAGGTAGCACGGGATCATTTCAATGCGGAAAGCATTGAAATCGAGGCTCAAGAGTATGCGCGAGGTTTCTATGAGCAGGTAGGTTTCCGGCAGTCATCGGAACCGTTCATCCTCGACGGCATCCCTCATATCAGGATGACCTGGACCGTTGAATCGACTAATCATTAATATATCAGTATTATGGCACAATACCCTTGCGAGAACTGCAAGTTCCGCGCTCACTACGACAAGAATCCCAAATCGGTCCTCGGACGGTTCTGGCGCTGGCACATCAACTTCTGTCCCGGATTCAAAGCCTACTTCACTCACCAGGACGACGAGACAAAGGCAGCTATCCGGGAGAAATACGACTTCCAGAAGTATCAGTAACCTATAAAGCGAGCGTTCATTCTGACCGGACATGGTAATCAACGTTTACTCACAGTATTTCAAAGCCACTGCGACATTCTCCGGCGTGGAGCGCCGGGGAGCCTTGGTCCTTCTGATCTCTGACTCCGAAGCGGGTATGATCTCTTACAAGGCCGCCGTTTCCTTCTTCCCTCACAGGGATGAAGAGGACTTCGCCGTATCGTATGACGCTTATTTCGAGAAGGTAATATTCAATGCCTCTGGACGCCGTTCAAAGAAGCGTGAGGTAGCATTCCTGGAGTCCCTGCGCAACGAGATCGATATCATTGCAGCCGAACACGACGCCGTGGTTGACTGGGACCATCCCTTGAACGAGGCGCGTTTAGGATAAAGCCTATGACGTTTTTGATCGAATCACTTGTCGCCTGCGCAATCTTCTCGCTGTTCGTGTTCCTGATGTCAAGGGACCCGGTGAAGACCATTTTCAACTATCCTCCTGCCATCATCGAGCGTTGTAAACAGCTCGGGCTGGTGGATGAGGGCAACCGTCCCGGCGGAACTGGATTCTATGCGAAGAAGATCGCTGCCCTTCTTGTATTCGGCGTACTGCTGGGTTTGCTGGTGCGGTCTGTGAACGGCTGCACGAGCTTCCTGAGCGGAGCACTGACCGCCTACGCAATATGGTGCGTAGTGAACTGGTTTGATGCCATAGTTTTGGACTGCATCTGGTTCTGCCATGACCCTCATTTCGTAATCGATGGCACAGAGGACATGACGCGAGATTATCACGACTACTGGTTCCACATCAAAGGGGCATTGATCGGGATGGTTCTTGCAATACCGGCAGCCTTGATCGCCGGACTTGTAGTGATACTTTGATTATGGAAGAACCTGTTCTCAACGCCCACAACAAGGAGGAGTATCCTCCGATGCACACTGCCGAGCACATCCTGAACGCGACGATGGTCAGGATGTTCGGCTGCCCGCGTTCACGCAACGCCCATATCGAACGCAAGAAATCCAAGTGCGACTATGAGCTCGCAGCCTGCCCCGACGATGCGCAGGTTGCGGCCATCGAGGCCGCAGTCAACGAGGTCATCGCCCGACATCTGGTTGTCACGGTCGAGTATCTCCCCAAGGCCGAAGCTGCGGGTATCGTGGATCTGAGCAAGTTGCCGGAGGATGTCTCCGAGACGCTCCGGATAGTTCGCGTGGGCGATTACGACGCCTGCGCCTGCGCGGGAGCCCATGTGAAAAACACCACTGAGATCGGAACATTCAAGATCCTGAGCAACGACTTCGAGAATGGCCGGTGGCGTGTAAGATGGAAGGTCACCCCTCCGCAGGAATAGCCATGAAGCCCCAAAAGAGAATGAAGAAGCTGCGCATCACCGAGGCGGACTACATGCTCGCCCAGCGCAGGGCGGCCAGGCTCGAAGAAATCGCCGCGCACGGAAAGCCGGTCTCGATGAGATCAGCAATTCATAAGTCCAAGAAAATCTACAACCGCAAACGTCTGAAAAAAGCAGGAAATGCTCCCGACGAATAGCATTCGGACTCCAAGCGAAGCGAAATGTCCACTTTCAGGCACAAATCTGCCTGTTTTGTGCTTTCTATATCCGGAACACTTCTTTGAAATACGAGACAGTTCTACGGACGACCTCGTCCCTGCGACGGTTGATCATGTGGTTCTCCCCTTCGATAAGGGTGAGTTCAGCCTTTTCACCATAGGTATCCTTATATCGTTCGCTGCACCATATGGGAACGATGCGGTCGACGGTGCCGTGAAGGATGAGGACACTTCCATTGTATGCCTGCGCTGTCCCGAAGATATCCAAAGACTGGGTCGTCGTAAGATACTCGCGTCCCAGTTTCATGAATCCCCAGCAACGGATGAACTCCGGCGGATCATCGGGATTGAAGCGGGCATTGAAAAACTTGCCGCCCTGGCACGCTTCCTTGATGACGGATCCGGGAGCAATGAGCACCATCCCCTTGGGATCACCGTATCCCTGTCCGGCCAGCCTGCCGGCTGTCATTGATGCTATGACTCCGCCTTGGGAATGACCAAGGAACCCGATTTCCGTGACATAGGGTAAATCCTTAACATATTCCCATATAGCTATCGCATCGGCAATCTCTTTCTCTATGGTCATGTCCTGCATACGCCCTTCGCTCTTCCCGTGCCCGTCGAAATCAAACCTGATGGAACCGATGCCAGCCTCCGCGAGGCCCTTGGCCAGCGCGGGCATCGGATTGTAATCCTTGCTGGAAAAGATGCCATGCATCAATATCACCATCGGGCAACGCTCCACGTCCGGATTGAACCCGTCCGGAAGACAGACTTTAAAAGACAAGCCTCCGCCAGGGCCATGAACCTGATAATCCCTCGCCTGCGAAATTAAGAGAATGGAGAAGGAGAGCAGCAAAGAAAGAATCGTCCGTTTCATACTTATCATTTAGATATGCAAATATAAGTCTTTTTACTATCTTTACATTGAAACCCCAACCGTCGTTGGGGATGACGGAACATGTGAATAACCGAACAGATCAATTCAATGATATGAGTACAAACGCAACATTCAATGAGGTGGCAGGACGCAAGAACTTCGGTCCCGACCACGCGCTCGTGACCACGCCGCAGCCATGCGTGATGATCGCGACCTGGAACGGGGACCATACTCCCGACGTGATGATGGCAGCCTGGGCTGGACAGTACGACTTCAAGCAGATCGTCGTCAGCTTGTCCAAGCACAAGACCACTGAAAACCTTGAACAGACCGGTGCATTCACAGTTAGTTTCGCCGACATCCGTACCGTCGCAGAGTCCGATTTCTTCGGTCTCGTGAGCGGCAACAAGGTCACGGACAAGGTCGCAAAAGTTGGCTTTTCCTTCATCCCCAGCCCGAATGTGGACGCGCCCATCATCAAAGAATATCCCCTCACGCTGGAATGCAAGGTCGTGAGTTGGTCAAACGGCATCCTCGTCGGCGAGGTCGTGAACATGAGCGCAGACGAGAGCATACTTACCGACGGCAAGGTCGATCTGGACAAGCTTCAGCCCGTCGTATTCGACGCCGCATCCATGACCTACCGGGCTATCGGCAAGGTCGTCGGAAAGGCTTGGGGTGACGGAAAGAAGTTCGCTAAATAAGAAGGTCGGAGACCGTAATCTTCGGGACGTGGTGAATGCCGTCGGCATCGCGGTAGTAGCGCAGGTCGGAGCCGGCAGGGACCTCGTCCAATACGATGGTCTCCGTACCTTTGCCGATGGCGAGGACGGCGAGAGGATCTGACGGAAGCCCGAGGGTTTCCTTGATTTCCTTTTTATTGAATGCCTTGACGATGAGGGCGTTGAGACCTATCTCGACGGCCTTGAGAGCCATGCTTTGCAGAGATATGCCCAAGTCGATATCGACGATCGGGGATTCAGGCTCCGTGCTGCAAATGATGATGAAGGCCTTGGGCTCGGTACCGGGTGCAGGGAGATGCAATTCGGGGAGATAGCCGCCCAGATGCAGGTATCGGCAGAAGTCCTCTCCCCCGCTTTGTGCATCAAGGAGCTTGAAACGGAGCGTCTGGGCGTTGCGTCCCGAGGGGAGTTTCGGGTTGACGGCGACAATGGTCTCCAACTGGCGCATGGCGACAGTGTACGACGTATCGAAAGCCCTGTGACTGCGGTTCTTGCGGAGAAGGGTGTCAAGGGAAGGATTGTTGCGGCGCACGACGGTGCGCTGTGAAGAACGCAGCGCTTCCTCGCGCCTCTCGAGATAATTGTCTGCCATATTGTAATGTCTTTTTTATAACTTTGCAACGGTGCTGTCGAGTGGTTGCATCCGCCAGGTTGATGGAAGGGTGCGTTTAAAAAAATAAGTAGTCGACGCTCACGCGTGGACCACTCATACTAACCACATAATTAATAACACTAAAACTAATAACCAATAAGTTGAGTAAGCAGAACTGCTTAATAAGAGCCTCAACTCGAATGCAAAGGTACAACTAAATTTTGAATCTGCAAATTTTTTTGAAAAAATTTTGAAAAAATTTTAATAAATATATCAGAACATTGATTTTCAGCGCTATAAATCGTTACTAAAACACTTCCCCCATTCCAATGGCCGATTGGCAAAAACGGCCTCCTAGGGCACTGGAGAGCTTATTTAAATATATTAAAAACGTTTAATGCCTTTTTCGGTGTCAATTTGAAAGCAAATAACGGATGTTCGAAAAAAGATTCACATATCCTTTCTGTTATACCCCTGATGACGAAATCGTTAGGGCTGCGGAACGATTGATTGCACATATCGGGGATACGCCGGAACTGCATTCGATTTTTGCAGAAGGGAAGATGATGGGAGTGCTGATGGCCCGGGATAAGGAAGGCAGGGAATCGTTTCTATACGGGTTCTCCGGACTGGCAGGAGGAAGGAGCCGGGTAGAGGGATTCGTGCCTCCGATATTCGACCTGACGGATCCGGAGGGTTATTTCCGACAGGAAGAGGACGGGATCTCGGAATTGAACCGGCGGATACGCGAGCCGGATCTCGACACCCCCGAAAGGGACGCACTGAAGGTCGAGCGTAAGACGCGCTCGACTGCACTGCAGGAATGGCTGTTCAGGCATTATGTCGTACTTAACGCCCTCGGGGAGAAGAAGAGCATCTTCGAGATTTTCGCGGAACGCGGTCTGGTCCCTCCCGGAGGGACGGGAGACTGCGCTGCGCCGAAGCTGCTGCAGTACGCCTACCTTCACGGACTTAGGCCGCTTGCGATGGGGGAATTCTGGTACGGCGCCTCTCCGGAACGGGAAGTGCGCCGCCAAGGATGCTTCTATCCATCCTGTACGGGGAAGTGCGGACCGCTGCTTGCATTCATGCTGCAGGGGCTGGATGTCGAGCCTAACCCGCTGGAACAGGACTCCCCCGCCTCGGAAGAGGACTTCAGCATTCTATTCGAAGACGAGGACATCATAGTAGCGGACAAGCCTTCGGGAATGCTTGCAGTGCCGGGGCGCACGTTGAAGGTGTCCCTTCAGGAACGCCTTCAGCGCCATTGCGGCCCCGGCACGGATGTCCGTGCCTGCCACAGGCTGGACATGGACACTTCCGGGCTGATCGTGTTTGCCAAGGGAACGGACAATCTGGCAATCCTGCAGCAACAGTTCGAGAGGCACGAGGTTGAAAAAAGCTATGTCGCAAAACTGACCGCTGGTCGGGAGCCGTTGAATGCAGCCGGACGCATCTCGCTGCCGCTGCTCCTTGACTTCGACGACAGACCGCGGCAGATGGTGGACTTCGCGGAGGGCAAGCAGGCCGTAACGGACTGGGAACTGCTCAAGATGATGCCTGACGGATGTGCGCTGGTGCGCTTCACTCCCCTTACGGGGCGCACGCACCAGCTGAGAGTGCATGCGGCGCATCCGCTCGGCCTCGGAAGGCCGATCGTCGGCGACCGCCTGTACGGCGGCGGCCCGGGCAGGCTATGCCTGCACGCCACCACCCTTTCTTTCAAGCATCCTCGTACCGGATCGGGTCTGTCATTCGCCTCAGAACCCTTGTTTTAGTTACAAATCACGGCCTTTATCGCCGGATGCTGCGGTTGGCGAGATTGATACGGTTCTTGAAGGTCGTTTTACCCTTGTAATAGAACAAAGCCAAAGAGGTATCGTCCTCGAAGTAAATGGTATTCAGGAGCTTGTCGCGGTTCTTGTTCTTGCAGACCGGCTCGCACCAAACGAGGATGTAGTTCTTGTAAGTCTTCGAATAGGCGACGATGACGGTATAGTCGCGGATGTCGAAAAGGGCGGCAGTGAAACTCCTGGAGCTATCCTTGTCGCGAGAGCGGGCGGCCTTGAAGCCCGCGACCAGCGAACTCTCTTCGTCGAGCGCGCCGAAGTTCAGTCGCGAGGCCCTGGTCTCGGCTTCTGGATTCTTTTCCAGCCACCAGGCGATCGAGTCGTCGGTCAAGGCATTCGCCTTCGAAATCTGCTCAAAGCGCGGATCGGAATTGATCCGGTTCAGCAGCCAGGCATTCTCCGGAAGCACAAGCGATGACAGCGCCTCCGGGCACTGGCCTTCAATCTTCAGCCCGTCCTTTGCCGACATGTCTCTGCCATAGAACATTGAATGGGTGACAGAGTCGTCGGCAGGGTTGAAAAGAGACACGACATACTCGATGCCCTTGCTGTTATCGGAAGAGTTGATATAGTTGAATGACAAGAATTTCTTGCCATCGATCTCAACCAATTCCACAGGCCCGTCTAGTTTGCAGTCAGCGAGTTTCCCGTCAAGGTTGTAGCGCTCGAGGGAGCGCGTGTCCGCGAGCGCCCAGGCGCCGTCGGCGCCGAGTGCGCAGCGGTACAGCGTCAGCGCTCCCCCTTCGGCCGAAAGGCCGAGCGCATAGTCGCGGTTGGCGCGGCGATAGCCGACCGCGTCGGTGGCCGAAGGCGCAAGAGCGCGCACCGCGGCCATCGCCTCTTCCTTGGAGAGAGGGCTGGTATTGTGCCGCGCGATAACATCCCCGACTTGTCCGCTGAGCGGAGAGTCGGGATGCGCAGCGGCAAACGCCTCTACGGCTTCAGAATCCTCCTTGTCGACTGCCGCAAACAGTGTCGAATCCCGAAGTGTAAGGATCTCGAGGCTGTATACGGATGAAGGATATTTGGCAAGGAACTTCTCGTAAGCCTTCACGGAGGGCTTCTTGAGAGTCTTGTTGTATAGTTTGGTCTCGGCCGGAGTTTGGGCTGACAACATGCCTAGGGAAAGCGCCGTCAATACGGCTATGGAGATGAGTCGTTTCATGGATTCAAAATTACATACTATGCCTGACAACTCCAAAAGTAGTGCCGCCCCGGGACACTCTCTTGTAAACGTGGATGAAGGCAGGGACCAGGAACAGGTTCGCAGCTATCCAGGCTATACCGTCGCCCAGGCAGATGGCAGTATAGCCCAAAGGGGCGACCAGCAGCAGGCTGACCAGCACTCGGGCGATCATTTCCATAACTCCCGACCACATAGCGAACTGGGTGAACCCCAATCCCTGGATGGAGTACCTGAACACACATAAAGTACCCAAAAGGAAGAAGAATGCCACCGAAGTGCGGATATAGCGGACAGCCGCGGCGATTATCTCCGCATCGGACGAATCCACGAAGATGCGGGACAGTGTGCCGGCAAGGGGCCATACGACAGCGAAGCAGGCGGCACAATAGACCACGATCAACAGCATGCAAGCCTTGAGTCCTTCCAGGATACGTTCGGGCTTGCCGGCGCCAATGTTCTGTCCGCAGAAGGTCGTCATCGCTATTCCAAGGCTCTCTAGCGCGACCATGAACAGCATCTTGATGCGCATGCCTGCGGCAAATCCGGCGACGAACACGGTTCCGAGGGAATTGTTGGAGCTTTGTATCATAATGCTGCCGATGGCGGTGATGGAGAACTGAAGCCCCATAGGGACACCGGCGGCCAGCAGCTGCGACGCCGCTTCCCGGCTGAAACGCCGGTCTTCCGGACAATCCCTCAGAACATCGTAATTGCGCATCATGAAACGGTAGCTGAGTATAGCGGAAACACCCTGGGCCACGACGGTGGCTATGGCTGCTCCGGCCACTCCCCAGCGGAACACGAGGATGAAAAGCAGGTCGAGTACAATGTTCAGGCACGTGGAGAACACCAGGAAAAGGAAAGGAGTCCGGCTATCCCCCAGCGCCCGTATGATGCTGGCCAGAAGGTTATAGAAAAATGAACAGGGAATGCCTATGAAGAGGATCAGCAGATATGTATAGGCCCATTCGAATATGTCCTGCGGCACATGTATCCATGTAATGATGCTCCGGCAAAGGAGGGATGCCGCGACTGCCAGGGTGAGCGAAATCCCGGCTGCAAGGATCAGCGCGCTGAAGACGAAGCGGCGCAGCGCAGAATAGTCGCGTGCGCCAAAGGCCTGCGCGACCGGAATGGCCATTCCGCCGGCGCAGCCGTTGCAGAATCCGAGTATAAGGAAAGTGATGGATGTGCTGGCGCCAACGGCGGCCAGCCGGTCCACACCGAGGAAATTGCTCACGATGGCCGAATCCGTCAGCAGATAGAACTGTTGGAGGACGTTTCCGAGAAGGATGGGGACTGTGAACGCAAGAAGAAGACGGAATGCGCTCCCTTGGGTCAGTTCCTTGGATTTGCCCGAAGACATGGATACACTACTTAAAAACCGGGCGCAAAATTATGAAAAAAAACTAATATAACTTACATTTGTATGGTTTATGAGATTAGTCATACAAAGGGTTTCAGAAGCATCGGTTACCGTAAGAGACGACTGTATCGCGAAGATCGGCCGCGGTCTGCTCGTGCTTGTCGGCGTTGAAAACGGCGACACTGAGCAAGACGCTGCATGGCTCGCGTCCAAGACCGCCTCGATGCGTATATTCGACGACGAAAACGGAGTCATGAACCTTTCCGTGGCAGATGTCGGCGGCGAACTGCTGGCGGTATCCCAGTTCACTCTCACGGCATCGACGCGAAGGGGTAACCGTCCTTCGTACATCAGGGCGGCCGGCCACGGGCTGGCTGTCCCGCTCTACGAGCGCTTCTGCCAGCTCCTCTCCGAGGCCGCCGGCCGCCCTGTCCACCAAGGCCGATTCGGCGAAATGATGCAGGTCAGGCTCCTCAATGACGGTCCCGTCACCATCATCATCGATTCTAGACTGAAGGAATAACACAAAAGCACTATGGCTCACAACATTACTCTGCCGCTCCCGAAGGGGTGGAACATCGAGCAGGAGATTATCCTGGAAGAAGGCGAAGAAGTCGTTTCCTATTACGCCTGCCCCACCGAAGAAGCCGGCCCTGACAACGAGGGGGCTTCCATCGAACTCTACGTCGGGAACACTCCCGAAGACTCTGACGCCAAGATCGAATGCATGAACTCGTACATGGAGGCGATAGGTATGGATGAAGACGAGGAAGAAGCTCCGGTCAAGGAAATCGCCTTCCTCGGGCAGGAAGGATGGTACTACGACGCCGAAGATGACGAGGGAGCCCCCGTCATCCTCATCTGCGTCGAGCCGGTCCAGGGAACCCTGGTAATGGCAATCCTCGCCCATAAGGACGAGGAGAGCCTCGACGAGCTGCTCAGCTACGTCGACGAGAACCTTAAGGTCGATTAGATCTCTTCCTGACGGCGATTAGATCGCTTCCTGACGGAAATAGTCGAAA
>JAEEGI010000971.1_pt1 | contig 74603 bp, 36 predicted proteins | sample 8958751 | NCBI WGS metagenome assembly JAEEGI01 (sample SAMN16246545, study PRJNA631951) | gut metagenome | biome: gut microbiome; feature: rumen; material: KS-attached | host: Bos | place: Iran: Karaj | collected 2018-10
TCGTAAAATACTGTTTTCTTTTCCACATCCATCAGCTTCACTACATGGTGATAGTATTCCTCGTCATCCTTGTCTTCATCGAACACAAAGTCTAGGATGCCAATCGTGTAGACAGCCTTCAGCCCAAAGCGCCAGCGACCCTTCACGCCTTGCTGGCGAATGGGGAACGAGGAATAGTAGATGCTGCGGTCCTTGAAGTACTGCTGGTCGGCTTTCTGCATCTCAATGATGATCTTGTCACCCTGCTCATTCTCGCAGTACACATCGAACACGGCACGACGGTCCTCCTGCGTATCACCCAGCTGCTCAGAAGGCAACAGCGTGAGAGACTTGATGACCTCCTTGCCCCGCAGCAGTGCGTTGATGAGGTCAAGGGTGAACTCCTTGTTAGGCTCAGTGCCAAAAAGGTACTTGAAGCCGTAGTCGGTGTAGGGGTTGATGTATCTGCCTATAAGCTCTTCCATGATGAAACTGTTCTTGTTGGCTGCAAATGTACACAAAAAAGCCGAAAGCACAAAACTTCCGGCTGTTTTTTTAATGTTCTGCTGGCTTATTGGGCTTTCAGCGTGTTTTGGGTGAGGAATCAGTGACTATTCACTTCTTCATGACTACGCGTGTTTTACCATCGGCAGTGCGGATGATGTTCAAGCCGCGTTTTACTGCCGTACGGCGCCTGCCAGAGAGGTCGTAGACGTCAACGGTTTCCGACGGATTCACGGCATTCACCAGCTGGATGGCATTGGTACCGCCGCCGGTCTTGGTGATGCGGCACTCCATGAGGAGGAATTCGTCTAAGTCTCCGCCACCGGTCTGGTTAGTGAAACTGATGATGTAGTTACCTTCCTTTGTGATAGTGAAAGGCAGTTGGCGCTTGGTTGCTGAAGAGAGGTTGGCAGAGCTCTGTCCGTTGGCGTTGGGAGCAGCTGTCAGCACCTGCGATTCTGCTATGACGGAGCCATCGCTGGCATTTAATATCTGCACCTTGTACTTTGGAGTACCCTTCCAGGCAGCCATGGCGTAGTTCAGTTTGTACTCTCCAGGTTCCAACGTGAGGGGATACTTGCTTAGGCGGCCGTATTCTGCGCAGACTTTACGCCAGTAGAGTGCCTTGCCCTCAAAGCCTGTGAAACCAGCCATGGTGCGGGCTCCCTGTCCATAGTTGTTGGGATAGTCGTGCACACCATCGTTCTCCTGTACACAGCGCCATCCCATAGGAATGGTTCCTCCCTGCGTGGTTGCCAGGTCGAGCTTGTAGGCAGAAGACTTGTCGGCAAAGACGGGTTCCAGCGTCACGTTGTCGTGAGGCATCACGAAAGTAAGCGTGGCGTGTTCTTCATCCAAGGCGGAGAGGCTGATGGTATGCTCCAGCACGAAGAACACCGAGTTCACCACCTTGAGAGCTTTCAGCTGGAAGCCTTCGTCGGCGGCAATGGAAAGTGTGATGGTGTCGCCCTCAGCCGCCTCAGTCTTGTCGGGAGTGACGGTTCCATTCTTGGCGCTCTTGACGGAAACGCTATAGGTCAGAGGATCAGTGTCGGCAGGCTGATAGGTGACCTGGTCGATATACATGGGCAGTGCACCGTTGTTGGTGATAATCAAGGTGTTCTGTCCCTCCTTCAGTGTGGCGCTGATGGTGGCATTCAGCCATTCGTTGTTAGCGGTCTTCTCGCACTTCACCGTCTGTCTGGCGCCGTTTACCGTCATCATGATGCTGCCAGCCTTCGAACTGCAGGTATAGCGCATGCTGATGAGGTAGTCGCCCTCTTGTCCTGCCTTCAGGTTCAGATAGTGGCGCAGTGCACCGGAGGTGCTGGTTCCCATGTCCATGAATCCGTTGGCAGCATGGCCCCGCACGTTGGTATAGGCACCCCAGTTTTGGCCGTAGGGGTCGGTAACGCAGGTCTTGATGCTCTTATAGTCCATGTCCTCAGCCTCGATGATGACGGGGCCTCTGTAGAGTGCAGGCTGCTGGGGAAGCGGTAGCTGTTTGGACTGAATCACTGTGGAGGGAACCTCAGAGCGGTCGTTGTCGCCGCTGCACTTGATACACACGTCTACGGCGCCACAGTGGCTGACGGTGAGCGTATAGGTCTTGGTCTCTGCGTTGTACTCGGCAACAGCTTTATCTGCCTTTGTGGTGGAATGCTTCTTCATGGTGAAGGTTGGCTCGGCAATGGCGCCGATGATGGTGATGATGTCCTTTTTCTGTGCAGTACTGTCAGAGCGGTAGTTGTTCAGATAGAGTGTGATGCTGTCCTTGTATTCACGTACCAGTCCTGCCGACAGCGAAGCATAGTTGAGCACCAGGCTGTCGCAGGTGTTATACTGCAGCGGTATGCGGCCTTCAGCGGTTTTCTTGCTGTTCAGATAGGAATAGGGCATGTAGGTAACCAACTGGTTGTGGAAGCGGTTGACATAGAGGTTGCCCTTTGACACCTGCGGATACTGAGCATTGAAGTCGGCGGTCTTTCTTGCCTGAGAGCTCCAGCGTGAGGTATAGTTGCTCCGCTTCACCTGCACGGGAATCTTCTTGGCCAGGTCGTCGTAGAGGTCGATAACCATTGGGATGGCGCCGTAGCGGCCTGTTCCCTTGAAGTAACAGTAGTTATCCATCCACTGCCCGTTGTTCCTGTTCATGGGATCCACCTGCTTGTAGACACCGTCGTAGAGATTGCCCCAGGTGGCATACTTCTCCTCGTCGTTGCCGCTGCTCTTGTCGTTGATCACTACGATCTTCGTCTTGTCCAAGACCTCCTCGCGTGTAGGAATATAGATGGTACCATCGAGGATTTTGCGGAACATGTCGATCCATACGCCGTTCATGTTGCTGAAGCGTTCCCAGCGACGGCGGGTGTAGCCGTTGGTGGTAGTAGCACTTACCTCGTGGAAACATTCATCGCGCCAGGTCAGTTCCGGGCCGTCCCACACGGCACCTCCGTTGACGGCGCACTGCTCCATCACCGTGCCGATGCCAGCGGCAGCAGGATACTTCTTGCCGTGGCCTTCGCCGAGGATGTCATCCATGGCACCGTTCCAGCCACAGTTGTCGTAGCGCACGCCGTAGTTATTGGCCAGGCCCGAGATATAGGGACCCCAGCTCACACTCTCATTGTTGTAGAAACAGCTGGCAGTGGTGTATTTATAGAGCCAGAGGATGGCCTCCGGATATTTCTTGCTGGCATCGAGCAGTGCCTTGCAGCGTTTCATCTGGCCGATGGGGTTCAGGGGATGGCTCCAGATGTTGCCGCAGAATGAGATGGTTAGGAATCCGCCATATTCATGCGACATTTCCACGAGTTTGGCAAACAGGTTCCACCGTGCCATCTGCGTGCTCGACGACTTGTCGCCTGGTTCATCGAAGCCCCAGAACTGCTCTGCATAGTTCCAACCCAGGAAGTTGGGGAAGTGCTTGAAGAAGTATTCAAAGGTCACCAAGTCGTCGTCCTGGATATGAGTGTGACCTCCCGATGCGGGCTGGCAGGTGAAATACATGCCGTTGAGCTGGCACACCGTGCCCCACGATTTATAGGTCTGGAAGGCATACTGGGGCATTTTGTAGATGTTCTTCTCCTTGTCGTACTGGCAGGAGAGACTCAAGTTGAGACAAACGTAGGGACGGATATCCTCAGGAATGAGGTCGATGATTTTCTGAGGATCGGCCTTGTACCACACGTCTACATGAATGAGCCACATCGGGTGCTGCGAGTCGATGGGACGGCGGGATTGCGCAGCTACGCTGCTAATTGATAAATGGGAAATGATAAATGAAAGGCATAGTGCCTGAACAATGCGGGTAACAGTTCTATTCATTGTTATACGGAATTATTTGTTAACTGGCTGCAAAAGTAGCCAAATTCCCGTACATATCCTTTTTCGTATGTTTCAAAAGTTTATATAAGAAAAAGAGAACTATTTGATTTTATAGAATCATATTCCCGTAGGAAGTACGTCTTCATGCAACAGGGCAAGTTCATTAAAGGACAAAAGAAAACTGCCGCCCTTTCAGCAAGAGCGGCAGTTGGTGTTTAAATCTTGAGCTAGTTCACGGTTGAAAACGCATGAGCAAGCTTGCTTGATTCTTACTTCACCACGACCTTTTCAGTCTTGATAGTGCCATCGCTCATGTGCTTCTTCACAATAGCAATACCCTTGCGAGCGCTGCTGATGTGACGACCGTTGAGGTCGAAGAGCTCGATGTGGCGAACCTGTGCGGGCTTAGCAACGGTAACATCGATACCGGTGAGAACCTCCTCGTAAGCCTTAGCATAGTCGAAACCAGTAGCGGCGCCAGTCATGAAGAGCTTGGCATTACCGAAGAAGTACTGAGAGTCGTTGCCATAGTGTACACCGAAGGTTAACTTACCGTCGGTAATTACCAGATTCTCCAGGTTGTGAGGCTTGTTCATCTGATACTGTCCGGCATACTCAATGGTCTTGGTAGCGGCGAAGTTCAGCTCGCGGTCTTCCTCTGCACCTTCCTCAACAACGGGAGTGTTAGAGAGCTTAGCGTATACGAAGCCAAGTGCATCGGGACCTGTACCCTCGTCAGTCTTCATGTTACCCCAGTCGGTACCAATCAGCGAAACAGTGTAGATACCTGCGGGCAGGTTGGTGACAGACTGCTGGAAGCGTGCCTCAGAGTGATAGGTAGTGAGAGCAATATCCTCAGGCAGACCCTCAATGTTACGAGTGTTACCCCAAGCAGGACCACCTGAACCCCAGAAGCCAGGATTACCCCTGATCACAGACCAGCCAGGAACATTCTCGGTAGAGAAGCCAGCCTTCGGCTGAATAGCGTACATGTTCGGGTTCTTGGTGAAGATGGTCATGTCTACAGTAGGATAGGTCACCTCCTCGGTAGTCTCGTCAACCACGGGAGCGAATACAGTGTTGTCAGCGTTCTTGAGCTGGTTGAAGAGCTCGAGCTTCACACGGTTCTGAATGCTCTTGGCGAGGTCTTCGTCATCGGTCATGGATTCGTTGACAGCCAGGATCAGAGGATCGTTAGCATCAACACCCAGAGCCTTCAGGGTCTCAGCACCCATACGCAGACGGTCAACCAGAACCTTGATACCTGCATCACCGTCGTTGGAAACACCCTCGGTGAAGAAGTTGTTACCCAGACCAACGATGGTATTCAGTTCAGAAATAGCAGCGGTCAGCTCAGCATCGTCCTTGAGGATCAGGAAGCCAACAAGTGCTTCTCTCTGTACCTCCTGGCCATTGTCATCAACAATAGTTTCGTTCTCAACGGTGCAGTACTTCTGTACAGTAGCCTTCACCTGAGCGAACAGTTCAGTAGAATTGAACTTGGTATCCTTCTTGCTGTCATAGACAGAGAACAACTGGTCAGGCAGCTTGTCATAGTCGTCGCAAAGTCTGCGGTGGTCGCCCATAGCCTTCACAGCAGCATCCAGCTCATCAATAGCCTTAGCAAAAGCAGAAGGAGCAGTCATTGTCTCCACCTTGCCGTCGTAGCTGGCAATAGCAGCCTCAAGAGCGGTAAAGGCAGGACCATTGAAACGGTCGTCGGAATTGTTGTTACGAGACTCCTTAGCTCTATCCAGAGCAGCAGTCAGGTTCTTGGTCTCAACAAGACCCATCACGTCGGGAATGTACTCAACCTTGACATCACCGAAGCAGATAGCATCCTCGTATCCCTGGTAAGCACCATTGCTCTTGCTGGGAACGAAACGAAGCACATAATTACCGTCTTCCTGTACAGGAACAGTAAGGTCGAAGCGGATAGCCTCCTTAGAGCTCTTCTCAGGAGTAATCTCCTTGCGGTCCTTAACAATGATAGCACCTTCATCCAGCAGACTTCCGTCCTCTGTACTTACAGCAGCCTCAGGAAGAACCTGAGCCTCCAAAGCAACATCAGTTCTGTCGTGACGGCAAGCACCGAAGGTCAGGTGATAAGTCTTTCCACCCTCCAGAGCCAGCTTATACTCATCGACAATACCATACAGGGCAACACCATTATTGGGAGAACTACGCTGTGCCAGATAGAGGAGGTCATCAACGAAGGCACCCTGAGAGTGCAGCAGACGGCAGCCAGCACCAGTATTAGCATCCTGCAAACCACCACCATCGGCATTAACCTTCCAGCCGGCACCAGGATTCTCCTGTGCAGCGAAGTCACTCTGATAGATGACCTTAGGATCGTCACCTTCAGAAACCACAGGACCGAAGCTGTATCTAATAGTCAGAGGAACATCAAGTTCCATACCCTTCTCACCAACAGCGGCAGAGATTGTGAGGATGGTTGTACCAGAGAGTTCGGTGTTAGCTGTACGAGTCAGCGTAACAGTCTTCTCAAGATTGCTCTCTGCAGAAACTTTCAGATTCTCCTTGCCAAGCTTGGCAACCACGGTAGTTACATCAACTTTCTGGTTGAAGTTAACGACAAACTCCTTGGTATCAGCAGGCAGGTTGAAAGAGCCGATCTCAGGTGCTGCAGAATCAATCTTCGGAGAGCCCCACAGGTAAGAGAAGATTTCACCTTCACCCAGTGAATAGTTGAATTCGCAAGCCATACCCGTGAAGTCGGGAACGGCTTCGCCATCCCACTTACCAGCGGTGAACTGCAGATGATAAGCAGCATCAGCAGGGTTGACGAAGCTGACAGTCACAACGGCGTCCTCAGCTTCGAAGCTGTCACCGCCCTCACCGTCCATATCGAGGAGGAATACATAGAGATTGCCGTCGGGACGACCCTCTACAGAAATGAGGTTACAGGTCTTGCCGTTCCATGTTACAGTAGCGCAGCTGTTGTCGTAAATCAGCGTCTCGCCACCAGCGGCCTTCACCAGAGCCTTCATGTTGGTCTTGTCGGCCAGGTAAATGCAAATAGCGTCAGAACCATACTGAGCAGTCACCTCGCTCATGGGGTTGCTGCCGCCGAGATCCTTCTGGAAGACGATGTTGTCGAACCAGAACGTGTTGGAAGAAGTCTGATCGGTGTTCAGGTCTAAGGCAATGCTGCCGAAGCCTTCGGAACCGGCCTGACCAGAAGATACTGTACCAGAGAATGTGTAAGTCTGCCAGTTGGTGGTCACATCGAAACCATCGACAAATCCACCATGCCAAGAACGGGGAGCGCCCTGGGCACTGGAAGTGATCTGCTGCGGACGGGCAGCACGGATATCCATGGAAAGTCTCCACTTGTCACCCTCACGCAGAGGCTCATCGAACTTGATGAACTGTTGGGTGGTCCAAGTCTGAGGAGCATCGTTGTCAGAGACAATCTTGAAAGCTTTGCTACCGTCAACACCCTCGCCTTCCACAACTTCGGGGAAGAATGCAGCCTTGCCGTCATCACCTTCGTTGGCATGGAGTGCCAATGGGAAGCTGCTCAGGTCGTCACCCTCGGCATCACCGTTGCTGATCAGGTCGAGATAACCTGTAACGGGCTTCACAGTACCTTCCAGCATAATAGAGGTAATGGTACCTGCGGGGCTACCCCAGCCAGTCTTGATGGCATTCAGGTGTACATACTCATAACTGGACAGATCGACAACAGCCTGGCCGTTTTCTGCAACAGTTACATTAATCTCTGTGGTTTTGCCACCGTGTGAGTCGCCACCCTCTTCGGGAGCAGGACGATTCATCAGAATGCGGAACTGCATTCCTGCAGTAGCATTGATGGTCATCGTCTTGGTGCCGGTAAGATCGGCATACCAGAGATAGTAAACATAGTCGTGGCCAAATACTACTTTGCCAGCGCCTACTTGTGTGTAGGTTGTGTACTCGCAAGAGATAGCGTTGCCCTCTACTTCCTCGGGCTCTGCAACCTCATTCGCACCTGCACCCCAACCATCCCAAGCCTTGAACATAGACTTATCAAGCTCGGCCTGATAGATCTTCTGTCCCATGGCGTTCGTTGCGCCCAGCATAATCAAAGCCAGGGCAAGAATCATTTGGTAAGTTTTTCTCATGTTTGAATGTTTTAAGTTTATAAATGTGAATTGTAATGTTTTCGAAAAACGCTGCAAAGTTAAAGCCCTTTGGCGTAAAGGACTTTATCTTTTGTCTCATTGTGTTTCATTTTCGTAAAAACATGAAAAAACAACCGTTATTCATAGTTTCAGAGTCTTATTTGTTGTATCAGGCTTCACGGGCAGCATATTCTGAAGGTGCCTCGCCGAAATGTTTACGGAAAAGCGTAGAGAAATGTGCGAGATTAGAGAAACCAACGGTATAGGCTACCTGCGTGATGTTCAGTTTCTGCTCCTTTAGCAGTCGTGCAGCCTGTTCCAGACGGATGTTACGTATGAACTCGCTGGTAGAGATGCCTGTCATCTCCTTCATCTTACGATGCAGCTGAGCACGGCTGATGCCAACCTCCTGCGTGAGCATCTCGACGTTGAAGTCGCTATCGGCCAGGTTCTTGTTGATGGCTTTCATGATGCGTTCCATGAGCAGCTCGTCGTTGCCCTTCACTTCGGGTGCCTCGATCTTTTCGGCTTGCAGCTGTGCACTGGTGTATTTCCCTTTCAGCCGCTGACGGCTCTGGATGAGGTTCTCGATAACCATGTGCAGCTCCTGCATGTCGAAAGGCTTGGCAAGGAAGGCATCGGCGCCACTCTCCAGCCCCTCCAGACGATTACCCACATCGGCCATCGACGTGAGCATCACCACGGGAATGTGGGAGATGGTGATATTGGTCCTAATCATGCGAAGCATGGTGAAACCGTCCATTTCGGGCATCATCACATCGGAAACCACTGCATCATAGGAGCCGCCGGTGAGCAGTTCCTTCAGTCCTTCGCGACCGTTTCCACAAAGGGTAAAGCGGTAGAAACTGCCCAGTTCCGTGGAGATGTAGCGGGCAATCTCCTCATCGTCGTCAACTATCAGCACGCGGTTCTTGGTGCCGGAGACCTGATTAAGCTTAACGGCTTGTGCAGCAGTCTGACTGTTCTGGTCGGCCATCTCTATCTCTTCTGGACGTAGATGAGCATTGCCCAAAGGCAGGGTCACAGTGAACACTGCACCTTGCATGTCGGTACGGTTGGCAGCATCGATGATGCCGTGGTGCATGTCTACTATCATCTTGCAGAGGTTCAGGCCGATGCCAGTACCTGTGACATGGAGCTGGCGGGAGTTCTTGCCTTGATAGAACCGCTCGAAAATGTGTTTCAGGTTCTCATTGTCCAGACCAGCCCCATTGTCGGCAACAGAGAGAACAAGCGAACCCTCCTCACCCATCTTTTCATTCTTTCCCTTTTCCAGGGTGATAGTTATTTCTCCACCATCCTCACTATATTTGAAAGCGTTGGAAAGGAGATTGGAAACCACCTTGTCGAACTGAGACCGGTCTATCCATGCATCCAGCTTGCTGAGGTCGCCGTGCTGGTAGTTGAAAATGATGCCGCGATTCTTGGCATTGAACTCAAACATCTTGTAGATTCCACCGATGAAACCGACCATTTCCGTTTTCTGGCAGTGCAGGTGCATCTGCTGCTTGTCAATCTTACGCACATCAAGAATCTGGTTCACGAGACTAAGGATGCGCTGTGTGTTGTGCTCAATGGCTTCGAGAGCCTCCCCACCAGGAGTGGCGGTTTTCAGTTTCTTCAGAGCCGACAGGATGATGGTTAGCGGCGAGCGGATGTCATGGGTGGCATTGATGAGGAACTTCATTTTCTCCTCGTTCAGCTGCTGGTTGGTACGGCGACGCCATATCCACCCTAACAACCCTATTAACCCTAATATCCCTACGAGGTAAATCACATACGCCCAGGTGGAACGGTACCAAGGAGGAGTCACCTCGACAGTGATCGTTTTCACGGCCGAATAGACACCTGCCGAAAGGGCGCGCACCTCAATATCGTATTTACCTGGCAGCAGGTGGCTCAGCTGGATACTGTTCTGCCCATCCTGCGTCTGAAGCCAGTCGCCACCGCCTATGCGGTATTCGTAGATGATATTTGAGGGATTGGTGTAGTCGAGCAAAGAAAATTCCAGGGCAATGGCATTGTCGAGGTAGGATACGCGGAAGTGTTCGCTCTCTATCACAGGCTTTGTGGTGACAGCATCGCCGTTCGATTCCGTCAGCGTGGTAACGGAATGGCCTCCGATAAGGAAGTCTGTGAGTTGGACGGCAGGCAGTTCACGATGTGTGTTCTTCACCTGTGCAGGATTGAATACGGTCAGGCCATCGTTAGTAGCAAAGCAGACAAGATCATCGTCCGTATGAAGTCCTACCCCGTTGACATACTCCTGAGTTGTGAGACCGTTGCCGTTGACATGGCCGATGAATTTACGTTCCTTGAAGTTATACTGCCAAAGACCCATGGGAGTTGAACACCACAAGTCATTATTGTTGGACTTGACAATATAGCCCACCACTTTGTCCTTCAGAGACTCGTCCTCATTGAAGAGCCTGGCTTCCGTCTGACCTTGTTCATAAATGTAAAGACCCTGATCGGTGCCGATGAGTATATTGCCTTTTGGTGTCTCGCAGAGCGAGCGGCATAACATGCCATTGAGCAACTGATGCCACCCCAAAGCACGGAAGCTGTCTGTCTTGGGGTCGTAGCACGATACTCCGTTTGACGTGGCCAGCCAAATGTGTCCCTTGCTATCGGGCATCATGGCTTGGACCCAGTCATTACAGAGGAAACCCTTGACAGAGTCTCTCATATTGATGCTGAAGTTGCGCAATTCACGTGTCAGTGTGTTATAGACACAAAAGCCGCGTCCATAGGTAGAGATATAAATGTTGCCTTGGTCATCGCATGTCATATCGTTGAAGCGGTCACAGTCGAACACCACTTGCAGGGATGACTGTCCTGTCAGCGGATTGTAGGTATAGAGACCGTCGGTGGTTCCTATCCAGTACTGGTTACGGTGATCGCGGAAGATAAATTCTGCTGACGACGGACATGCAGGACGGGCTATCACACGTCCGTTGCGGTCGAAGCCAAACACACCATTGCCTTGCACCGTACACCAGATAATGCCGTTCTCGCCCTCGCACACAGAGGTAACGGTGGAACTGAGTGTGATGCCTTGGGCGGCAAAGCTCCAGGTACGGAACTGTGGTTGCTGGTGAGGCAGTACCAGAATACCTTTTGACTGGCATCCTACCCAGAGGTTCCCCTGCACATCTTGTGTGATACCCCAAATCTTGGCTGTATTCAGATTGATTTCATGGTTTACGCAGTCCACGCGTTCCAACTGGTGGCTGCCCTGTGGCAGTCGGAAGAGTCCGTCGCCTCGCGTACCTATATATATATTATTGTGACTGTCCTTGAAGGCAGAACAAATGGCAAAATCGTTCTTACCCATGACAGAAAGGTCGAAGTCATCATTTTCAAACCTGTTATTGCGATAGGTATAGAAACCGCGCATACAGACAATGAGCAGTTCGTTGTCGCGCTCAATGATGCTGGCAACATTACCCAGCGTGGAGGTGAACTGCTGGATCTTTCCCTTTTGGTCTTTTACAGTTACTATATTGTTGAAGCCCCGTTTCCAGATTCTTCCGCGCGAGTCCTGCATCAGCTGGCTGTAGTAATTGTTCTCATCACTGGTGGTATAGAGACTGTCGGGATGCTCCATCTTGCCATCGATGAGTTCGTACAAGCCATAGCCAGAAGTACAGGCCATGATACGCCCGTCTTTCCACTCTGAGACCTCAGTCACACGTGGCTGCAGCCCGTTGGGGAACTCATAGTGCTGAAATGTTTCTGTGGCATAGTCAAAACGGTTCAGGCCCTTGGCTGTTCCCACCCATAACTGACCTTTACTGTCGCAGAGCATACTGACAACAATATTGTTGCTGAGAGAATTGGGCTGATCGGTATTCCGCAGATAGGTGGTGAAGCGATAGCCATCGAACTTGTTCAGACCGTAGTCAGTGGCTATCCATATATAGCCATAGTGGTCTTGGCAAATGGTGTTGATGAGTCCGCTGGAGAATCGTGATGAGGGGTAAAAGAGTCCCGTCTGGGCTATCATGTTCAGCCAGCCCATGAGACATATTGTAAAAAGGATAGTCCGTTGTTTCATAGTTATGGTAAGTATTTTGCGCTATCTGCGTGCAAAGATACAAAAAAGGAACTAAATACAAGCAAAAAAAGAGAAAAAAGCGCCAAAATTAGCTTTTACGTGTAACGATAACTTTTCTATTTGTATCAAACGAATAAAAAAAGAGCGGCGACCGATATTCTCATACGGGCTGCCGCTCACATTAGTTTTACCATAACTAACTAAGTCTATTTGCAAAATACTAACTACTAACTACTAACTCGGCTTAGGCCAACCCGGCTTAATCGCCAAGAATCTATAACTAACTTGTACTTATGAAGAATACGAATAACTATTTCTTGCCTATTTGGCGTCCGCTGACGCGATTGTGGCGTTTTTTCTTAATCACAGTGCAAAGGTACAACGAAAAAGCGAAACAAGCTATTTCGCATGTTTCGCTTTTTTTGTTATTCGTAATATCTTGTGAAAAACTTATCTTTTCCTTAATGTTTCAACAATTCGAGACATCTGATTAGGTATTCTGATCTGCTGAGGACACTTGGAAAGGCATTCGCCACAGTCCTGGCAGGCACGTGCCCAAGTCTTCTCGTCGGGCAGTGCTTTCCGGTAGCCCTCCAGGAACTGCTCCTTACGTTGGGCAAAGTCGGCAGCCTTGCCGTCGGGCAAGGGGAGTATATGCTCATTGACAGCCTCATTATAATAGGCAAAGTTTGCAGGAATATTGACACCGTAGGGGCATGGCATACAATATTCACAAGTGGTACACGGGATCGTGGGGAAGCCTGACATCTGGTCGGCGATATTGGCCAACAGCAGGTTCTCCGCCTCTGTACAGTTCTCCAGAGGCGAGAATGTCTTGACGTTATCCTCCAGATGATCCATGCGGTTCATGCCGCTCAGTGTAGTCAGGATGTTGGGATAGGAACCTACCCATCGGAACGCCCACCTTGCCGTGCTGTCATCAGGACGGACAGCCTGTAACTGGTCAGTGAGTTCTTTGGCCATACGTCCGAAGGCACCGCCACGCAGCGGCTCCATCACCACACATTGTACACCTGTTTTCTCGCATTTGCCATACAGGTATTCGGCATCGGCATCAGTGCGACGCCCACCACGCATGGAAGCATGGCGCCAATCGAGGAAGTTCATCTGGATTTGTACGAAGTCCCAATGGTATTCATCCTGATGGTCGAGCAGCCAGTCAAAGTCGCGGACATCACCGTGGTACGAGAACCCCAAGTGCTTGATACGACCGGCCTCGCGTTCCTTTAACAAGAAGTCAAGAATGCCATTATCGAGGAAACGACCTTTCAGCGTGTCCATTCCCCCACCGATGCCGTGCAGCAGGTAGTAGTCAATATAGTCAACTTTCAGTCGCTCTAATGAGGTTTCGTAAAGCCGGCGTGACTCATCGTACGACCAAAGCCTCCGGTTCTGGTTCGACATCTTCGTGGCTACATAGTATTTGTCGCGGGGGAATCTGGACAAGGTATTTCCCGTCAGCACTTCCGACTGTCCGCCCATATACATTGGAGCTGTGTCGAAATAGTTCACGCCATGGGCAATGGCATAGTCTACCAGCCGGTCTACCTCCTCCTGGTTATTGGGCAGACGCATCATTCCAAATCCCAGTAGTGATATTTGTTCCCCCGAGCCGTGCTGTACACGATAAGTCATACGATTCTCTGGAGCTCTCTCCGAGGGTCGATTGGTGTCGGGACGTGCCCAGAGTTCCAAGGGGTTTAGTGCCATCATAGCCATGGCTGAGCCTGCCCCCATTCCCAAATGCCGCAGGAATTCACGGCGGTTCATGTCTTTTTGTTTCTTGTCCATGTCGGTAGGTGTTAGGTGTAGGATGTATTGTATTGCGGAGACAAAAGTACAAACAAATTCTTAAATAACCAAATAATCTGACTATTATTTCCGACAGTTGTCTGCTTACACTCTTCTATAACGGCATAACACCAAGTAGGAGATAAACACCTGCAACCAGTGTTTATCTCCTACTAAAAATATTTACGCGTAAGTTACAAGCCTGTCAGGGTTTCGGCAAATACCAGTTCTGCTGATCCATGAGGCGTGCACGCAACTCCCCATTGACAGTGCCATCGCGACGGCTGATGGGATCGGCCAGATAGGCAGGGTCGTTGCGGCGTAAGGCCACACGCATCAAGTCGTAGAAACGGTAGCCCTCAAAGGCACCCTCCAGCGCCATCTCTTTGACAATCATATCTTCGAGCAGGGGAATCTGATAGCTTACAGAATCCTGACGGCTGGCCAGTGCAGAAGCAGGCTGGGGCAGCACATAAAGTGTGTCACATTCGGCACTACCAGCACCGCGTGAGTGAACACCCTGGGTGTTGTCAAGCGTAAAGAGATCTGGGTCGAACCTAATCAGTTCGCCTGCAGCAGCTGTCTCGGCTTCATCGATGTACTTCGTCACGTTGTCCTCACAGAGACCAAACTTCAGTACGGCAAAGGCCGACTGCGGATAGCCTGCACGGTTGAGTGCTTCGGCATAGCGAAGATAGACCATATTGGTGCGATAGAGCGTTACGCCGTCGGAATTGAATTTTTCAATGGTCTGGCGTTCGTTCGATACACGTGAGAAGCGGTCGGTAGTGGCAATACGCTTCTCATAGATGGTGCCGAAGCGCAGGTCACCAATACAATTGCTGTTGAGCAGATTTGTCTTGGGTGCATAGATGGTATCCTGAGAACCGTCAATCTTAGTATAGGTGGCACAGTAGTCTGTGGCTGCCGAGAGGGCGTGAATACCTTCTGAGGGAGTCACCTGTGCATACTGCTGGTTGATGGTGGTAGAGCTGAAGATATTCTTCAAGTTGCTCATGATGCCATAGAACTCACTGCTTTCCATCGGAATGAAACACAGACACTCAGAGTTGTCACTGTTGAAAGAGAACGAATTGCGTGGCTGGCGGAACTCCTTTGACTGGGCATCCTGCCAGTAAGCATGAGCCTTGCCGGTGGTTACTGGTTTGGTGCGTAACGACAGGTAGTCGTGGTAGAACCGTGCAGCCTCTTCATAACGTCCAGCCCAGAGGCAAAGGTCGCCCAGCAGTGCCCGCACGGGAATGAAGTACTTCTGGGAGTTCTGGCTGTTAATTTGTCCGTAGATAGGCAACTTGGTGTCGACATAGGGCTTGATGTCGTCAATGAAATAGTTGCACACAGCAACGATATCGCTGATGTTGGCCTTCATGGCTGCCTGGGCATCTACCTCGGTAAGCAAAGGCTCGGTAACCAGGGGCACCTGTCCGTAGAGCTGAGCCACCTGCAAATAGGTCCATGCACGGAATGCCTTGACAGCGGCATACTCACTTTCAAACACCTTGCGGTCGTTCTTCACCAGATCCTTGTTGATGTGGGCCAGGAAGTAATTGCAGTTGTTGATAATGGCGTAGTAGTCGCTGATCTGATTGTAGGCATTGTGTGTGTCGATCTGGAAGTTGGTGATAGCCTTCAGGTCGGCAGAAGCCGATGGCGTAGTAGTGGTGAGGTCACCACGTAGCTCTCCGAGGAGCACGGTGCGGTCAGCCACTGCCTGCATCTTGTAGATGATGCCCATCACGCTATATACACTGTCAGTAGGAGCCTGTAATCGGTTGTCTTCCTGAAACTCTACCAGCTCCGAATCAGTATCCATGAGATCGGCGCACGATGTTAGCGCTACGCTAAATAATAAAGTATAAAGTATGAATGAAAAATATTTGAGTCTCATATCCTTTATCTTCTTTTTATTTTTATTAATAATAACTTATTCAGGCCGTAGGCCGCTTACAGGTTAATCTTCACACCAAGGGCAAATGAGGGAGCTATAGGCTGTAAGCCGCAATCAATACCCTGCAGAAGGGTGCTTCCGCTGACGCCACAGTCTGGGTCACTGCCTAAGTAGCGGGTAATGGTGAAGAGATTATAGGCACCTCCCCACAGCGTGATACCTTGCAGGTAGGTGTTCTGGATAGGAATAGAGTAGCTCAAGGTAACGCTGCTGAGGCGCAGGTAGCTTCCGTCCTCAATCCAGCGGTCGCTGAAGCGAGCATTGCCCATAGGGTCGCCATAGCTGATACGTGGAATCTCCGTCTGCTGTCCCTCACTGGTCCAACGTGCCATCATGGCTGTGGTCTGATTGTAGAAACGTGAACCACCTTCGAGCAGCGAACGCTGGTAGTTATACACATCGTTGCCTAGAGAGTAGCGCATGGAGGCGCTCAGGTCCCAGTGTTTCCAATGCAAACGGGTGTAGATGTTTCCAAAGAGGTCAGGGTTGGGGTCGCCAATGACGAAACGGTCGTTTTCGTTGATTACTCCGTTCTGGTCGCGATCAATGAAATGCATGTCGCCGGCACTGAAATACTCACGTTGGTCGCGGTCGTTTACCTGATAAAGCCCGTCACTTTCTGCCTCTGCCTGGGTAGCATAGACGCCTTGAGTCTTATAGCCGTAGAACACACCGGCTGCAGTGCCTACCTGAGACAGGATGGTAGCGCCGTAAGCCTGGGTCTCGAAGGACTGGTTGTTGTCGGGAAGGGCTGTGATTTTGTTCGTGTAGTGGCCTGCTGAGGCACCCACCTCCCAAGTGAGGTCTTTCAGGTTCAGCACCTTGATGCCGATGCCAGCCTGGAAACCAGAGTTCTCAAGTTTTCCCTCGTTGCTCCAGTTTTCTGCCAGTCCACTGGTCCATGATAACTGTCGCAGGGTAAGCAGGTTGCTGGTCCAAGCCTTGAACCAGTCGAAATGGAGGTTCACGCGATTGTTGAAGAAGTTTCCTTCCAGACCTGCTGTCAGACGGCTGGTGGTTTCCCATGCCAGCGAGGTATTGCCAATGTTTCCGATGGATTTTCCATCGACTTTCTGCGAAAGCATATTGTTTGCAACGAAGTAAGTCTTTGAGGCCGTGTAGTCAATATTGTCATTGCCCGTCACGTCCAGACCAACATTGAGGCGCAGGTAGTCAATGGCTTTGATACCTGCCAGCCACTGCTCGTTGGTGATAACCCATCCGGCATTGATGCTGGGGAAGAGTCCCCAAACCACGCCTCCGAGTTTCAGTCCATCGGCATCATCACCGAAACGTGAACTCGTTTCTGCCGATAAACCAGCCTCCACGTAATACTTCTCACTCCAGTTATAGTTGGCCTGAGCATACCAGGTGAGGTCGCGAGTCTTGTCGTCGGCACCCCACGTGGTACGATAGTTACGGGCGTTGCCGGTGCTAGGATATTTATCGTTACCAGTGTCATAACCCCGTTGAGCTGTAAGCTTGTAATTGCTGCTTGAATAGCGTATGCCGCCAATTACGTCGATCTTGTGGGCATTGTAGCGGTTGCTCCACGACAGACGGGTGTCGCTCATCACGGCATTCTGACGGGCAGCCATACTCTGTGACATGTTGGTAACAAGAATATCGCTGGTGGCCAAGAGACGGAACGGGGGTGTTCCTTCGAGGGGCAGATAATAGTTCTCGTTGGTGTTGACAAGTGTAAAGTTGAAATGCTCGGAAAGCGAAAGATGCCTGTTGAACTGATAGGTAGGAGTGACACTGAAAGTAACCATGCGGTTGCCTGCCTGGTTACGGTTCTCACCGTCGCCCAAAGACAGGATGCCTACAGGATTGGCCAGCCGTACACTGTTGACACTGACCTCACCATCGCGATCAAACACCTTGGCCAGGTAATTGTCAGCATCGGCCAGATAGTGGCTGGGGTTGCCATTAATATCGAAGGCATGGGGAGCCAGGAAGGGTGACTTGACGAGCGACAGGAAGGCCGGTGCAGTAATGGTTCCTATCGTCAGGTCTGCCTTGGCACCATCATCACGCAGGTCGCGGGTCACGTCACTATAGGCAGCATCGAAACGCACGTCAAGACCACGGAACACACGGATGTCGGAGTTCAGTCGCATATTGAAACGTGAGAAGTCGTTGCCACGCTGAGTAGCATCACCCAAAGAATAGCCTACCGACAGGTTATAGTTGGCAACATCGTCACCACCCTGTACATTGATACCGTAGTTGGTAATAAAGGTATTGTGGTATACCTCGTCAGTCCAGTCGGTATGATTGTGGTAGGTGTTATAATAATAATTTTTAGGGTCGCTGTTGATGAACTCCAGGTTCTGCAGGTTGTCTGTGAGACCAGAGAGCATCTCTGTGGCATAAAGGCGGTAATCCTCGGCTTCCATCATCTTAGGCAGACGGGGAAGCATCTGATACTGGCCATTGATGGTTAAATCAATTTTCGTAGCCATAGACTTGTTACGCTTGGTCTTGATGAGTAAGACGCCGCCGGCAGCCTTGGCACCATAGATGGCAGTACCATTTTTCAGCAAGGTAACGTTTTCTATGTCATTGACATTCAAGTTAGCCAGGATATTGTTATAGTAACCCTGATGCAGCATCTCACGGTTATACTGCATGTCTGTGATGACACCGTCGATAACCACCAGCGGCTGGGCGTTGGCCTGGAGGCTGGTAAGTCCGCCCACAAACATGGTGTTACCTATGCCGAGCTGTCCGCTGCGGGTTACCGAGTGGACATCGGCTCCCAGCTGTTCGGCCATCAGCGGGTCGATGCTCAGATGGGCCGTATTGTCGAAGTTCTCGGCACGGCGGCTGACATGCGACACTGTTTCCTGACTATAGATGGGGCTGAATGTGGCTGGATAAAGCTGGGCATCGGTCTTGCCTGGTGACTGACTAACGGCTTTCTGCAGCAGCTGATAGCCCTCAATGCGCATGCTTACGCTGCTGACATATTCGGGAACCTTCAGCTCATAGGAGCCTTGTTCATCGGTCATGGATGTGAAGCGATGGTTGCCGTAGGCCTCAACAATGACACCAGCCAGCGGACGGCCTGTGGCAGCATCGGTAACAACGCCACTTACCGTCTTCATTTCCTGAGCCATGGCTGCGCTTACGGACAATAGCCAAAAGGCAGTCACGGCGATGATCTTACATATTGTTCTATTCATAACGCTTCTCGTGTTTATTGTTCAGTGTTCAGGTTTTTCTTCGGGCGCAGGTAGATGCAGTCGAGGAACATCTCGCGTGAGAACTGATTGGACTCACGTGCAAGGATGCTACACTTCAGTTTCACTGTGAACTTCATGTTCGTCTGGTCATAGTTGCACACTGGCAACGTGAAGTTCTCGGCCAGCATCACGGTGTCTACCCGCGTGGGGTCAGTGGTAAACTTCGTATTGTTGCAATTGAACATTTGAGGTTCACCGTTCTCATCGACATAGCCGATTTCAGCCTGGAACTTACAAGGCTTCAACTGGGCATTGGGATTATAGATGGTAGCCGGCAGGACAATGGCACAGATGTCATAGGTGGCTGCCAGCGTGTTCTCCAACTTGAATGTCATGGTCCAGTTAGTAGTGGTGCTGCGCGGAGTAATCACCAGGTATTCGTTCTCCGACACGCTGTCGGCAGCATGAATACGGGTGGTATAAGTACACTGTGTGTCCTCCAGGATGAGTCCAGTGCGCTCACCTTCGGTCTTCACTTCACGGAGATAGGTCATCTCTGGAGTGAAAGGCCAACTGTTGACAGAATAAAGCGTTCCATTGCTATACTGACGGGGCGTGGCACCATAAAGGATGCCTCCTGGCTGGAAAGGCTTATGGAACACATGATACTTGGGATAGTGTTTGTCGTAGGCATAGGACTTAAGCGAATCCTCTGGACTGGACTGGATGGTACGACTGAAAACGGCATCGGAGAACAATGCATGGTTGGCCCAATAGCGTTGCAGCGAATCCGCGTTCTCCACAGTGGTGTCGTAACGGAAGTGAGACATAGCTTCGTCCCAAACACGCTGCCATTCATCGTTGGTGGGGAAGACTGCATAATAGGTAGAGTCCTCACTGGCCAGCTGGCCAATGCTTTCCAGCATGCGGTTGTGCTCAATGAAAACAGAGTCTACATAGATCTGCTCACCATCAACCATACCACCCTCTACCGATTGAGTGGGGCTGAACTCATCTTCGTCATAGCTGCTCAGTTGTTCACCGATCTTACTGTAGCGTGAATCGTTGAGTAATGCCTCGTAAAGATTGTAACGGTAGGGTAGTGTGTTCTGCAGGATATGCAGGATACCGCCCTTGGCCTTAATGTTGTTCTGCTGAAGAGGCACGTCGATGGCCAGGTTATTACCGATGGTGGCACGCTTGGAATTGATCAGGAAAAAATCGGTGGGCTTGTTAATGTTGGCAACCTGACTGTAGGACAGGTGATTGCCAACAAAGGAACGCACCACCATGGAGTCTCCCCTGTTAGTGGACAGAAGGTTGAGCACGGAATCCTTGTTGAAACTGCCATTGACGGGTGCCAGAACAGTAAAGGTCTGTGCACCGTCGAGCAGATCGGCATAGCTGACACCAGTCACCTTGTGATATTTGAACACCTTGGTCTTGCTGAGAACCTCGCGGAAGTCACTCAGTTCAGGATGCTGCTGGAGGGTCTGCCATAGCGTCAGGTCGCTGGTGCCCTCGGAAGCCAGACTTTCGTAATGGTCATCCCAGTCGCTACAGGAAACGAAGAATGAAGAACAGAGCATGAAGAGTGTTGCGCAAAGCAACTTCATCGGCACATTCGCCATCCGTTTCCATGATATGTTTATTTTGCTAATCATAACTATCATTTATTATTTATCATTTATCATTTAGGGCAAAGTCCGTTTAATGCCTGTCTTCACCTTCAGGGCTGTCGTAGACATCTTTGGGACAAAGCTCAATATAGTCGATAGACATGTAGAGCGTACTACCTTCCAGAATCTGACGGAAACGCAACCAGTTTTCCTGATCAGCACGGAGATACTGCTTTACCAGTATGCGGCGTACATCGTTGTTGTAAGTACGGAAAGGCTCAGAAGTGCTGCCATAGCTGTCCATGGCTTTCATGAAACCACGGTTACGCATGGCCTTGTCGATAGCCTTGTTCTCTTCCTCGTCGTCGGTATCAGGCTCCCAGCCAGTGTTACTGTCGAAGTTACGGAAGCTGATGGGAATGCCGCAAGGTTCGTTGTTCAGGTAAACCTGTGCAATGCCTCGGTCGTCACCTGTTGAGTAGCCCAGGCGCACCTCATAGGTACCGTCATGGGGTACGGGAGGCAGTTTTACTGAAGCATCGAATTTCTCGCCAGTGATACATACACCACTGCCCTGATAGTGACGCCAGCCTGTCTGCTCGTTACCGCAACCGATGAATGTATGGGAATTGTGCATCTTGAAATCAGTCAGATAACCGTTCTTGAAACCTATCATCTGTTCGGCCTTATTCATATAATATATACGCGCACGAGCATTCATGAAGTCGGGACTGAGGCAGCTTCCGTCAATTCTGATGCGGCAGTTAAGCACATTGTTGCGTACCTCCTTTGAGTAGACCAATATATCGTCGATATAGTGATACATGCCGTTGCTACACGATTGAGTATAATCATCGCCCTCGTTCTCCTTCAGCACACGTACACCACGGACCTTGAATGCGTTCTTCAGTCCCTTGCGGTTGATGTAGACTTCCTCTCCAGGGTTACTGCAGAAACGAATCAGCGTGTGGGGTGCCATGGTCTCGAAATAGTCCTCCGGGTCGTAAATGTTGAAGAGGCATTTCTGCTCATAGATGGCACCTTTACAGTGTACCCAGTATTCGCGTGAGCCGATGCGGTTGATGAGATGGTAGCTGATGAAGCGGTTCAGCGGGTTCCGGCGGCTCTTGAAGTCCTCGTCGTACTTGCCTGCATCTTCCGGATATGACTCGTCATAGACCTCCTTGGCATATCGGATCAGGTCATCCAGATTATTGATGCCATGGGCACGATAGAGAGAGTCGGTTTCTACAAAGGCCGTGAACTTGAAGTAACGGTGGTCGGGATACCACGTCGGACACTGCTTCGAGGCTGTACCGTCGTTAGCCGTTCCATAAGGCACCTTAAAGCCTTTACCGCCTACTGCTGAGTCGGGATCTACTGTATAGGTCTCGTCGACATATTTGGTAAGTGAATCCGCCATACCTGTCAGACGGAGTGCCTGGCAGAAGATGCTTAGGTTCGGATTCTCCTCCATGAGTGCAGGAAGGAACTGGTTACTGGCATTGATCACGTGATCAATGACATGCACAACACCGTTGGTTACCGAGTCATCCTTCTGGATGATACGAGAGTTCTTGTTCACATAGATGAGCAGTGCGTTGTTGTTGTAGACATCGCTGTCGGAAGTCATCTGGATATAGTCATCGTTCATATTGACAGGTGCTACTTCGCCACCCATGTCGGTTGTGAAATAGGCCTTGTCCTGAACGATATGAGTCCGTGCAAGCGTGTCGCACTTCTCGTTAGGAATATCATTCAATGTCGCATAGCCATTTTCCTTGAGGAACTGCCGGATGGCCTCGTTAGTGGGCGCAAATACAGTATAATGACCGTAGGTCTTCAGCATGGAGAGATAGTTGCCCCGTTCCAGAATGGCCTTGAAGTCGCTGAACTGTGCTTCATCAGACTCGATGAATCCTGCTGCCGTGAGTCGCACCGAAGAATAGAAATTCAGCGGGGCGTCACTGTCGTCATCGCTACAGGAAACGAAGAATGAAGCATGGAGGATGAAGAAGGCTGCGAAGAGCACCTTCATCGGCACATTCGCCATTCGGTTCCATGATTTGTTTATCTTGCTATTCATAACTGTCATTTATTATTTGTCATTTATCATATAGGTCGAAGCCCGTTTAATTCTTCTCCAGGTCAGAATCGTCTCCAGTATGATAAGCAGGGTTCTGCTGAAGGAAAGGATTCACCTTAATCTCGTTGCGGAAATAAGGTAGATAGAGTGCATTTGGGTCGGCCAGCCTGATCTGTATACCACTGATATTGGTCAGCTGCTTTTTGGTGACAGTCTTGGCCAGTTCCTTGGTGGTACCTGTACGGCGGGCTATACGAACCAGATCGTACCAGCGTTTGCCCTCAAACATCAGTTCACGCTGACGTTCGTCCATAACCAGTTGTTCCATGTTCTCCTTGGAGTCCTTGTAGTCGTCGAACTTTAGGACTTCACCGGTTCCAGGTGCAAAAGAGTTAACGGCACGCTTGCTAACAGCATTGATCAGTGAGAATGCATCCTCAAACTTGTCATTGCTCAGTTCAATAAGTGCCTCAGCCTTCATCAGCATGACCTCAGTAAGACGATAGACAATCCAGTGGGCATAGCTATCGGAACGCCAGCTGTAGGACGGTGTCCAGTCGCTCTTGGAGTTATCCAGTACAGCACGAGTGGCAGAATATTTGCCGATGTAGAACTGGGTGGTTCCTGCCTGATAGATGGATTCGTAAGCACGGCAGTCCTTGTTGTTGAACAGTTCGGTGCTGTTCAGAGGCAATCCCTCGTAGAACTCATCGACAGCTGCCAATCGTCCGTTGGAAGAAGAGCTGCTGCTACCATTGTAGTAATGGCTACTAATGTAGGTATTGCGATTGTTGTTGTTCAACTGCTCATTATAGGTAATCTCGAAAAGACTCTCAAAGGAATTGCCCTGTCCGAAGATGGCGTTGTAGGCATTACCTGAAGTGTTCTCGATCTTTTCCATATAGAGGGGAATGTCATTGAAGATGAAGATGTCGTTCTGTAGACGACGCTTCAGAAGATTGTCGAACTCATCCTGCTTGAACTTGATGACATAGTCGCAGCAGTCAATGCAGCGCTGCCAGTCACCCTTCCATAGGTAAAGGTCTGCCAATAGTGCATACATGGCTGGACGTGTGACGCGGGCAGTGTTGTCTATCTCGGCATCTTCCCGCTGTTTGTCGGGATTGGGTTTGCGGAAATAGAGCTGTGCGTCGTCCTTCACATCTTCCATATCGGCAATGATGTTGTTGAGCACGTCGTTGAACGAATCAGCGGGAACACGGTATTCCTTCAGATCATCGATACTGGGTTCGCGGCTGAAAGGTACGTCGCGGAAAGTACGGATCAGGTAGAAGTAACACAGTGAACGTATGAAGGTGGCCTCTGCAATGTTGGCCTTCATCTCAGAGAGTGTATAGTTAGGATCGAGTTCCTGCACCTGAGGTGCATAGTGGATCAAGATGTTGCAACGGTTGATGGTCTGGTAGAACGACGCCCAGTTACAGAAGGAATTACTGGGAAGAATATTCTCCTTGACCAGCTGCTCCAGATCCTGAGACGAGGCAACACCCATTTTCATATTGTCGGAACGAACCTCTCCCCACAGTCCCATACGGGTGACACAGTCCTCAGACTGCAGGCTCTCGTAGCAGCCCATCAGTACGCTGGTCACGTCGCTTTCCTTGGTCCAGTAGTTCTCGAGTACCACATCGTTCAGCGGTAGTACGTCAAGGAAGTCTGAACAGGAAGCGAGGAAAAAGAAGGAAAGAGGAAGTAGGAAGGAGAGAGCTTTGCTCACCATCCGCTTCATTGATTTCTTTATCTTGGTAATCATAATTCTCATTTTTCTATTTACAATACTCAATTAGAAGGAGATGGTGATACCTGCCGTGAACGACTTGGCACGTGGTGTCTGGGCATTGTCAGTCACAACACCATAGCCTCCATAGCCCACCTCTGGGTCAGCACCGGAATACTTGGTAAGTACAAAGAGATTGTTAGCAGAGATATAGAAACTCACCTGCTGCATGCCCAGCGACTTGAGGGTCTTCTGTGCCAATGCATAGCTAAGCTGCATGTAGTTCAGACGTATAAAAGAGCCGTCCTCAACGAAACGGTCAGAACCCAGCCAGTTGTATCCGTAGTTATAAAGTGCACGGGGGATAGGCATGTCGTCGCCCTCAACGCGCCAGCGCCACAGAACGGCACGGCTCTGGTTGTTATTTGAGTACATGTTCTCAGCCTGCATACGGGCTTTGTTGATAATCTTGTTGCCATAGCGGAAATTGAACTGGCTGTTGAGCGTCAGGCGACCATAGTGCAGCTTGAAACCGAAACCGCCGGTGAATTTCGGCAGAGAAGAACCTAGGTAAACAATATCAAGTTCATTGATCTGTCCGTCATGGTTGACGTCCTCGTAGATGGCATCACCGCCCTTGAATTCCTTTTCCTCGTCTTCCACGCCAGTGTAACAGAACATGACTGGCTTGGTACGGCCGTAGTTGTCGAGAATGACGTAGCCGTTCTCATCGCGAGCTACAGGGGCATTGGGGCCACTCACGCCAGGAACTTCTTCCGGTGTGTACTTGCTGTACTGGTAAACGCCCTTGTAACGGAATCCGTATATACCGCCTAACGGACGGTTAAGCTCTACGCGTGACAGATAACTGCCGTTCTGGCGGTCAAAGTCGCCATTGAGCGATGCCAAAACAGTTTCATCCATCTCAACCAGCTTGTTACGGTTGTTGGCGAAGGTGATGTTGAAGTCTGCCGAGAACTTACCCACCTTGAATAGTCGGTTTCCATTGAGGTTGAACTCCCAACCAACGTTCTCCATGGCTCCCACGTTCTGATAAGCCAGTGTCGAGAAACCTGAGCTGGATGGCAGGGAACGATTTCCCATGAGCAGGTCTGTGGTCTTCTGGCGATACACCTCGACATTACCATTGATGCGATCCTGGAAGAATCCGAAGTCAAGACCGAAGTTGACCGTTTCCTTCTGTTCCCACTTCAACTTTTTCAACTGTACATTGCTCTGGTATACGGAACCCTGGCTCAAGTAGCCATTGCCACCGGTATATTTGCTATAGAACAGTCCTTCACCACCAGGCTGATTACCAACGATACCCCAACCTGGACGGATGGCCAACATGCTGATGAATGGCAGCGTATTCTTTATCCAAGGCTCATCGCTGATAATCCACTTACCTGAGAGAGCGGGAAAGTTACCCCATCGCTCATCGGGACCGAACTTGGTACTACCGTCACGGCGCATGGAGAAGTCCACCACATAACGGCCTTTGAAAGCATAGTGGGCAGAATAGGTGAAATAGATGCTGCGCCACTGTCCGGGTGATGAGCCGAAACTTGAGATGATGCCAGGTGCACTTGCAGAACGAATGGTTCCCGAAGGCAGACCATATTCACTCGTGTTCTGGCCTGTGCTCGTACCCTTTGTCAGCTGGCCGCGGAGCATCATCATGAGCTGGTGATCCTGGTTGCGGAAGTAAGGTACGAAGGTCATTGTATGTGTAGTGGTCACACCCAGACTCTTATAGGCATTGTTGGTGGCCAGGTTTGCATCGTTGCTGCTCCAGCCTCCAGTACTCAGTTCCAGGGGACGGAACATGTCGTTGTAACGGTTGAAGATGTTGAACACGATCTTACCTTCATAGGTCAGACGGGTTTTCTCTTCCTGTATGCCTAACAACTCATAGTTCAGCTTGAACTCTGGCTCGATATTGTAGCTGGTCTCCTCGTTTTTGGCAAGGTTGGCCAAAGCTACGGGGTTATAGTCCTTGAGTTGGTTGTCACGGAACACTTCATTTACCGTGGGCAGCATATTATAATAGGTACCTAAAGAGTTGCCGTCCTTGTCTTCCTCATAGATAGCCAGGTTCGGCATACGGCGATAGGCCACCGAAAGCAGATCGGAGTAGTTCTTCTGGTTGTCGGTATAGGTAAGAGCTACGTTAGTGGCAATCTTGATTCGGTCTGATACAAAGTAGTCGAGTGCCACACGTGTGGTGAAACGGTCGAGCTGCTGCTTGATGATGGATCCTGTCTCATGGTCGTAACCGCCGGCAATACGGAAATGAGCCTTCTCACCACCGCCCGAAAGAGCCACATAGTGGTTCTGACGCCAGCCGGTCTTCTTGACGGCGTCTACCCAGTCCGTGTTATTGTTGTACATCTGGTACTCAGAGAACTCGCCACCCGACTTATAGTTGATTTCGTCGATATTGTCGCTGGCACCTGCGCGGAGGTGGGGATTGAAGTACTCCTCCTTCAGCAACATGGTATACTCGTCACCGTTGAGCAGTTTCATGCCTTCAGGCTGGAAAGTTCCTGTCAGACGGAAACTGTAGGTTACTCTGGTATTACCCCTAACACCTCGTTTGGTCTTGATTTCGATAACACCATTAGCACCTTGTGAACCCCAGATGGCTGTAGCGGCAGCATCCTTCAGCACGGCAATGCTTTCGATGTCCTCAGGGTTGACGTTGAGCAGTTCGGCAAACTTCTCATCATTGGCCGAAGAGAAGTCGAAGTCCTTTGTGCTACCTGTCTCCCAGACGTTGCCATCGACAACGATGAGCGGTTCGCTGCTTCCGTTGATACTCGACACACCACGTAAGCGCATGCTAGTGCCGGAACCTAAGTTACCAGAATTGGCCACGATGTCCAGACCGGCAATACGTCCCTGCAAGGCTTCATCGACGGTGGTAATGGCCAGACCCTCGAACTCTTTCATGTCGATGCTCTGGCGGGCAGTAGAGATTTCCTTTTGGGGAATGGCAAGACCCGATCCCTGTGCACGGCGCTTCGAGGTGACTGTCACCTCCTTGATCTGTGTAGCATCCGTCATCTTAATGGCAAAGCGAGTCTTATTGAAGGGCAGCGTCACGGTCTTATAACCTACATAGGTGACACGCAGTTTGTCCTTGGGATTCTTCAGCTTGAAGGAGAAGTTACCATTGATATCGGTCACAGCCGAAGCCACGATACGATTGGCGGCATCCAACTCCACGACGTTGGCCATCATCACAGGACCCAGTGCGTCAGTCACTGTTCCACTGATGATGTCTCCCGCATTTTGTGCGAAAGAATTGACAATTGACAATTGACAACTGAGAATTATCAAGCCGGCTATTCTATAAAGTCTTTTACTAATCATAATGTTCACTTTTCAATTCTCAATTCTCAATTCTCAATGAATAATGGTTCGTCTATCAGATGGATAACAGCCGATGACGAGTTGTGGATAATCCGGGCAGAGCTCTTGTCGGCATTCTGGTAGGTGTATTCACGTGCCATGATGTTGTAAAGACCTGGGCGGTCGGTCAACACCTTGCGTGTGTTGCCTGCCTTGTCCTTAATGTGCAAGAAGCTTCCCTGCTTGTCAGTGAATACAGTCAGTTTGTTAAAGGTCTTCGACTCCCTGTTGATAGAAGCAGTCTCGTAGTCAATGCCTGCCGAAGCATCTGCACTGATGTCGTTGTTGCCCATGGTGTTGTCGGCCCCGATGAACAGGGCGTTGTCCTGGATGTGGTAGCGGAGGAAGTCATTGATCTGCTGTGTATACTGCTTGTACAGCAGATTCTGCTCGTAGATCATGGTATCCAGCTGTGCTACATCATCCCACGTTGCCAGCTTCTTTTGCGCTATGAGGGCATCAATGCTCTCGTTGGTGGGAACGTAGACGGTATAGTGGAAGTTATTGAATACGCTGATACAGGTGTCGCTGCATGCAAATCGTCCGTCATGGATAGTCTCCATCAGGTCACTGCCCTCCAGGAGCTCGCGGAAACGGCTGAACTCCGGATGCTGGCCCAACAGGTTGAACACCGTCTGCCGAGTACCTAGCACGGGTCCTTGGTTCAGGATGTAGGTCTTACCGTTACCACCGTTTGTCTGGTCGTAGATGAGGTCGATGGGCAGGGCTGAGGACTCGCCATTCACTTGGTAGCTACCTTCGACGAGCATACCTTGCGCACCTTGCTGAACATTGCGTACACGCAACATGGAACCTCCCTTAGTGCGATAGTACTCATGTCCGTCTTCCACGTCGCCAATAACCACATGGTCATCCAGAATGTTATACAAACGGTTCAGGATGGGGTTGCCGTCCAAGCTCTTACCTCCGGTATTGGTGTAGTTGCCTATGGAGTCGCCGGGGATACCTGTCTCGGGGTCAATGTTATGAATGCTGGCATATACCTCGTTACCCTTTCTGTTAGGATCGTAGTGGAAGCGCAGCATCTGGGTCTGGGGTTTGCCATAGGAAACAGGGTCGATATATTCCAGCATGGCGTCGTTTGACGGCAGGAAGAAACTGTAGCGTGAGTTCAGTGAGTTCAGGTAGGCACCGTAGTTCAGCTGCTCAATAGCCCAGTGTATGATGCTCATGTTCTGGTCAACCACGGTAGGATACATGACGCTGACAAACGATGTAGGCGTGAATACGTGATTTGTCAGGTAGATGGCACCGTTACAGGCAAGCCAAACAGAGTCGACGTGCTCCTTGGTAATACCCATTGGGTCTGCAGCATCGTTCAGGATGGAGATGAACTTCGATGGCACGCTGCTGATGAACGAAGGCAGCATGTTGGCATTCATGAACTCCGTCAGAGTGGAATATGGGACATTTTCCCACGAGCCGAAACTCTTGCGAAGTGCCGCACCAGCCCCGTTCTCCCAATATTCCTGCATAGCCTGGTCGCTGGGTACCAGCATGACTGCCATATCCTGCTGCATGGCGGTCTCGGCCGATGCATTGGACAGAATGTAGTAGCTGTTCCATCCCGGGTCGAATCTCAGCTCGCCGTTTGCCAGGCTCTTTTGGTTGTGGGTGGAGGTAAACTCTGCACCTCCTTGTGAACGCTTGGCAAAATAGCGCAACTGGAACACGGAGTCTATCTGCGTAGAACGGTTGGCATTGTAGGCGCGTGTTACGTCGTCACCGCAGTAGTCGGGTACGGAGTAACGCTGCAGCAGGCTTGAAAAGATGGTTGTGTTCTTTTTCTTGTTGATGATGTCTGCCATGTTGGGCAGCGGTGTCATCACCTCGCTCATCCTGTTGACGAAACCGTTCAGGCACTTGATATTCTGTTCCTCTATCTGTGCACCGTTCACCGATGCATCGCCGTCCTTGCGCTGCGTGGTGTAGTTGAACAGGAAGTCATAGTCATCGTTGGTAATCTGCTTGTTGTTCATGTGACGCTCAATGAAATGAATCATGGGCGTGGGTGTCATGTCGTGCATGAGTACCAGGTTCCTGTCCTGATAGTTTTTCCAGTAGATGGCGTTGGGCACGTCTTCCTTTGGCATCACCTGCACCGTGTCATAGATGGAGAGTGACGACTGGCGGCGCATACAGTTACCCTCAATGGGTCCCTCAGTACTGGAGAGTGACTGCACCTGATAGCTGTTGTCTATCATGGCGCCAAAGAGCAGCATACGCTTCTGGGCTAGACTCAGCCCTTCATAGCTCTTCACACCCCAGTCGTTCTTCTGGTAGAATCGGGCAAAAGCCTCGTCGTCAGCAGCGAAAAGAGTCTTCGAACCAGTTTTGTCAAGCACCTCAGCATAGTTCAGGTCGTTGATGAGCCGCACCATGTTGGTGAAGTTGCCCTGGCCGTTAAGCCAACTGTAGATACTCTGATCCCACCCCGCAGGGGTCTTTTCATCGAGATCATACTCTTTGCACGACGTCAAGGTACTGCCACCAACCACCAGCACTGCAGCGGCCAGCAACAAGTGACGGGCCCGCATGCAGATTTTTTGCGTTTCTTGGGTTTTCATACGTTTTGTCGGTAATGATTTGTTATTGAATTGTTTGTTTTGCCTTGTTATCTTTGATCCACATTGTTTTTTGGCGATGCAAAGGTAATAATAAACCGCGTATTGCGTTTGTTTACATGTCCGTCGCGTTTTTCTGTTCGTTACGTGCGCTTATAAATATGTTTCGCGTGTTTTTCTATTTGTCTCATGAAGAGGTTTCGCGTGCGCGAATACCTTATTTTAAAGAATGTGCAACATCAGATGAACGGTTTTTTGCGGCTTTTTTCATAACTTTGCAGCAGAATTCATTCAACACACATCATGATGAAGAAAAACTATTTTGTAGCTGCCGTCCTCCTGCTGACGGCCATGGCAACCAACGCAGAAGAAAAGCGTTTTGTTAGCCCTGACGGACAGATTGCCGTCACAGTGAACGATGAGGGTGGAAAGCCTGTTTATCAGGTAAGCCTCGGTGATAAGGATTTCCTGGGACGTTCCCCGTTAGGTCTGAAAGCCAATTTCGAAGACCTGACACAGGGACTGACCCTGAAAGCCTGCAACATCAGCAACGTCAAGGACTCGTATCAGCTGAAGACCTTCAAGCAGAAGAATGTACAGTATGAGGCTACTGAGGCGGTCTGCCAGTTCGAGAAAAACGGGCGGCAGGCCATGGATGTTATTTTCCGTGTCAGCAATCGCGATGTGGCTTTCCGTTACAAGATTTATCCCAGGAGGGGACGTGGCGGCGAGACCTTGGCGGCTGTTATTGAAAGTGAGGCTACAGGTTTTGTGCTGCCTGAAGGTTCAACCACCTTCCTTTGCCCGCAGTCCAAGCCCATGGGTGGTTTTGCACGTACATCGCCTTCCTACGAGACAGGTTACACTCTTGACGATGAAATGGGCAAAAACGGATGGGGCGAAGGCTATAGCTTCCCCTGCCTGTTTAAGATTTCTGCCGGCCAAGGGTGGCTTCTCATCTCTGAGACTGGCACCGATGGTAGTTATGTGGCTTGTCGCCTGCTCAACGATGGTGGTGCGAACTATCGCATAGGTTTTCCACAGACTGGTGAGCTGAACGGATACGGAACTACCACTGCTTCCGTTCCCCTGCCTTGTCTCACCCCATGGCGCACCATCACCCTCGGCACGTCGCTGAAGAACATTGTTGAGACCACTGTTGCCAATGACCTTGTTCAGCCCAAGTATGAGCCTTCGTGCGAATACACTTATGGCAAAGGCATGTGGTCATGGATTATCGGCATGGATGCCAGCTGCAACTTCGATGAGCAGAAACGCTATGTGGACTTTGCCGCAGCTATGGGTTACCGCTCCCTGCTGGTCGATGCGCTTTGGGACACACAGATAGGTTATGAGAAGATGGAGGAACTGTCGCGTTATGCCCGCAGCAAGGGTGTAGGGCTGTTCCTCTGGTACAATTCCAACGGTTCGTGGAACGATGCCCCTCAAGGCCCACGCCACAAGATGGACAAGAGTGGTGCACGCCGCAAGGAGATGGCTTGGATGCAGAAAAACGGCATCCTGGGAATCAAGGTCGACTTCTTCGGTGGCGACAAGCAGCAAATGATGCAGCTCTACGAAGATATCCTCACCGATGCCAACGACTATGGCATCCAATGCATTTTCCATGGCTGTACACTGCCGAGAGGTTGGGAGCGGATGTATCCTAACTACGTAGCCTCTGAGGCCGTTCTCGCTTCCGAGAATCTGCACTTCGGACAGGGTGCCTGCGATGCTGAGGCCTTCAATGCCTGCATCCATCCCTTCATCCGTAATACCGTTGGTTCCATGGACTTCGGCGGTTCCACGCTGAACAAGCACTATAGTGTGGACAACCAGCGCGGCACAACGCGCCGCACCAGCGATGTCTTCGCACTGGCCACAGCTGTGCTCTTCCAGTCGAGTGTGCAGCATTTTGCCCTGGCACCCAACAATCTGACCGATGCACCCGCATGGGCCATAGACTTCATGAAGCAGGTACCCACCACATGGGATGAGACCCGTTTCATCGACGGCTATCCCGGACAGTATGTTGTCATGGCTCGCCGCAGTGGCGACAAGTGGTATGTAGTGGGCATCAGTGCCGAGGACGTGACGGCCAAGGGTGGCAAGGCCGAGCCTCGCAAGCTCACCCTCCCCTTGGATATGTTCCCGAAGGGCGCCCAGCTCTCAGTCTATACCGACGATGCCAGCCTGAACGGCAGCGTGAAGACCGTTGTGCAGAACAAGAAGCAGACGCTCCTCGTCACCATCCCCAAGAACGGCGGCGTGGTCATCACGCAATAGGAAAAGTCATCCCGCCACTCAATGCTACTCCTTCAAGCAATCAAAGGTCGAGATCCAAGCAAAGAAGCCCGTTCCTTCAAGCAAGGAACGGGCTTCATTCAAGCAAGGAGTAATACCCCGTTTTTGATAAGATATTCCTGCTGATTCTGAGAATGCCGCTCACACATAGCGGGAATACTGCTCACTCAAGGTGAGAACTATTCTCGCCCCATGCGAGCGGCAATACTCGACGCTTTTGCAACGATACTCGCCACTTTTGAAGCGCATAATGCAACTCCTTCAAGCAACGAACGCTACGCGTTAAGGCAACGAGCAGCGATCAGAAGGCCAATGAGCGCAACGCACAAGGGCTGTGAGCGCAACGCACAAGGCCAACGAGTAAAAACTGCGAGAGGCATTCTGCACGTCCAGTAGCAACAGCTCACGTTACCTAAAGTAACACAGCACGTTACCTTAGTTAACGGCTTCCGTTACCTTAGGTAATGCAGGCTCACGTTTACCCTATTTTTTGTGTCACCCTTGTGTCACCCTGTGACACCCTTTCAAAGGCTGCACGCCCAGTGTTTATCGGCATTGTGTCAGCGTGTCACCCTTTTCTTACTTTTTATGTATATATTAGAATTTGGCTTCTCACAGTTTCTGCTTTTTTGCTTGATTACAAAATAATTGTCCGAATCGCTTGGCGGTTCGGATTTTTATTTGTATATTTGCACCCGACTCAGGTAGCCCTAAAGGGTGAGTGGGTCATACTTTTGTGGCAAAAGGACGTTTACGAACGTTATCTTCGACGTGAGAATCTCGCAAATTCAAGACCAGAAGATACGCAACTGAAACGTCCACTTTGGGTGTATTGTACCCTGTCCGTGTTTTGGACACCGTCAATATATCTCGGCGTGGGCTATCTCGAGTTGCTTATCCTGGTCAAGGCAATGCGAGAGCCCTCACGTGGGATAGGCGAAGTAGAGCACCCACGTCTTTCCGTTTAACACGATTAACCGCTGAATCCGGGTGACTATAGGTAATATACTTATTGCATATGGATCAAATTACTATTAAGGAACTTTACAAAAAGTTACAAAAACAAATTGATGCCGCTGATGACATTGATGTCTTTTACATTGGTAAGGCTAAGGATGTCCAGAAGAGAGCGAAAGAACATCAAGAGCAAGACCGTTTACCATTTACCATTACTTTAGCATCAGGTTCAGAAACATCTATTCTTAAAGGGGAAAAGTATCTGCAATCAAAATTATTAAACGACAATCGTTGTTTGAACAAACAGAAAGGAGGAGGACCTGAGGTAGAACATACTGACTCTCTCTATTTTTCTTATAGGAAGAAGACCACAAAGATAAAAACAATTGACGAATTAGACTATGAGGAGTTTGAGTGGGATAAAACGTACAAATTAATAGAATAAAATGGAACATAAAATAAGCAAAAATGAGATAGCTATTTTATGTGAGCTTCAATAATAATTCTAAAAAGATAAAGAAATGAAACTAATAAAACAATTATGTTTGGCATTCTGCTTGATAATCAGCATGAGTGCCTTTGGTCAAACAGAGGTAACAATTGGTCAGTTGAAATACGTGCTGAATGGTACGGAGGCGTATGTCTCTGGATACGTGGGGAGTCCTACTGACGTGGTGATACCTGCAACAATTGAATCTGACGGATTGACGTTTAAGGTGACTAGAGTCAATGGGGGCGCATTTCGTGATTGCACTACGATAACCAGTGTTAAAGCTGTAGGAAGTAATCTTAATGAGATAGGATATAGCGGTAATAGCTATGGTGCTTTTCAAGGATGTACTTCGCTTGCATCAGTTTCCTTTCCTTATGTAAAGATAATTAATGTAGGTTCTTTTAAATATTGTAGCAACTTACAATCTGTTTGGTTAGGGTATAGTCTTACGAATTTAAACGGAGGTAGTGTTTCTTATGATGGCGTCTTTTATAATTGCACAATGCTTTCATATATTATTATTCCTGCATCATGCACACCAAATAGTCGGTATACATTTTCAGGCTGCAGCCGTCTCCAGGCCATCATTTATCTTGGCACTCAAACAGACAAATGTGGTTCGAATGCCGATGTATATAACGTAAACAATATGCTAAACTGGAGCGAGAGCAGCTTTACCTATTCGGGCAAGTCGCCACAGCCGACGTTTACGACCAACCTGCCTGCTGGATTCCAGCCCACTAGTAATGCGGCTCAGGGAAACTTGGAGAAGAATGTGGGAACATATGAGACAACGGTGCCCGTGACGTTTAGGAACACAGAGATGGAATTCACGGCGAATATACCTTATACCTATACTATTACCCCGGCAACATTGACCGCTCGCGTGAAGCCTGCGACGAAAATGTATGGTGAGGCCAACCCGCCGTTCCAGTCGGAGTATTCAGGATTCGTTGGAGGCGAGGGATCATCAGTCATTAGTAATCATGGCACCTATTCCACCAACGCAACTACTAAGAGCAGTGTTGGCAGTTACGCTGTTACTCAGTCGGGAGCATCGGCTACGAACTATACTTTCAAATATGAGAGTGGAACGTTAACAGTGACCAAGGCACCACTACGTATGGAAGTAAGGGACAAGAAAATGGAATATGGAGACCCGATTCCCGGGTTTGACGTGGACTATTATGGTTTGGTGAATAGTGAGGCCAAGCCAGAATGGATAACAACTCCCTCTGTCACTACATCAGCTACGTCGAAGAGTGATGCTGGTACCTATCCGATAACTATCAATGGCGGCGAGGCTAAAAACTATGACGTAAAGTTCAAAGACGGCACGCTGACCATCAACAAAGCCATACTGACAGCAACCACAAAGGATGCGAGTAGGATATATGGAGAAAAGAATCCTGATTTCGAACTGAAATACGAGGGACTGAAAAATAATGAAACGGCTCCCGCCTGGGCAAAGGCTCCAACTTTTGCTACGCCTGCTACGGAGACTAGTCCTGTGGGAAAGTATGATATCACGGCAACAGGTGAGGCTAAGAACTATGTACTACAATTTGTGAACACTGGAAAATTATCCGTCACGAAAGCGCCGCTGAAAGCAACGGCCCGTTCGTACACAAAGAAACAGTTTGACAACAACCCCAAGTTTGTGGTTGACTATGAAGGCTTCAAGAACGGTGAGACCAAGTTGGCACTGACGGAAGAGCCTATCGCCACCACTACGGCCACACTGAACAGCAAGCCCGGCACGTATCCTATCACCTTGTCTGGTGGTATTGCCATGAACTATGAGTTTACATACGTCAGTGGCATATTGACCATCATTCCGCGTGATGACCCAGACCCCAATGCCAACGTGCTGACTATCGACAATCTGGTAGGCAATAAAGGCTCACAGTGCATCCTGCCGATAGCCATGAAGAATGAGAAAAAGATTACTGGAGTTCAGATAGACCTTTATTTGCCTCAAGGTGTGACGATAGCCAAAGACGGCAAGGGGAAGATGCTGATTTACACCACTAATCGTATGGCTGGAAACTACTCAGTAACGAGTAACCAGATGAATGGATTTGTAAGAATCCTAGGCTATTCTACCGATGGCGATGCCTTCACAGGCAATAGTGGCGACATCTTGAATGTAACGCTGGATGTCAGCAGTTCAATGGTTGATGGCGACTACGACATCAAACTGAAGGATATTGTGCTCTCCGATGTGAACAATACGGAATACCATCCCGAGGATGTAGATGCTACGCTGACTGTGAAGAATTACAAGATAGGTGATGTAGATAACAGCGGAGCCATTAATATTAACGATGTGGTATGCATCATCAACTATATTCTTGGCAAACAAGTGGGAACGTTCATTGTTGAGGCTGCCGACGTTGACGGTAGTGGAAAGGTGAATATCAATGATGTGGTGACACTGATTAACCGTTATATACTGAAGCGTACTAATGTACGTGCCAAGACAACTGAAAATGTGACCAGAGGGGTTGAGGACAACAATTATCTGCATCTGAATCAGATTGACATAAAGCCTGGCGAGACGAAAGAAGTGGAGCTGTTGATGAAAAACTCTGGTACGGTGGCAGCGGCTCAGGGTAATATCAAACTACCAGAAGGCTTGTCGTTTGTCACGAAAAGCAATGGTCGTGTGGACGCCAGCAATGTGGATACAAGAGCCGAAGGCTATACGCTATCGTGTGCCATACAAGATGACGGCTCTATGACCTTTGCCCATTATTCGCCTGACGGATATACATACGATGGCAAGAGTGGTGGAATCTTCAAATTTAAGATTCAGGCCGCAGACGATGCTAAGTCTGGCAGTTATGAGGTAAAGATGTCAGAAGTCGTTTTGTCGGTTGATGGAGTAGGCGTAGAAATACCCAACCGCACAAGTGTGCTGAATGTTGAAGGTGGAAGTAACGATGAGACTATCTTTGACGTTGGCGACCTGACCAGCCTTGTGAACTATATCATGAACAGGCAGGGCAGTGTGTTCAACCAGCAGTATGATCTGAATAACGACGGAGAATTCAACATAGGTGACATAATCCTGATGATAAAGATGATTCACCAGAGCAATGCTGCCCGTGTAACTATGGCAAAAGCAAGGACAGTAAATGGCCTGACGACAGATGTGGATTTGTCGAAGTTTACGGCAGCGCAGATGATTGTGAGTGTAGGCGAACAGGCAAAGGTTGCCTCCATCCGGCTGAAAGGAAAGAACAAAGAAACACATAGGTTGAGTTACGAGCCAATGGGAAATGGCCTGTTCTCTATAGTCATATACTCTCAGACAAACCAACTGCTGAATGTAGAAGAGGATGGACTGCTTGAAGTGGAGTTCGCAAACGGCAGTAGTGAGGTTGCTATTTCCGATGTGATACTGTCCACTCCTGCCTCTGATTGTGTCTGGATTGACAGCCTGCCCGTAGGGGCTACAACGGGTATCTGCCTGCCAACGGCAACAGAAGCCTACGACATCTATGACCTGAACGGCAGAAAGGAACTGAAGGACGGACTGCGCAAGGGCATCTATATTATGAATGGTAAGAAGACTGTGGTCAGATGAAAGCAAGGATTGTATTTCTCATGGCAGCCCTGCTGACTATGACCACTGCCCTACGGGCAGCTGACGGAATAGGAATAGCAGAGGTATCGGTGAAGCCTGGCGAAGAGGCCGACCTGAAAGTATCCATCACGCAGGATACGAAAAACTATATGGGCTTCCAGTTCGACATAGAGTTGGCCAATGGCCTGTCAATGGTGTCGAACACAATCTCTAATGGGCAGAACAATGACCCTGTCTGTGATATGGAGAAGATCGGGACCAACACCTATCGTTTCATGGTTTACTCCAATGCCTTGAAAGCATTCAGTAACGGAGAGGTCCTGTCGCTGCGTGTAAGGGCAGGCAGTGGGATGGCCTACGGTGAGTACCTGCTGGCATTGCGCAATATTATTCTGTCGGATGAGAATGGGAACACCGTGAAGCCAGCAAGCAGGAACTGCAAGGTCAGGGTAGTTGTTGACCATTTGGAAGAGAGCCTGTCGCTTGAGAGCGGTGTCATCAAGCAGGGAGAGACGGAAGATGTCGGACTGTCTATCGCGCAGGAGTTTGAGTATTCCGGCTTCCAGCTTGATTTGAAGTTGCCCGAAGGTTTGTCGTTGACTAAGGGCATCGACGGCCAGCTGTACACAGTATCAGGTAGCCAACCAAGCGACCTTGTATGTGAAGTGGAGGCATTAGGTGGCAACAGCTACAGGCTTATGGTCTATTCCTACTCTCTGAAACCGATTAAGAGCGGTGAGGTGCTGAAACTTCATATCAAGGCAAGCAGCGGAATGGAACCGAAGGACTATTCGCTGCAGCTGAGCCAGATGATGCTGTCCGATGCTGATGGACAGGTGAAGAAGCTGAGCAATCGTGTGTCTACCATCAAGGTGATAAGTGGGAGTTATACATTGACATATCTTTTGAATGATGAGGTATACAGGACTTATGAAATGCATTCAGGAGAAACGATTACCCCAGAACCTGTACCGACGAAGGAGGGCTACACGTTCTCTGGTTGGAGTGGTGAGCCAAGCACCATGCCATCAGAGGATGTGACTGTGACTGGTTCGTTCAACGTCAACTATTACAAACTGACCTACATGGTGGATGGTGAAGTGTACAAGACAAGCGAAGCTGAGTACGGTACGCGTGTTCCTCCTGAAGACGAGCCTACGAAGGAGGGGTACACCTTCTCTGGTTGGGACGGGCTACCGAACTCGATGCCTGCTCACGATGTTACAGTGACTGGTTCGTTCACTAAAGGTAATTACACGTTAACATACGTAGTGGATGGTGAAACATACAAGACTGTCAGCTATGACTATGGTGCAAGTATAACACCAGAATCCGAACCCACGAAGGAGGGCTATACATTCTCAGGGTGGAGCTATATCCCCAGCACCATGCCAGCAGAGGATGTGACTGTAACAGGAACATTCACTGTCAACTACTACAAGTTGACCTATATGGTTGATGGTGAAGTGTACAAGACGTCCGAGATAGAGTATGGCGTAGGTGTTGTTGCAGAATCTGCACCCACGAAGGACGGGTACACCTTCTCTGGCTGGAGCGAGATACCCAGCTCCATGCCTGCTCATGACGTGACTGTGACAGGTTCGTTCACTAAGGGCAGCTACACGCTGACGTATGTGGTGAATGGTGAAACCTACAAGACTGTCAGTTACGACTATGGAGAAAACATCACACCTGAGTCCGAACCCACGAAGGAGGGCTATACGTTCTCTGGGTGGAGCGGTGAGCCAAGTACTATGCCAGCAGAGGATGTGACTGTGACTGGTTCGTTTACAGTCAATCAATACGACTTGACTTATATGGTTGATGGAAAAACCTACGATGTTGTCAGTTATCTGTATGGTGAGACCATCACGCCTGAGGCAGAGCCTACGAAAGAGGGCTATACGTTCTCTGGCTGGAGCTGGATTCCAAGTAAGATGCCTGATGAAGATGTAACGATAACAGGATTCTTTACTATCAATAAGTATAAGCTGACGTACATGATTGATGGCAAGGTATACAAGGAAGTGGAGGTGGAGTATGGTGCAGCGATCAAACCAGAGCCGCAGCCCGAAGGTGACTACGTCAGCTTCAGCTGGACGGGACTGCCAGAGACCATGCCAGCTAAGGACGTGACGGTACAGGCAGATTATGTTACAGGCATCTACGGCGCTACGCTAAATGATAAAGGACAAATGATAAATGATAAATGGTACGACCTGAAAGGTCGCCGCATCAGTCAACCGAAGAAGGGCGTGAACATCCTCCGTAACAGCAACGGAAAGGCTAAAAAGGTCGTGATAAAGTGAACTTCCCTGTCACCTTTGGGTTGTTCCGATAGTTGGAACAACCAGTTCTGGTAATCTATACGAGTTGTCCAGATAATCCCTTTACCCCCTAAGAGATTATCTGGACAACTCGTTAAGACTATCTCTATGGCGCGTAGAAATGCCAAGGTGGCAACAAGTGTGCCTCCTAAGAAGTAATCCTTTCGAATAATAAAGTAAAAGGAAACAAGGCGAAAGATTGTTGTTACATACGGATAAGCCGTTTTGGGGGAAAAGACATATCTTTGCACGAAATTATGAACAACTATCAACTCATTAAATCGTAAATCAAACATGAAACCAATGATGAAAACTCTGCTGACGGCAGCATTTGCTGCCATGCCGCTGTTAGGAATGACTGCAGCAACGACTTCGGCTGCTCCACAAAAGCGCGCCCAGAAAACACAGAAGAAGCAACAGGTGAAGGAGACGGCTCCCGACCCCAATTTCTACATCTTCCTCTGCTTCGGACAGTCGAACATGGAAGGCAATGCACGTCCTGAGTATGTTGACCTGGAAAGCCCAGGCCCACGCTTCTTGCTGATGCCCGCCGTCGATGCACCTAAAGAGGCTCCACGCCGTAACCAGGTCATCAATGGCCTATCGGCTTTCGACAACTGGAAAGAGCGCAAGATGGGCGAGTGGTGCGAAGCTGCTGCCCCCCTGTGTCGTCCTGAAACCGGCCTGACGCCTGCCGACTGGTTTGGCCGCACACTCGTGGCTTCACTGCCCGAGAACATCAAGATCGGTGTGATACACGTTGCCATCGGTGGTATCGACATCAAGGGATTCCTGCCCGATAGCATTCCTTCCTATGTCGAGAAGAAGGCTCCCGGCTGGATGAAAGGCATGCTGGCCAACTACGACAACAACCCCTATGAGCGATTGGTGACGCTGGCCAAGAAGGCTCAGAAGGACGGTGTGATCAAGGGCATACTGATGCACCAGGGTGAGACCAACACCGGCGACCCGAAGTGGGCTGGCATGGTGAAGCAGGTGTACGAGAACCTGTGCGGCGACTTGCAACTGAAGCCCGAGGAGGTGAACCTCTATGTAGGCAACATAGTGCAGGCCAATGGCCAGGGCGTTTGTATTGGCTGCAAGAAGCAGATAGACGAGCTGCCGCAGACCATCCATACCTCTCAGGTCATCTCTTCCGACAACTGCTCGAACGGCCCCGACCGCCTGCATTTCGATGCTGCCGGCTATCGCGAGCTGGGCTGCCGCTACGGTGAGGCCGTGGCACGTCATCTGGGCTTCGAACCCAAGCGTCCGGCAAACCTGCCCGTGGCAGTGAAGAAAATCGAGGTACCTGCCGATGCTGTGACCGGCGAATACACCATTCCCGGCAACGACTTCCCGAAGGTTGACAGCCAGCGCCGCGCCTACTTCCGCATCAACGCACCGCAGGCCAAGAAAATTATCGTTGACATCTGCAGCAAGAAGTACGAGATGCAGCCGCAGGGCAATGGCATCTTCATGGCCGTTACCGACCCGCTGCCAGTGGGCTTCCACTACTACTTCATGAACATTGACGGCGTGAACTTCATCGACCCTGCCAGCGAGACCTTCTTCGGATGCAACCGAGAATCGGGTGGTCTTGAGGTTCCTGAGGGTCCCGAGGGTGACTACTACCGTCCGCAGCAGGGCGTGCCCGCAGGCAGTGTGCGCAGCATCTACTACTACAGTAACGAGCAAAGCAAGTGGCGTCACGCATTGGTCTATACGCCTGCCGAGTACGACCAGAAGAAATGCATCAAGAAACGCTATCCCGTGCTCTACCTGCAGCATGGCATGGGCGAAGGTGAGACCAGCTGGGCCATCCAGGGCAAGATGCAGCACATCATGGACAACGCCATTGCCTCAGGCGAGGCTGTGCCGATGCTTGTGGTCATGGAGAGTGGCGATATCAAGGCTCCCTTCGGTGGAGGCAACAACCGCCAGGGTATGAGCGACTACGGAACATCGTTCTATCCAGTGCTGCTGAACGACCTCATTCCCTATATCGATGCCAACTTCCGCACGAAGAGCGACCGTGACAACCGTGCCATGGCAGGTCTCTCGTGGGGTGGCCACCAGACGTTTGACGTGGTGTTGAACAACATGGACAAGTTCGCATGGCTTGGCACGTTCAGCGGCGCCATCTTCGGCCTTGACGTGAAGACCGCCTACAACGGCGTGTTTGCCAATGCCGATGAGTTCAACAAGAAGATACACTACATGTACATGAACTGGGGCGAAGAGGATTTCATCAAGAGCGGCGACATTGTGAAACAGCTGCGTGAGCTGGGCATCAAGGTCGACTCCAGCGAGTCAAAAGGCACCGCACACGAGTTCCTCACCTGGCGTCGTGGACTCCATGAGTTCATACCTCATCTCTTTAAGTAGTACATTGTTTTAGTAATACAATTCAAGAAACGGCCGCTCAACCTCTGATTGGGCGGCCGTTTCCAATTTCCCTGTTATCCGTTCGTCACAATGATGAAGTGCATTCTCTTTTTCCATGGCCTCTCTTTTGCTTGGATCTCGGCCTTGGACTGATTGAAGAGATTAGCAAGAAGCCGGATGCCTAGTCGACTGCAGAAAGGAGAATCTCTGAGAGGGTGGGATGGATGTGGACCATGTCCGCCAGTTGTGCGACAGTAGCATGACAGCACATCAGCACGCTGACCTCCTGAACGATGTCGGCTGCGTGTGCACCAAAGGCATGACAGCCCAGGATGGTGCCAGCAGCCTGTGCGTCAGACAGCGGGGTGAAGAAAAGCTTCAGCATCCCCTCAGTCTCGCCCATGGCAAGTGCTTTGCCGTTGGCACGCCAGAAGGCCTTACGACATTCATAGGCCACGGCCTGGCTCTTGAGCTGTTCTTCCGTAGGACCAACGCAGGCCGCCTCAGGATTTGTGAAGATAGCAGCAGGCATGATGTCGAAACGGATGTTGTCCGGCTTTCCCATCAAGTGGTTCACGGCATGCACAGCCTGCATCTCGGCGGCATGGGCCAGCATCTGCCTGCCATTGACGTCGCCGATGGCATAGATGCCTTTGACGGTGGTCTGGAAGTGATTGTCCACGACAATGCCCTGCCGCTCGTCATAATCAAAGCCAGCCTTTGCAAAGTCCTCCTGCACACGCGGCTTGCGGCCTGTTGCCATGAGGATGAGATCGGCATCGATGTCGCACAGGTTTTCCACAGCGGTCTTCATCCTGAAGGTAATACCTGTCCGTTCCAACAGCTTGCGCAGACGCTTTGCAATGTCGCTATCGAGTGCAGGCAGACATTCTTTCAGGTATTCGATGACGGTCACCTCGGAACCAAAACGATGGAACACACTGGCAAACTCCATACCGATGACTCCTGCGCCAATGATACAGAGCCGTTTGGGAAGAGACTCGACATTGAGCAGTCCTGTGGAATCTACCACACGGGGATCGTCACGTCCCGGGATAGGGAGCCATTTCGTCTCAGAACCTGTAGCAACGATGATGCTGGGTGCAGAAAAAGCTTCAGAAGGGTCGCTGCCGGCAGCGCCGACCGTGTAGGTGTCGAGGAAACAGGCTTTATCGCGGACAAGGGTGATATTGGGATGCGATAGAATGCCCTCGACCCCGGTACGCAGCTGGGACACCACCTTTGACATGCGCTCACGGGCTTCTTCAAAGGAGGCAGAATGGACATAGGTCTTCGTGGGGATGCAACCCACATTCAGACATGTTCCTCCTACGTCGCTGCCCTCGAAAATGACAACCTTCAAGCCCTGTTTGGCAGCATATTCAGCGGCGCGGTAACCGCCTGGTCCCGCGCCGATGATAATCAGATCAGTTTTGTTCATTTCTCAACTGCTTATAGGTGGTGACAGGATGCTTGGCAGCCAGCACATCATCGACACGCCCGATAGGAGTGTTGTGGGGCGCTGACTTCACCAGCTCAGGATCAGTCTTGGCTTCCTCTGCTATCTTCCGCATCACGGCAATGAAACCGTCAAGTGTCTCTTTCGATTCGTTCTCCGTCGGCTCAATCATGAGGCTTTCATGGAAGAGCAGCGGGAAGTAGATGGTAGGCGCATGATAGCCATAGTCCAGCAAACGTTTTGCCACATCCATCGTGGTGACGCCAGTACTCTTGTCCTTCAGACCGTCGAACACGAATTCATGGCAACAGAGACCATCGATGGGCAGTTCGTAGACATCCTTCAGCGACTCTTTGATGTAGTTGGCATTCAATGTGGCAAGCGGTCCTACCATCTTTATCTGGTCACATCCAAGAGTGAGGATATAGGCATAGGCACGCATCATCACGGCGAAATTGCCATAATAGGGCGAAACGAAGGGGAAGAACTCCTGCAGTCCCTCGCGCACGCCTACGGGGCCGGAGCCAGGGCCTCCGCCGCCATGAGGCGTAGAGAAGGTCTTATGGAGATTGATGTGCATCACATCGAATCCCATGTCACCCGGACGGCAGACACCCAGCATAGGATTTAAGTTGGCTCCGTCGTAATACATCAAGCCTCCGCAGTCGTGGACGAGTTTTGCAATCTTGGGGATGCTTGTCTCGAAAAGTCCCAGTGTATTGGGATTGGTCATCATCATCGCAGCTATGTCAGAACCATGCTGTGCGATGAGTCTTTCAAGATCGTCCAGGTCAACCATTCCATGCTGGTTGGATTTCACCTCGACTATTTCCAGGCCGCAGACGGCTGCCGATGCTGGGTTGGTTCCATGGGCAGAGTCGGGTACGATGACCTTCTTTCGTTGCATGTCGCCATGCGAACGATGATAGTTGTCAATCGTCATCAGACCCGTCAGCTCACCATGAGCACCGGCGTAGGGTTTGAAGGTGAAGTGGGCAAGTCCTGTCAACGTACAAAGCGATTTCTCCAGCAGTGTCATCAGTGCGTTGGCTCCTGCCGTTGTATGTGCCGGCTGCAGGGGGTGCAGTTGCTGGAACTGCGGCAGCGAGGCCATCTCCTCATTGATTTTCGGATTGTACTTCATCGTACACGATCCAAGCGGGTAGAAGCCTGTATCTACGCCGAAGTTATTATTAGAAAGGTTCGTGTAATGGCGCACCACTGTCAGCTCATCGCATTCAGGCAGTGCGGCATCCTCTGCCCGGCACAGTTCCTCGGGAACAGTGTATTCTCCGAAATTGTTATGGGGCAGGCTATAGCCTTTACGTCCCTGCTTCGACAGTTCGAAGATCAGGTTTCCATAGAGTCGGTTGTTCATAAGGCGGCAATCTTTACGAGGTTATCGACTTCTTCTTTTGTACGTTTCTCGGTGACGGCGAAGAGGAAGCCATTATGAAAACGCACTCCGCCCAAGAAACCTTTCTCCAGGAAACGCTGGTAGAGGGTGTCGGCATCACCATCGTATTCCACATAGAACTCATTGAAGAACGGTTTGCTGAATGGCAGCGCAAAACGTCCGGTCTTCAGCAGTTCATCGCAGAGATAGTGGGCTCCGGCATACGACAGCTGGGCTGCCTCTTTCAGACCCTGTCTTCCCATCAGCGACATGTAGACGGTTACGAACAGAGCCATCAGGCTTTGGTTCGAGCAGATGTTGGAAGTGGCTTTCTGCCTTCGGATATGCTGCTCGCGTGCCTGCAGGGTGAGAACGAAGGCCCGCTGGCCACGGTTATCCTTGGTCATGCCCACAATGCGGCCTGGCATCTTGCGGATGAGCTTTTCTGTACAACACATATAACCCACGTAGGGACCGCCCAACTGCATCGGTATGCCCAGACTTTGCCCGTCGCCGACAGCGATGTCGGCACCCCATTCGCCCGGGGTCTTCAATATGGCGAGGTCGGCAGCCACACTGTCCATAATGAACAGCGCCTTCTGCTCGTGACAGGCTTCGGCAAAACCTGTGAAATCCTCGACGATGCCAAAGACGTTGGGCTGCTGTACAATGACACCGGCAAAGCCGCCCTCGGCCAGTTTTGCCTTCACATCGTCGAGAAGGGTGACACCGTCCCTGGCAGGCAGCACCTGCAGCTCTATTCCCTGATGCAGCGCATAGGTATGCAGAACAGCGTATGTCATGGGGTTCATGCACCCCGTCAGCAGCACCTTGTTTACCTTCTTGCCAGCTGCCACAGCCATCATCATGGCCTCGGCACAGGCAGTAGTACCATCGTACATCGAGGCGTTAGACACATCCATACCCGTCAGTTCTGCCATCATGCTTTGATATTCAAAGATATAGTGAAGCGTACCCTGAGAGATCTCTGCCTGATAAGGCGTGTAGGAAGTCAGGAATTCCGAACGCTGCAGCAGATTGGGTATCACCGAGGGAGTATAATGGTCGTATATGCCCATACCTGCAAAGCAGGTGAGTTGTTTGTTCTGGGAACCAAGTTTCTCGAAGAGCTGCCTCACCTCCATTTCGCATTCTGCCCTGGGCAACTCGTAGTCACTCTTGAAACGGATGACCTTAGGTATCTGGGCGTAAAGTTCATCGAGGCTCTTCACCCCCGACTTCTCTAGCATAACCTGAAGGTCTTCCTCCGTATGGGGAAAATACTTGTACATCAATAAGAAAGTGAAAAAGGTTAATTACTTATTCGCAGAAAGCCTTGTAAGCCTCGGCATCCATCAGGTTTTCAAGTTCAGCCTTGTCGCTGAGTTCCACCTTGATGATCCAGTTCTCGAATGCATCTTGGTTGATCAGTTCGGGAGCGTCCTCCAGGGCTTCATTGATTTCCACAACCGTGCCGCTGACTGGCGATATCAGGTCGGAGGCAGCCTTCACGCTCTCCACGGCACCGAACTCCTCGCCTGCTGTCACCTCATCGTCCACTTCGGGCATATCAACATACACTACATTGCCTAAGGCGTTCTGCGCATAATCGGTAATACCGATGAAGCCAAAATCTCCGTCTACTCTAACAAATTCATGTGACTCCGAGTAGTAGAGTCCTTCCAATACTTTTGACATAGTACTTTTATAGTTTTAATGTTTTACTTATTACTTTTTATAGCTCTTGTTATAGAACTGTTTCTTCACCACCTTTCCCGGGAACACCTTCTTGCGGATCTGGATCTGCAGCTCGGTGTCGAGCTTGGAATACCTAGCATCAACAAGTGCCATACATACGCTCCTGTCTGAAGAAAGAGTGTGATAGCCCGTGGTCACTTCACCGACGGGTTCGCCGTCCATATTCAAGACGGTATAGCCGTGACGGGGAATGGCCTTGTCGAAGAGTTCTATGCCGACGAGTTTCTTCGCGGGTCCCTCGGCCTTTTGCCGGGCCAATGCCTCCTTGCCGATGAATTCTTCCTTGTCGAGCTTCACAAACATGCTGAGTCCCGCCATAATGGGGGTAATGCTCTCTGACAGTTCGTCGCCATAGAGCGGCAATCCCACCTCGAAGCGTAAGGTGTCACGGCACCCCAAGCCACAAGCCTGCACACCGGCATCTATCAACTTGTCCCAGCAGTCACGGATATAATCGTGCGAGGCATAGATTTCGAAGCCGTCCTCGCCAGTATAGCCAGTACGCGAGATGAGAACCTCGCCAATGGTCTTACAAGTATAGAAAGTCATCTCGCTGCATTCTATACCCAACACGGTCTCGACGACGTGCTCTGCCTCCGGTCCCTGTACGGCAATCTGTCCGTAGAAGTCTGAGCGGTTCTGCAGGTCAATGTCGAAACCAGAGGCATGTTGCTGCATCCAACTCCAGTCCTTGTCGATGTTGGCGGCGTTGATGACGAGGAAGAAGTCGTTCTCACCCATTTTGTAAACCAGCAGGTCGTCCACAGTGCCACCGTCCTCGTAGCACATCATTCCATAGAAGATTTTCCCCACGGGTGCACCGGCAACATCATTGGTAAAGATGTGCTGCACGTAACGTTCAGCATCCTTTCCCTGTACAGTTACTTCGCCCATGTGCGACACGTCGAACAGTCCCACCTTCTCACGCACGGCAGCATGTTCGGGAGCAATGCCGGCATTCTGATACAGCAAAGGCATGTCGAATCCTCCAAAGGAGACCATCGTTGCACCTAACGAGACATGCTTGTCGTGAAGACATGTCTTCTTGTCTTTCTTTTCAAGTTCTTGTCTGATAGCCATTTTTAAGTTTTTAGGTTATTGAGTTCTTTCAACTGTGTTATTGCGGCCACCTCGTTCTCTGTCAACATCAGTTCTCCGTCGCAGAGCGTTTCACGTATCAAGGCTTTCACCTCTTCAAGTGTCAGTGGCGTATAGTCTTTCAAGAGGGTAATGCGCTGGCGCACACTCTGTATGCCCTTTTTCTGCAGTTTCTCCAGCCCCGGAGTAATAGCCTTGAGCATATGCACCATATTCGTATCATAGAGCAGCGTACTATGCACAATGCTTCGTCTGCCTACATGGTAGCAGGCCGTTCCGCAGAGCTTCCGATTGCCTATCATGATGTCGTTGTGGATAGTACCTGTGGCCTGCACGCCTAACTTGCGGAGCACTAACAGCACCATATTGACAAAACGATTGAAGGCAAAGCCTACGTTTTCCTCTGAAGTGACGAACGAGAGCATCAGGTTGTCATTGTCGGCATAGACGCAGCCTCCCCCACTCTTACGGCGGTACACCTCGATGCCTTGTTCCTGACAATAGGTCATGTCCACCTCGTTCTCCAACACCTGATGGCGTCCGTAGATAACGGTGGGATCCACCTGCCACATGAAGAAACAGTCGGTTTCGTCCGTCGTGCGCGCCAGATACTCTTCCATAGCCAGATAGAACGAGATACCGCGCTTCTTTTCAGGCTCAGGTAGCGAGACGTACTTCACCTCTTACTGTTTCACCTTATTCCCATGCGGGCCTCCACCACGTTCACCACATAGTCACCTAGCTTCTCGCACTCGCTGATGAGGTCGATGTAGATGGTTCCCTCGGCGTAGGTATATTCGTGGTTGTTCACGTCGTTGATGTTCTGCGCCTTGAGCTGGTTGCGGTAGTTGTTGATTTCGTTCTCTATATTGAATGTACGGTGCACATCGTACGTTTCCTTGCGTCCGCCCAGCAGTTTGTTCATCTCCGTGAGAGCATTGTCCGTAAGTCCCATCATCTGGTGTAGGTGACTGTACTGCTTCTCGTTGAAGTGATCCTGCTTGGCAGCATATTTGCGATTGATGGTACGTGCCATGTTGAAGCAGGAGTCGCCGATAGACTCCAGCTCGCTCACCTCGCGAAGCATGGCACGGATCTTGCCTTTGGTGTCGTCGGAAAGGTGTGCATCGCTCACGTTCTCCAGATACTTGGCTATCTCCAGCTCCATATTGTCGCTGATGCTCTCGTATTTCTCGATACGCGAATATAGCTTGTTGAAATCATTCTCGTTGCTGTCCTTCTTGCTCGACACGCTGCTGGACAGATTGAGCAGTTCCTGCACCATGCCGAACATGCGCTGCATACGCTCTGAGAACGAACGTATCTCCTTCTGTGCCTCCAACACGGAGAGTTCGGGGGTCTTCATGAAACCGGCAGTAATGAAATGCAGACGGAAGTCCTCTTCCTCGTCCACCTTCTTCGGCTTAATAGCCCAGCATACCAACCGTTCAATCTGGGGGATGAACCAGATGAGGATGAATGTGTTGGCCACGTTGAAGCACGTATGGAAGGCAGCCAGGACAAAGCTCAGCTTGGCAGCATTGGCCATGAAGGTATCCACACCCACTGCCTCTTTCGTCATGGTCACGTCGTAACCCACCAGTCCACAGACAGCATCGATGAAGGGACGGAAGACAAACAGGATCCAGAACACACCGAAGAAATTGAAGAACATGTGCGAAAGAGCTGCACGGCGTGCCTGCGTATTGGCCGACAGGGCTGCGAGATTGGAAGTGACGGTTGTACCGATATTCTCACCCATGACCAATGCAATACCCTGATAGATGGGCAGTGCGCCACTGGAGCAAAGGATCATGGTAATAGCCATAACGGCTGCCGACGACTGCACGCAGAAGGTCATCACGCCACCCAGAAGGAGGAAAATGAGTGTGGTCGAGAACGATGTCGGGTCGAACGATGCAAAGAAGTTCAGCAACGTCTCGTTCTCGCCCAGATTCATCTCTGTTCCCGTCATGCGGAGCGTTCCCAGACCCAGTAGCAGGAACGACAGGCCGAAGAGGAAGTCGCCGATGTAACGGTAACGCTTCAGGTAAATCAGGATGATGCCGAGGAAGAATGCAGGATAGACGGCACTGGTAATGTCAAACGACATTCCCGCCGACATAATCCATGCTGTCAGCGTAGTACCAATATTGGCACCCATGATGACCGAGATGGCCTGGGCCAGCGTCAGCAGACCTGCATTGACAAACGAGACGGTCATCACCGTCGTTGCCGTGGAAGACTGTACAGAAGCTGTCACCAGCATTCCGGTGAGCATTCCTGTAAAACGATTGGTGGTCATGGCGCCCAACACGTGTCGCAGCTGAGGACCTGCCATCTTCTGGAGTGCTTCACTCATTGACTTCATACCGAACATCAATAGGGCCAACGAGCCAAGGAGTTTGAACAATACGAGCATAAAGTAACTGTTTAATTGATATTTCGGCTACAAAGATACAACATTTTATTGAATCATACAAATTTAATTGCACCGAAAGTACAAAAAAAATGCCTAAGTGCCGCTTATTTGCAGAAAATACTGTACCTTTGCACCCGCAAAGAAAAAACAGAAAGAATATGCCATACTTATTTTCATCAGAATCAGTATCAGAAGGCCATCCCGATAAAGTGGCCGACCAGATCAGCGACGCCATCCTTGACCAGTTCCTGGCTTACGACCCACAGGCTCATGTGGCCTGCGAGACATTTGTCACCACAGGACAAGTGGTCATCATGGGTGAAGTGAGCAGTAACGTCTATATAGACCTGCAGACAGTGGCTCGCAACACTATCAACAAGATTGGATATACCAAGGCAGAATACCAGTTCGACGGTAACTCCTGCGGAATCCTCAGTGCCATTCATGAGCAGAGCCAGGACATCAACAGGGGCGTCAGCCGGGCGGAAGAAGATGAGCAGGGAGCCGGCGACCAGGGAATGATGTTCGGCTATGCCACCAGTGAGACGGAGAACTATATGCCGGTATCGCTTGACCTGGCTCACCTCATTATGCGCACGTTGGCCGACATCCGCAAAGAAGGCAAGGAAATGACTTACCTCCGTCCCGATGCCAAGAGCCAGGTAACCGTCCAATACAGCGACGAGGGCGTGCCTCAGAGAATCGATACCATTGTCGTTTCCACGCAGCACGACGAATTCGACGAAGACCAAAAGATGCTTGACAGAATCAAGGACGACGTCATCAACATCCTCATTCCACGCGTCAAGCAGCAAATTCATTCACAGAAAGTGCTTGACCTCTTTGGCCTCGACATCAAGTATTATGTCAACCCCACAGGCAAGTTTGTCATTGGCGGACCTCACGGCGACACAGGTCTTACCGGTCGGAAAATCATTGTCGACACCTATGGTGGCAAGGGTGCACACGGAGGAGGCGCTTTTTCGGGAAAAGATCCTTCCAAAGTAGACCGCTCCGCTGCCTACGCAGCCCGGCACATCGCCAAGAACATGGTTGCAGCCGGTGTTGCCGATGAGATGTTGGTACAGATCAGCTACGCCATTGGCGTTGCCCAGCCCATGAACATCTATGTCAACACCTATGGACACTCAAAGGTCAATATGAGCGACAGCGAGATTGCCGGCAAGATTGAGCAGCTCTTCGACCTCAGACCCAAGGCCATTGAACGCTCCTTGAAGCTGCGTCAGCCCATGTACCTCGAGACAGCTGCATACGGACACATGGGCAGGAAGTGCGAGGTGGTACGCAAGACCTTCACCAGCCACTATCACCCCACGCGGGAAATCGACGTGGAGCTGTTTACATGGGAGAAACTTGACCGCGTTGCCGACATCAGAGCTGCCTTCGGACTCTGATGGCCCCATCCTTTCCACTTTGAACGTTGAGCATTGGACTTCACAGTAATCTCAGCTATTCACGACACCGTCCACGTAAGTGCCAGGGAGTCTCTGCCCGTCGATGAGGGCGAGGTGCTTTTCACCAATATCGACCTGGCACCCAGGAAGACACTGCGTCCCCAGACACCCTATCAGGTTCTGAGGATGCTTCCGCCTGACGCTACACCCGCACAGCAAGACTCAGCCATTCAGGCTTGGTTCCAGCCGGGCGAGATCCACTATAGCAGCCAGCCCGACACTCTACACCTGCCAGGACACGGCGTAGGAAAGAACCTCAAGGAGGTCAACCTGCCACAGTACTACCGCGAAAGTTTCTTCTCGAAGGACTCCCTACTCCATCCCGAACTCAATGCCGGACGTTTCGGAGTGGCTGGCGACCCCGTCAACTATGCTCTCCGCAACGATGACATCATCACATCGCTCTTGCTGCTGAGCTTCTTTCTTGCCATCATCGCCTTTGCCAACTCCATGCGTTTCATCGAACGCCAAGTGAAGGATTTCATCTATGCATCCCACTCCGAATCCTCCCTGACGGAAACGTCTACCGAGCTGCGCTTCCAGTTCTTCTTCGTCTTGCAGACCATACTGCTGCTGTCTATCTCCTATTTCTTCTACGTCACTCATTACGTGGCCGACACCTTCATCTTGCAGTCCGAATATCAGCTGCTTGGTATTATCTTCGGCGTCATCACCGCCTTCTTCATCTTAAAGGCGGGAGTTTATACATTGGTCAACACGGTGTTCTTCAGCAGTAAAAAAAACGAACAATGGCTCAAGTCCATCCTCTTCATCACGTCGATTGAAGGACTCCTGCTCTTCCCAGCTTCTATGTTACAGGTTTATCTGGAACTCCCGTCAAAGACTGTTGTATATTATTTGATATTTGTACTCATTTTTGTTAAAATACTTACCTTTTATAAGGCATGGCACATCTTTTTCCGACAAAAAGGTTTTTTATTACAGATTTTTTTGTACTTTTGTGCCCTCGAAATCATACCCCTGCTTTCTTTATGGGGCGGGTTGGCAATGATTGTTGACCAATTGAAAGTAAATTTTTAGGACACAGAAATGATTAAGAAGATTCTGGTTTCCCAACCAAAGCCTACGAGCGAGAAATCGCCGTATTACGACATTGCAGAAAAATTTGAGGTAGAGATAGTCTTCCGTCCTTTTATCAAGGTCGAGGGCATTTCAGCAAAAGAGTTCCGCACCCAGAAGGTGACCATTCTCGACTATACGGCCATAGTCTTCACCTCACGCCATGCGATCGATCACTTCTTCACACTGGCCAAGGAGATGCGTATCAACATCCCCGAGGACATGAAATACTTCTGCGTCACCGAGACCATAGCACTCTACATACAGAAATATGTGCAATATCGCAAGCGGAAGGTCTTCTTCGGCACTTCAGGACGCGTCGACGATCTGATACCAGCCATGGTGAAGCATAAGAACGAACGCTATCTTGTGCCAATGAGCGACGTTCACAACGATTCGCTGACACAGCTGCTCGACTCAAAGAAGCTCCAGCACTGCGAATGTGTCATGTACAGGACCGTAAGCAATGACTTCACACCCGATGAAATCAAGTCCTTCGACTATGACATGCTGGTCTTCTTCAGCCCATCAGGCATTGAGTCACTCATCAAGAATTTCCCCGACTTCAAGAATCAGGGAAAGGCCGTCATTGCCACCTTCGGACCCTCCACCGCAAAAGCCGCCCGTGAGGCAGGACTCAACGTGGGGCTTGAAGCACCCTCCGAGAAGTACCCATCAATGACAGGAGCACTGCAGCACTACCTCATCGTCAATGACGAAGACTAACCATAGGATGTGAAACAGGCAGGCTTCCCCAAACAGGAGCGCATCATCAGCAAGAAGCTGATAGAGCAGCTCTTTGAAAACGGTCACAGTCATTCGCTGACCGTTTTTCCGTTACGTGCAGTCTATCAAGTCGTTGATGCCAAAGGAAACTGCCCTGTACAGATTCTTGTCAGCGTCTCAAAACGCCACTTCAAACACGCTGTCGACCGCAACCGCATCAAACGCCAGATACGCGAAGCCTACAGACTCAACAAGCAACAGCTGCAAACCATCCCTTTGCCGCAAGGACAACGGCTGGCCATAGCCTTCATTTGGATCACCGACGAACTCATGCCTTCAAAGCGTGTCACGAACAGCGTCATCACCCTGCTCAGGAAAATAAATGAAAGGCTAAGGCCGACAGTAGTTACATAGATCTGCCTATGCACTTTTCCAGCACCCTCATTCACTGGTTTTATGTGGCTGTCCACTGGCTTTCTGCAGCCCTCTCCTGGTTGCTCTGCGTGCCCATCGTCTTCTACCAGCGCTGCATCTCCCCTTTCACGCCACCATCATGTCGGTTTACTCCCACCTGTTCGCAATATGCCAAGGAAGCCCTACGTAAGCACGGCCCCATCAAAGGCCTCTACCTCGCTGTAAGGCGCATTCTCAGATGCAATCCCTGGGGAGGTTCAGGTTATGACCCTGTTCCATAGGCAGTATTCACGGAGAAGCTTGCGCAGAGAAGAATCAGGGGGACAGGTTTTTGAATCCAGGGGACAGGTTTTTGAATGAAACCATGAAATGGATTTCACTTCAAAAACCTGTCCCCTGGATTCAAAAACCTGTCCCCCTGATTCTTCTACGCTTTGCATTATTTGTTTTTATTAGATTTTTGTTTATCGGCAGTTCTTTGGAGCCTTGCCAGAAAGCCGTTTGGATTATTCCTAAGGTAATTGTCGATTTCGTCAGGTTTCATCCGTCTGGCCTTGGCTTCCTCATCCTTGCGGCGTTCAGCCTCATCCTGCTGCTGGCGCACCTGTGCGGCCAACTGCTGCTGCTCCGTCACTTTCGCCTGCTTGGCCTCCTTGCCTTTTGTGCGTTCAAGTTTGATAGCGGCGGCGGTGCTCTCAGAAGTGTACTGATTTTTCATCCATCGAGCCAAACGCTTTTTGGTTTCCCATGTCTTTTCCATCTCCCAGCGCATCAAGTCTTTCTTGTCGCAAGCCTCGCTCCAGTAGTTGAAGAAATTCGTCAGTTCTGTGGTATCAACTTGGCCGACATACTTCAAGCACTCCTTTCTGAAAGCATCTTTTCGAGCTTCAAAATAATCACTTTTTTCCTCACGCGCGCCCGCGGCTCGTGTGGTCGTTTTCTCGTCTTTTTCTTTAATTTCTTTTTCTAATAAGAGGGGTGCAGGGGAGGAAGTTTCTTTTTCTTTTTTTCTTTTTCCCTCTTTTAAGACAAAATTTGAATCAAAAACATTGCGTAGTTTTCTATTAAACTTGCGGATGTTCTTACGCTCCAGCTCGTCCATTTCGTCGAACATGGCACGAGCAGTCAAAAGGTGATGCAGGAGCTGACGTACGGGCAACCCTACACCTTCTTTGTCAGCACCGACTACCCTCAGCAGGACGTCAGTGTTTTGTTCGATTATTTCATAACTCATACTGTCAATCATTTTTACCTTTTACAGTTCGTTGTCCAATACTTGCAACACGTTCATCAGGCTGAGAATCATGGGTTTTTGATTCGTTAATTCTCAGAATCAAAAACCTGTCTCCACGATTCTTACCGAACCCGGCAGAGGTCTGGTTGGCGTTCTTTCGGAAGTTGATTCCCTTAACGGGATTGTGAACTAACCTCATACAGTTCTTTTTTAAAAGGTTAAACATTATGTTAATTCTGTCACCTTGCTTTTTCACTCCCGTTCACGATGCTGTTCTCATGCCGTGTCACTGCAGTTGACATGCCGAGTGAGCAACGTTCTCTTAACGAGCGGTCGAGCTTGATTGACGATGCAAAGGTACAACATTCGTGAATAGCGATTTCCCGATAAGTAGCGATAAGTACCGATAAGTAGCGATAAGTAGCGATAAGTAGCGATAAGTAGCGATAAGTTCGAGAAACTCTGTAATTCATTCATTGTCAAACGGTTCGCCGATTTCTTCTATGATACTCCCAACCTGCTTCGGTGTATAGTAACGGATTTTCTTAGATACGAGTTTTTTCAGCCTCTCATTGATTCTCAGCCAATTACGAAATCTCTTCATTGCCGATTCGGGTGTGAGGTTCGGGAAAGAAGAATCATGGGGACAGGTTTTTGAAGTGAAATCCATTTCATGGTTTCATTCAAAAACCTGTCCCCATGATTCTTCGGAATGCTTCCTTTCGGGCTTCATTATAATTTGATTTTTCCGAAAAAGCGTCGCCGACAGAAAAAAAGTTTTTCTCTTCTTTTTCTTTTTTTTCTTTTTCTTTATTAGGGGGTGCAGGGGGGAATTTTTCTTTTTCATTGTTTCTTTTTCTCTCTTTTAGATCGCATTTTGTTTCAAAAAAATAACTTATAATTTCGAGGCCGTCAGGCCGACTGCTCTCTTGCTTCATCATGACCCGTTTCGCTCCGTTGTGGATGTAGATGCCTTTGGTTGTGGGGACGCTGTCGATCAGTCGGTGGTCGTCGAGGGTGAATCACACTTCGGAAGGACATGCGGAATTCGTGAAAGGCGTAGTCGTTATGGCGGTGGCGTCACCGCCGGAGTCGAAGCCAAAGGCGTGGCGGCGGGACTTGCTGGCAGGGTAGGCAATGCCTTTAAACCAGTGGTTTTTCGTTTCAAAAGTTATCGTAATAGTATCATTGTTCAAAAAAAAAAGACTTTCTTTTTGGTAGTATCAATTATTTTTTATAATTTTGCACCAAAATTAACATACGCACGTATTGCGTTCAAACAATCTTGCTAATTATTACTCAAAGACAACAATAACAAATAAACTAAAAGTATGAATTATCGCTTTCTCAAAATGGTTAGGAGGGCTTGTTGCTGTATAGGCCTGACCATGACTGTTGGGGCTCTATTCATGGCTTGTAGCGACGATTACGACCTGGACGATGAAGGTAACTATCCGTCTTGGCTCGGTGAGAGCATCTATGAGGCCATGAAGCATCCCGAGAACTTAACAAGTGCACAGGGAAACGTGCTGACAGGTACTTTTACCAACTATCTGAGGCTGATAGACGACCTGGGTTATGCCGAGACGCTGTCGAGGACGGGTTCTAAGACCGTGTTCCTTGCCAACGACGAGGCCTTCGATCGTTTCTATGCTAACAACGCCTGGGGCGTAAGGAGGTATGAAGACCTGACAGACGCCATGAAACGTCAGCTGCTCTATGCGTCGATGCTCGACAATGCCTTGCTGGTGGAGATGCTTTCCAACATCTCGGACGGTGCCACTGCGGTGACCCAAGGGCAGGCCCTGAAGCACACTACCGGTGCCAACGTGATTGACACAATCACCTATCTGCGTGGCCAGGCCGACATGCCTGTGAACAATCCCTATTGGAAGAAGTACTACGACCGCGGCCTTTATATGGTGATGGACGCCACCCGCCCCATGATGGTTCACTTTACCGAGGAGCAGATGACGAACAACAATATCACCACGCTGGGCGAGAACAGCGACTTCGAGGTGGTGACAGGAACGCCCTACGACGAGGAGGAGCACTCGGCCTACATCTTCAGGAACAAAATCATCAGTGCCGACGTGACGTGTAAGAACGGTTACATTCACCAGATGCAAGACGTGCTGGTGCCGCCGGGCAACCTGGCCGAGGTGATACGCACCAACGGAGAGAGCAACTATTTTAGCCGTATGCTCGACCGTTTCAGCGCCCCTTACTTCGATGCTCAGACCACTAAGAACTACAACGACTATGCCTTGGTGAACAACCTGCCGCAGATTGACTCCATCTTCCAGAAGCGGTACATGAGCGACCGCTCACAGGGCGGCACGCTGACGCAAGACCCCAACAGGAACGTTGCCCAGTATGTATTGCCGTTCGATCCGGGATGGAACAACTACAACAACGGTGCCACGGGCGAAAACCCCAGCAAGGACATTGCCGCCATGTTCGTACCCACCGACGAGGCCATGAAGGAGTACTTCCTGCCCGGGGGTCAGGGCGAGTTCCTGATCAACGCCTTCGGAAAGAAGGAGAACACCGAGGCCAACCTTGCCGAGAACATCGACTCCATACCCTTGCAGAACATTCAGCAGCTGGTGGCCAACCTCATGAAGAGTTCGTTCGTGGGAACGGTACCCTCGAAGTTCGGCAGGGTGATGGACGAGGCAAACGACCCGATGGGACTGTCGCTCGACGTGCTGAACCGCACCAGTAGCGGCTCGTACGACGTGAAGATAGCCAACAATGGCGTGATCTACATGCTGAACACCGTGTTTGCACCGCCGTCGCTGATCGCAGTATCGGCTCCCGTGACACTGAGCAGCAACATGAGAATCATGAACGAGGCAGTCAACGACGGCAAGAGCCGCTCTTCGCTGGCCTTGAACCTGAACTACTATGCCTACCTGCTCGCCATGAGTGCCAACTACGCGTTCTTCATCCCCACGGACGATGCTTTCGGCCGCTACTATGTCGATCCCACATCGCTGAACGACAACCAGCCGCGCGCACTGAAGTTCTACTATCAGAACAAGTCGCCCTATGTCTACTGCTCGTCGTGGAAGTACGACAAGGAGACAGGTACTGTGGGCACCTCGCCCACCGACTCCATCGGCAGGGTGAACACCGACCAGTTCCGTTCGCAGTTCATCGATATTCTGAACTACCATACCGTTGTGCTGCCTACCGGAGCAGAGCTTGGAACCAACAAGTTCTACAAGACCAAGCACGGCGGCGCCATCAGGTTTGATGGTAATGCCGTTCGCAGCGGCGGCCAGATAGACGGCCCGCTGCCTGCATCGGATGTCACTCAGGTCTATCGCCAGGCCAACGGTGTGGCTTACGCCATAGACCATGTCATTCAGGCTCCCCAGAAATCGGTGCTCGCTGCACTCGAGAACGACCCGCGCTTTTCAGAGTTCATGGATCTGTGCACCGACTTTGCGATGGACAGCATCATGGAGTTTGCCAGCGACCGTCTGATGGAGGTGAACCCGGTGACCAAGAAAAAGCGTATGGAAGCCTATCACACCTTTGCCGCAAAGAACGGACTGACGGATAATGTGAACTACTTCAACTCCTATAACTATACGGTCTATGCCCCTGACAATGAAGCCATGAGGAAAGCCTACGAACGCGGACTGCCGAGGTGGAGTGACATCAAGGTGCTCTTCGACCAGTACAGCGAGCTCCTGGATGCCCAGAAGACCAGCGGCGAACCCATCAGCGAGGAGGTGCAGGCTGCACGTGACAAAGCACTGGCCATGGTTGAGGAAATCAATGCCTTCATACGCTACCACTTCCAGGACAATTCCATATATGCCGACAACGTGATTGAGGAAGGTATCTATCCGACTGCCTGTGCCGATGAACTCGGTATCCGCGAGAAGCTCACTATCACTGGCGGCAATGGCATCATGACTGTGACCGACAAGCGTGGACAGCAGGTGACCATCGATGCCTCCAGCACGTCGAAGATGGTGAACCAGATGACGCGTGACTATGTCATCAATGCCCGCCAGCATGTCATCAACACCTCATCGTTTGCCGTGGTCCATCAGATCAGCTCACCGTTCAGCATCCATGCCGACACCGACCGCTACGACGGCGCCTGGACGGGCAGCGGAGCACGCCAGCGCCTGAAGCAGTTCCGTCAGCAATACGATACCTATTTATATAAAAGGTACGATAAGGAACAGGAGACAATGATATATTGAGAATTCTAAAGACAGAACGATATGACGAATAGCATAAGCAAACGACTCTTGATAGGTATATCATTTATCATTTGTCACTTATCATACAGCTTTGCCCAGGAGGCACGCATTTCGGGTAACATCAGCGATGCGATGGGCCCGGTCATGATGTGTAACGTGGTCGAGGTAGACGGCAATAACCGTAATATCTCGTTTACCCAGACCGACCTGAACGGTAACTTCACCATGACGGTGAAGAACGTGAAGAACAAATTGAGAATATCCTATGTGGGTTACAAGACTCAGACGCTGCCCATTGGCGACCGCACGAAGTTCAACATCAAAATGCAGGATGCCACCCAGATCAAAGAGGTGACCGTCACTGCCAAGCGCAAGTTCAACCAGGGCGGTCTGGCCATCCCCGAGCGTGAGGTATCAGTGGCAGCCCAGACCTTCAGCATGAAGGAAGTGGAGGGACTTGCCATCATGTCGGCCGACGAGGCCCTGCAGGGTCAGATTGCCGGTCTTGACATCGTGTCGAACTCTGGTAACCTCGGTTCCGGTACCACCATGCGACTGCGTGGTGTCACCAGCATCAATGGCTCGGCAGAACCGCTGATAGTCGTCGACGGTAACATCTTCGATAATCCTGATGCCAACTTCGACTTCCAGAACGCCAACGAGGAGACCTACGCCTCACTGCTGTCGGTCAACCCGTCGGACATTGAGGACATACAGGTGCTGAAGGATGCTGCCGCCACTGCCATCTGGGGTTCACGAGGCGCCAACGGTGTGATTCAGATTCGCACCAAGCGCGGTGCCAGAGGTAAGGCACGTGTGGACTACTCGCTGCGTGTACAGGCCAGCTGGCAGCCCAAAGGATATAACCTGCTGAACGGTGACGACTATACCATGATGCTGAAGGAGATGTACTACAATCCCTCGCAGAGTGCAACCGCCACAACGAACATCAACGAAATCAACTACAACCGCTCTTGGGCGGAGTTCGAGAACTGGAACAACAATACGGACTGGGTGAACGAGGTCCAGCAGACCGGTTGGAGCCAGTACCACTACCTGACTATATCGGGCGGTGGCGAGAAAGCCAATTTCCGTGTGTCGGCCGGTTACGACCACCAGAACGGCACCATCATCAAGCAGAAGCTCGACCGATTCAGCACGAAGCTGGCACTCGACTATTTCGTCAGCGACCGCATCACCTTCCGCACCACGTTCCCGCTGACCTATACCGAGAACCTGCGTAACTATGATGACAACATCCTGGGACGCGCCCAGAAGCTGTCGCCCAATATGTCGGTATTCCGTCAGAACTCCGACGGTACTGACACAGGCGAGTATTACATCATGCTGCCCGAAGGAGCCTCGAACGACGCTGGCTCGTCGGTGGCAGGCACTTCGTCAAGACAGCTGTCGGCCATCCGTAACTTAGGCAACCCCGTAGCCATAGCCAATCAGGCATGGCGTAACGAAAAGACCTATCGTATTTCTCCGGAGTTCCGTCTGGACTATTACCTCATGAGCAAGGATGACAATGCCACCCAGCTGAACTATTCGGGACTGGTCTACATGGACATCTTCTCGAAGAGCGAACCCAAATACTGGCCAGGCTCACTGACCACACGTGGATGGAACGACACCGACTACAACCGCAGCCAGGTCTACGACTACAACTCGCTGGCATTCACCACACGCCACACGCTGAACTTCACCCCGCATTTCAAGAACGAGGACATCAAGGCCATGATGCTGCTGCGCTGGGAGCTGACCAGTGGCAACGACAACAGCCAGACCGTCGTCAACCGCAATGCACCGAACGGAACGACATCGCCCACCGTTGACACGGCCATCGAGAACATGAGCACCGGTAACGGCCAGTGGCGTTCTGTATCAGGTATTTACAGCGGCCACTTCTCATACAAGTCGCGCTATGCCTTCGACTTCTCGATGCGTGCCGACGGTACTACAAAATTCGGCGACTCCAAGAAATGGGGTTGGTTCCCCGGTGTCTCTGCCCGCTGGAACATCTCCGACGAACCGTTCATGAAGTGGTCGAAGAGCTGGCTGTCCATGCTTTCGTTCCGACCCTCTTGGGGTATTGTAGGACGCGAACCCGGCGGACAGTACTTGCAATATGCCAAGTACAACACCTCGGGTGTGTATGGTAGCGTCACGAACAAGCACAGCGTGACTACCTTGGAAGGTCTGCAGCTGAACCAGCTGAAGTGGGAGCGCACCACGCAGTACAACCTCGGTGGTGACTTCGGATTCTTGAGCGACCGAATCACCGGTGACTTCAACTATTACTTCAAGCGCACCAAGGATCTGCTGATGGGCGGTGTACGCATTCCATCGTACGCTGGTTTCACCCAGCTGGCATGGGCCAACGTGGGCGAGATGACCAACCGGGGTTGGGAACTGAATGTTTCGGCCAACAAGATTATCTCGGTGGGTAAGTTCTCGCTGAGTGCCAACTTCAACATCTCGCAGAACTTCAACGAGATTGTCAACATGGACGAGAGCGTGCTCGAGAGCATCAATGCCGAATGGGACTCCAGCAATCGCGGACAGTACCTGAACCGCATTCAGAAGGGTAACCCGCTGGGATCCATCTACGGCCTGAGATATAAAGGTGTTTATCAGTATACGTACGAGTACCTTATTAATATGAAGGAGAGCAAGAAGTGGACTGGTGAGCAGCTCCGCGACTACATCAATAACGAGTTCCTGGCCAAGGGCAAGACAGCTCCTATTGCCATTGACAACCAAGGCAAGGTAATGATGAGTTCGTTTGGAGAGCCTATCCGCATGGTTTACAACTTTGATGAAGGCATCTCCACCTATCAGTTCCAAGGTGGTGACGCCATCTATGAAGATGTGAACAACGACGGCCAGATCAATTCGCTCGACATTGTTTACCTGGGTAACTCTAATCCGCACCTGAACGGTGGTTTCGGCTTCAACCTCCAGTACGGAGAGTGGTCGCTGAGATCCAGTTTCAACTACCGTCAGGGCATCAAGATTGTGAACTCAGCCAAAATGGGGCTGGAGGAGATGTTCAATGCCTACAACCAGAGTTCTGCCGTGAACTGGCGCTGGCGCAAGAACGGTGATGTCACCGATATACCGCGTGCCATGTTCGACACAGGCTACAACTGGCTGGGCAGTGACCGCTATGTAGAGGACGCCTCGTTCGTTCGTATGAGCTACGTCCAATTATCCTACGTCTTCAAGAGAAAACTGCTGAAGCAGCTGGGGCTGAACCGACTGACGGTAAGTCTCTCCGGACAGAACCTGCTTTGCTGGAGTAAGTACAGTGGCACCGATCCCGAACACTCGCCCGGTTCTTGGGGTATTGCCTACGACAACTCGCAGACACCACGATCGAAGTCGGTAACCATGAATATACTGGTAGGATTCTAATCTTGACTGAAAACTGATAATTGAAAATTGATAATTATGATTACCAAGATGCATAAATATATGATCAAAGGTCTGCTGTGCTGCGCCGCAGTCGCAGCCCTCACGGCCTGTAACGACTTCCTGACGATCTATCCCACTGATCGCATCGTAGGAGACGACTTCTGGAAAACCAAGGCCGATGTAGATCAGATGGTGGACGGCTGCTATCACAGCATGCTCAGCTACGACATTCAGGAGCGTGCCATCATGTGGGGAGCATACCGTTCTGACGAACTGGTAAAGCTGGAAGACTACAACGACAACACGCTTGACAACATCGACGCCGTCAACCTGCTGCCTACCAACAGGTATAACTCATGGAGCGCCTTCTATAAGGTCATCAACAACTGTAACATCGTGCTGAACCATGTCGACCAGGTGATGGAAGAAGACCCGGAATTCACCTTGGGCAACAGCCAGGTGGTAAGGGCTCAGATGCTGGCTTTGCGCAGCCTGTGCTACTTCTATCTGGTACGTGCATTCCGCGATGTTCCTTACACCACCCACTCCTATGAGGACGACAGCCAGGTGGAGCTGCTGGAACAGAGCACTCCGGAAGTGGTGCTGCAGAACTGTCTGAACGACCTGGAGGAAGCCAACCAGATTATCATGCTGTCGGGTGCTTACGGAAGGTTCGACTGGAGGAATTGGGGATACTTTACCAAAGATGCTGTCAACGCACTGATGGCCGACATCTACCTCTGGCGCGCTGCCATGACTCACAGCAACAGCGACTACCAGCAGGTCATTGCGTTCAGCGACAATGTCATCAAAGCCAAGGACGACTACTTCAAGCTCTATCAGGAACGCGAAGTAACCGAGAAGGAGGAAGACATCTACCATCTGGAGGAAGGAGGCCTGGCCTTCTACACCATCTTCAACTCCAACCAGGGCAATTCTCATGAGAGCATCCTGGAGTGGCAGTACAACGGCAGAGACAATTCCAACCAGGCATTGGAGAACTATTACTACCAGTCGGGCAACGAGAACAGCTACAGAAGCACCGGCATTCTGATGGCGTCACCGATATTCAACACGGTGGCTACCAATGCCAATTCCGAGGAAGCCCAAAAACTCTATCTCACCAAGAACGACTACCGTTTCTGGAACAATGTGTACAATGCCAACAACGAGGAAGCTGAGCAGCTCGCCGTTCGCAAAATGGTGGACAATTCAGGCAATATCATCGAAGTGACATCGAATGTAGGCCAGGCCAAAAACAATAACAGGAATTTCACGGAGTTCCGTCAGAACTGGATTGTCTACCGCCTTACCGACGTGATGCTGATGAAAGCCGAGGCACTGGTGGAGACCGCAGCCAACGACAGCGACCATGTGACGCTGAAGAAAGCCTTTGACCTGGTACAGGCCGTGAACAAGCGCTCTATAGCTCGCAACGCCAAGGACACCCTGAAGTTTGAAGACTACAAGACCAAGTACGACTTCGAACTGCTGGTACTTGCCGAACGTGAACGCGAGTTGTGCTTCGAGGGCAAGCGATACTTCGACCTCATGCGCTACTGCTATCGGCACATGGAGGGCGTGGACATCCGTCAGCGAATGGCTGATACGACAACATGGCCAGAGCTTTACCAGCCCATGCTGAAGATGATCATCCGCAAGTACGGTGGTGGCGGAGAAGGCGATGCCGTGTCATATAAGATGAAAGGTGAGCCCTATCTCTACTGGCCCATTCAGGAAAGCGAGACCAAGGTGAACAAGCTCCTGAAGCAGAACCCAGTCTTTAAACAGGAGAAAACTATTTCGAAGAATTGATAATTGATAATAGGTTATGATGATGAAACTGAAATATTTATTACTGGGTGCATGCCTCGTGGGCTGTATCTACTCGTGTAAGGAAGATATTGACGATTCCAACCTTTATACGTTTACGGGTGAGACCATTGAAGACTACCTTGCCAACAGAAGCGACCAGTTCAGCAGCTTCAACTATATCCTTTCAAGGATAGACTACGACAAGATTCTCTCTGCCTATGGCACCTACACCTGCTTTGCTCCCAACAACGAGGCTATGGCCGAATACCTGGACAGCCTCTATCGGGACACCGTCAACGTGAACGTGCCGCACAACGGACTGACAGCACCCGGCATTGAAGGTCTGGGTGAGGATAATCCAAAGGCAGACTCTTTGTGCAGGGACATCGCTCTTTACCACCTGCTGAACTCCAAGATCATGGGAGTGAACATGGGTAATGGAATGACTATCAAGACCATGCTGGGACGCGATATCAACACTTCCATCGACTCGATTTCCGGAGCACTGCTCGTCAGCCGCGACGCCAAGGTAACAAGCATGGATAACGAACTGGAGAACGGCGTTCTACACGAGATCGACCATGTGATAACACGTTCCAACATGCTTATTGCCGGTGAGATGGAGAATCAGCCCTCGGGCTACAGCATCTTCACCCAGGCACTGAAGGTGACGGGACTGGCCGACTCGCTTTCGAAAATCAGCCATACCGACTTCGACAAGGTTGACAACAAACTGGGATTCTATGTCCCTGACAAGTGCGAAATGGGTTATACCATCTTTGCCGAGACCGATGACGTGCTCGCCAAGAACGGCATTACAAACCTCACAGAGCTCAAGGCTTATGCCGACAAGGTCTACGGCAAGTGTGCCGAACCCGGCTCCGGATGGTATGACTATGCACGCAACCATCATATCACCATCAGCACAGGCAACGATTTCAAGAACCCTTGGAATACGCTGAGCATGTTCTTGCGCTATCATATTCTTGAATACAAGGTGGCATACAACGACCTTGTACGCCGATGCAACGAGGTGAGCAAGGTCACTGCCGTGGAATTCTACGAGACCATGCTACCCTACACCCTTATCAAGATTACCCGCAACAGCAACAAGTTCAGGATTAATCGTTGGGTGGCCAACACCTCGCTCACCGACATGGTGGCAGAACTGGGTTCAGCTGCCATGCACCCGGTAAAGAAAGAAGGCATAGAACTGGTGGGCTTCAAAGGGCAGGTAGCCGCCATCAACGGCTATATTCACCCCATGAACGACATGCTGATTTATGACCAGGATGTTCCGCAGGGTGTGCTCTATGAGCGTATCCGAATGGACGATACCGTGCTCTTCGGAGAGATGATGTCCAATTCGTTCAGAGGCATCACCACCAGTCAGGTGAAAGCCCTCAACGGAGGAAAGAGCGGTTCCGACGGACGTCATGCCGGTTGTGACTATATCCGCATCCCACCGCGCTTCTTCAAGAACATGGCCATCTTCAATGGCGACGATACCCGATTCTACTATTTTGCACACACCGACGACGGTTGGAGTAACTACCAGTGGGATGAGTTCAACTGTATGGGTAACTACGACTTCGCCTTCAGACTGCCGCCAGTGCCTGACGGAACCTACGAACTGCGTATCGGATATACGACCGAGACCGTGCGAGGCATGTTGCAGTTCTATCTGGGCAACAGTTCCGACCTGGCATCGATGAAAGCCATCGACATCCCTGTCGACATGCGTATCATCCCTGCCAACAATGCCAACCTCGATCCCGACGTCTATACGGGCTGGTGCGACTGGACCCGACTGGACGACCAGGGTGTGGAGAGCGATGCCAACATGCGTAACCTGGGTTATATGCGTGGACCGCTGTTCTACACCTTCAGAAGCAATCCCGCACGCAGCCACCCACAGGACCTGCGCCGCATCATTACCAAGCAGGAATTCAAACAGGGCGACTACTGGCTGCGCTGCAAGAGTGTGATTGAAAACCCGCAGGGCGAGTTCCACCTCGACTACATTGAGTTCTGTCCGGAGAATGTGTATAACAACACCCGCTATGTAGAGGATATGTACTAAAGCGGCCTACGGCTCGATTGATAATAGAAAAATGATAATTGAAAACTGATAATTATGATTAGCAAGATAAACAAACGATATCTGATAGGTCTGTCATTTTGCATGATGCTTGCATCGTGCGCTGACTGGGATGACCACTACGAGGCAGATACGATGCTGCTCGACTCTCAGCAGTCTACCATCTGGCAGAACATTGAGCGTGATGCCAACCTGTCGCAGTTTGCCTCGTTGCTGAAGAAGGCAGGATATGACGAGAAATTGAACGCCTCGCAGACTTATACCGTATGGGCACCTGTCAATGGCAGTTTCGACTACGAGGCCATGTCGGCATTAAGCACAGACCGCCTGCAAAGGGAATTCATTGAAAACCACATCGCCCGCAGCAACTACCAGGCTTCAGGAGCTATGCAAAAGCGCATCTGTACTCTCAACGAGAAGGTAATGTACTTTGAAGGCTCACAGGGCTATACCATCGAGGGCATCAATGTCGCACAGGCAAACGTAGCCTCGGGAAACGGTGTCATTCACACCATCAATGGCAAGATTCCCTTTATGCAGAACATCTACGAGTCGCTCAACAACTATGACTATCCCATTGACTCCGTGAGCAGTTTTTATCACAGCTATGACGTCAGGAAACTCAACGAGCAGCTGAGTGTGCAAGGACCGCCGGTGGATGGAAAGATCACCTATCTTGACTCTATCTTCGACAAGCATAACGACCTCTATCTCCGTTATAATGCCTTCATCAATTGCGAAGACAGTAACTACTCCATGATCGTACCTACGAACGATGCGTGGATCAAAGCCAAGACACAGGTCTCAAAGTACTTCAAGTACCTGCCTTCGTTCGAGTTCATGGAGAACACTTCTACCGACAACGACAAGAAGCTGGTTACCATCAACCTTTCCGATGTAAAGTACCTGCAAGACTCCATCGTCAACCTGATGCTGACAGGCTATTTGTTCTATAACAACAATCTCTATGACAATAAGAAGCTGGGGAACCTGAAAACGGGTGAGGCTCTGCGTTGTGACTCTCTCTATGGCACCACCAGGCTGAAGCTGTTCGGCGAGGATGCCCAACGGATGTTAGAGGGCGCCACCCGTGTGGAGAAGAGTAATGGTGTGGCTTTCATCACTGACAGTCTGCGGATGTTCCCTTGGCTGGCATGGAATCCCGAAATCGTCATCGAGGGTGAGAACTCTGCCTACCAGGCCAGTTCGGTGAACGTTGCCAACGGCCCGCAGCGAGTAAGCATCCCTGCAGGTACTCAGAATCCCGAAGTGACGGGACGTCTGTCGAGAAACAGCTATGTGGAGATCCAGCCCATCAGCTCAAGCACCAACCCCGGCATTGTGTTCTATCTGCCTGAGGTTCGGTCTACTACCTACAGCATCTATTTAGTGACGGTTCCCGCTAATATCTCAGGTTCGAACCGTGAGACAAAGCCCAACCGCTTTAACGTCTCCATGGGTTATGCTCAGGAAAACGGAAAGAACAAGGATGCCGACCGTTCATGGGTGGCTGAGTCGTATTTCAACAATGACTCCACTCAGATAGACACGGTTTACATTGGCGACTTCACCTTCCCGATGGCCTATGCCGGGACAGGCAGTTACTTCCCCTACCTGAGAATCAACAGCGTGGTGACATCCAGAGACCGTGCCAAGTACGACCGTACACTGCGTATAGACTGCCTGATCCTGCGTCCGAAGGAGCTGGATGACTATCTGAAGGAGCATCCCGACTATAAATATGACAAAGGTGACTATCGTTAATAGTCAATGATGGTTTAACAAATAATACATGATTGCAGATGAATATGAAATCAATAATAAGAATACTGACCAGTAAGATAACCGTCATTGGTTGTTGTCTGTTGGTGATGGGTTCCCAGACTGTCTTTGCCCAAGACGATGACTTAGACGATGACGAGACTGTGGAAGTCAAAAAGAAGGTTGTGGTCAAGGTGCCTTCCTATCCTACGATGGAGGTGAAGGGCATCTGCATCGATGCTGCCACAAAGGCACCTTTGGCCGGTATCATGGTACAGGCGCTCAATAACCGTAACTACACTGCCATGACCGAGGAAGACGGCAAGTTTGTCATCAAGGTACCTACGTTTACCACTGCGCTCTATGTCCATGCACCGGAATACCTGAGCCAGCACGTGGGACTGGGACGTCCAGGCACAGAACTGCAAATAGAACTGCTGAGCGACAAGTTCCGCTCCATGTACGACAAGACCACCCACATAGGTGCAATGGCTACGGCAACCATGCCCAACACCACGTCTCAGACCATTGAGACCGACGTAGAGGGGAAACTGGGAGCCGACGTGCGGAGTATCAGCCGCTCGGGAGGACCTGGCTATGGCTCTGCCATGTTCATACGAGGTCTGAACTCACTGACAGCCAATGCCCAGCCGCTCATTGTCATCGATGGCATCATACAAGACATGCAGCAGACCCGTACTTCGCTCCATTACGGCGACTATACCAACTTGCTGCTCAACATTAACCCTGAGGACATTGAGAAAGTGACGGTACTGAAAAACGCCACCGCTGTCTACGGCGCCAAGGGCGGCAACGGCGTGATACTCATCGAGACCAAACGTGGACACAGTATGGCAACACGCATCGATGCCAACATCGGTGTAGGAGTGACCATGGTTCCACGCACTCCCGAAGTGATGAACGCCAGTCAGTATCGCATCTATGCCACCGAGATGCTCGGTACCCACCCCGACATCAACCTCTATTCAGAACCCGAGACGTTCCGGTTCCTGGTAGACGACCCTGCGAAATACTACTATTCCAAGTTTCACAACAGCACTGACTGGAAGGATGAAGTGTATCACAGCGCACTCAATCAGAACTACAACATTAACGTACAAGGTGGTGACAACATCGGTATGTATAACCTCTCATTGGGATATACCGACGGACAGAGCACGGCACGTGAGAACGGATTCAATCGTCTGAACGTAAGATTCAATACCGATATCTCTATTATCGACCGGCTCACCACACGTTTCGATATGTCATACACCAAGATCAACCGTGACGTGTTCGACAACGGTGCACCCGAGAGCCTGCTCACGGGAACTGTTTCTTCGCCCACTTTCCTTGCACTCATCAAGGCTCCGTTCCTCAATCCCTATACATATAACAATGTAACCCGCAAGCTGTCAAGCACATTGTCTGAGGCCGATGACTTTCTGACCGTGCTCGATCCCGACCTCTCGTTGGGTAATCCTACGGCTTTGCTGGAGAACGGAAGTGCCATCAACAAGAACCGTTCCGAGATGACCCACTTCAACACGGTCATCGCACCCCGCTACGAGTTCAGCGACGCACTGAGCCTTCTCGGAAGCTTCAGCTACACCCTCGACCGCGTGTCCCAGCGATACTATCGTCCCGCCGGTGGCATGCCTACCTTCCTCATCGATGGAATAGGACGTGTGCAGAACATGGCCATGTCTATGTTCTCCAAGGAAATCAGTGTTGTTGGCGACCTGCGCCTGCAGTGGACCAAGCAGCTGCGCGAGCACTTCCTCGATGCATACGGCGGTGTGCGCTTCCTGTCGTTCGCTTTTGACGACAACCAGCCCGAAGGCCAGTATTCATCGGCAGGCAACGACAAGACTCCGAACATCAGCACCAACATGGACTTTGTCGATGCCACCGGTACCGACGACGCTTGGCGCTCCTTGGCGTGGTATGCCAATGTCGACTATAACTACCGCAACCGCTACTTTGCACAGCTGTCTTTCGCTGTCGAGGGATGCAGCCGTTTCGGTGAAGACGCCGACGGAGGGTTCAAACTCGGAGGCGTCACCTGGGGCGTGTTCCCCAGCCTGCAGTTGGGATGGGTGCTCTCTAATGAAGAGTGGTTCCCCAAGAGCAGCACACTGAACTACCTCTTGGTGAAGGCCGGCTACGACATCAGTGGCAACGACGACATCAACAACTATGCCGCACGCACCTCGTTCAGCGTGGCCAAGTACCTCTATCGTTCCACCGCTGCCGTGTTAGACAACATCGGTAACAACAGCATTACCTGGGAACAGACGGGCAAAATGAACCTCGGTCTCAAGGCATGGCTCTTGAACAACCGTCTCGGCATTGACTTCGACTACTACATGAACCACACCAAGAACCTGCTCACCCTGAAGTCGTTCAACAATCCCGTGGCAGGTATCAACAGCTACTGGAGCAACGGCGGTTCACTCGACAATACTGGCTTTGAGGTCACTTTGACCGCCAAGCCTGTGGCAGCCCGCAACCTCAACGTCGAAGTAGGCGTGAGTGCAGGACACTATACCAACAAGGTAAAAACACTGCCTAACGACTCACGCATCTATCTCAACGGACAATTGTCGGCACAAGGCTATACTTCCAGTCTCTATGGTACTGACAACATTGCGACCATCGTAGGTGAGCCTGTGGGAGTGTTCTACGGTTACAAGACCAAAGGGGTCTTGGCAACCGACCAGGAGGCTGCTTCGGCAGGAAAGGGAGGCTATCTCTATCTTGTTGACGAGACGGGTGCACACCAACCGTTCAAGGCTGGCGACATGCAGTTTGTCGATATCAATGGTGATGGAGAAATCGGTTTGGCCGACAAGACCATTATCGGAAATCCGAACCCCGACCTCTACGGCAACATCTTCGCTAATGTCAACTGGAAGAACTTCACCCTCCACGTAGGATTCAACTACTCCTGGGGCAACGACATCTACAACTACCAGCGCTCTTTGCTCGAAGCCGGCTCAAACTTCTATAACCAGACTACGGCCATGACCAACCGTTGGCGTACCGAGGGACAGCGAACCGACATCCCTCGCATCAGCTACGGCGACCCCATGGGGAACTCTCGCTTCAGCGACCGATGGATAGAGGACGGCTCCTACCTGAGGCTGAAGACCGTCAACCTGACATACAAGGTTCCCGTCAACCTCTCTTGGCTTCAGGGGCTGAGTATTTGGGCCGAGGCTAACAACCTCTTCACACTCACACGCTACTTAGGCAACGATCCTGAGACTTCTGTCAACAATGCCGTTCTCTACCAAGGCATCGATGCAGGAAATGTAGCATTGGGACGAACCCTCACCCTGGGACTTAAAATCAACCTCTAAGCGATAATTGACAATTGAAAATTGAGAATTATGATTACTAAAAGCATTTATAAACTCCTGACCGTCTGTTTGCTATGCTGCGGTTCCACAGCATCCTTCACCGCCTGCTCCGATTTGTTCGAGGCTGATAGCGACCGGCTTATCTTCGACCCGGAACTCAACGAGAAGACCGACTCGATGTTCTATACGCTGGGCATTCTCAGGAGCCTCCAACAGCTGGCCGACCAATATGTCATGATTGGCGAGATGCGCGGTGACCTCACAGCCACCAACAGCTACACAGAGACCGACCTGCGTCGGCTGGCCGATTTCTCGGCCGATGCCACCAACAAGTACGACTCCACCTATCTCTACTATCGGGTCATCAACAACTGCAATTACTTCATTGCCCACCGCGATACCACCCTCCGTACTGGAAGCCGCGTGGTAGCCATTCCCGAGTATGTGCAGGCATTGGCCATCAGGGCGTGGGCTTACATACAGCTCTGTAAGAACTACGGTGCCGTGCCTTTCTACACCGACCCCATCGTCAGCATTAGTGAAGCGAATGCACAGTTCCCCACCAAGGACCTGCAAGGCATCTGCGATGCATTGGCACCCGAGCTCATCAAGTTCAGCGGCACTCCTGTGCCTACTTATGGAAATATCAGTGCCGGTGTGCTCAACAGCAGCGACAGTGACAATCCGCAGGAGAAGAACGTCGTGTCGAGCCTCACCATGATGCCCGTTGACTTAGTGCTCGGTGACCTCTTCCTCGAGACCCACCAGTACGAACAGGCTGCCCGTTACTACTTCAACTACCTGAAGAACAACGAGTGGCCGATGGAACAGGCCTACATCGACCCCACAGACAGCTATCTGCTCCGGCAACTGGAAGACAGAATGCCGCAGGCCTTCTCCATGAGTTTCAGAGGCTATAGCTGGTCCTCTATCTTCAACATCACCAGCACCAACGACATCATCACCTACATACCGTTGGCTGCCAACCGTCTGCGTGGCATCGTCACAGAGCTGCCCCGTTATTTCGGTTACGACTTCTACAGCACCACCGGCGGCTCTGCCTCCTCCTCGGAACGCTATCTGTTAGAGCGTCAGATTGATGCCTCCGAATCCTACATAGCCCTCTCCGATGCCCAGGAGTACTACTATACGCCCACTGCTGCCACCGGCGGCTCCACCGTGGTGCGTACTGCCGACCTCGGCGACCTGCGCCGCCTTGTTACTATGCGACAAGTGGCAAAGAACGACTCCTCGTTCGCTGTGATGATCAAGTTCACCAGTGCCAACATTCCCATCTATCGCACCTCAACGGTCTACTTGCGTCTGGCGGAGGCTCTCAATCGAATGGGATATCCCGATGCTGCCTTTGCCATCCTCAAGGACGGTATCAACGACGACCTCCCCACCTACGCCCTTCATGGCGACAGCACCGACATCGAGTCCGGACGCTACCTGCAGCCTGAGACCATCGAGATGCTCCATACCACCATCCCCTTCCTCTCTAATGAGAATATCACTTCATTCGAGGACAACTGGGGCATCCACAGCCGTGGTACTTACTATACCCAAGGCTTCTTCTCGCCCTATCAGTACAACACCATCGTAGGCCGCAAACTTCAGGAGCTGCAGTCACAGTTCTCCATTCCCGCTTCACAATACACCAAGGCCGATACTATCAATGCTGTTGAGGACCTGATTTGTGACGAGATGGCACTGGAGCTCGCTTTCGAAGGTAACCGCTTCGGCGACCTCACCCGTCTCGCCCGCCACAAGAACCATGCCGGTCTCTATGGCAGCGACTTCGGCAGCGAGTGGCTGGCCCGCAAGCTCGCCTACAAGCATCCGACAGTCTCTCTGCGCGACGAGAAGAACTGGTACCTGCCGTTCAAATAAGATTAGGAACTTAGCAATCAGGGGGACTGGTTTTTGATGTGAATTCGAAGAATCAATCAAAAACCTGTCCCCCTGATTGTAACTCTGCCAGTAAGTGAACGCCACTCTGCCAGTAAGTGAACGCCACTCTGCTAGGAAGTGAACGCCACTCTGCCAGGAAGTGAACGCCACTCTGCCAGGAAGTGAACGCCACTCTGCCAGGAAGTGAACGCCACTCTGCTAGGAAGAATCAAGGGGACAGAATAGAGTCGAATTTGTCCAAAACGAAAAATATTCCACCAAAAGCGGTGATTTTCTCAGATTTTTGTTGTACCTTTGCCATGCCATTGATGATTTTTGCTTGTCTTGATTTGCAGCACTAAGGTAAGTGAAAAATCTGACATGGCAAAATCCTGAGCCGCTCGGCTTTGCCGCTTCGCGCGTCGAAGAACTTTTTGTTGCCCAGGTACTTATAAAGAAAG
>JAEEGI010000974.1_pt1 | contig 74485 bp, 35 predicted proteins | sample 8958751 | NCBI WGS metagenome assembly JAEEGI01 (sample SAMN16246545, study PRJNA631951) | gut metagenome | biome: gut microbiome; feature: rumen; material: KS-attached | host: Bos | place: Iran: Karaj | collected 2018-10
ACCAGGACTCCCTGTTCAAGACCTTCTCGGACAACAAGAACGAGACCTTCAACTTCCAGCGACTGAACTACCGCGCGAACCTCGACATCGAAGTCTCCAAGCGCAGCCAGCTGTCCATCACCCTCGGCGGTCGCATGCAGAACCGCAACACGATGGGTGGCGGTGAAGGCTTCCTGTTCCGTTACCTGCAGGGCGCTACGCCCTATGCCGGCAGCGGTGTCGATGCGGAAGGACGCCATATCGTTTCGGACCCGAACTTCGTCGGTCCTTTCGACCGGGACGCCCTGTCGAACTATTACGGACTTGGCTATCAGCTCGAAAGCACCAACGTCCTCAACTTCGATATCCAGTACAAGCTGGACCTGGGATTCATCACCCAGGGTCTCTCTTTCAAGACCAAGGCTTCCTATAACTCCGACTATACCGCCCGGAAGAACCGCCAGAACGGTTATGGTACGGGCGTGAACTATGTCGCCACCCTCGTGAACGGCGAAGAGGTGCTCCGCAAGGAGAACATCACCTGGCCGCTTCCTTACAGCGAGGCCAAATGGGGAAACCGCAACTGGTATGCGGAGGCGAGCTTCGACTATGCCCGCCGGTTCGGCCAGCACAACATCGGCGCCCTGCTCCTCTACAACCAGAGCAAGACCTATTATCCCTGGGACTCCGACGGCAGCCTGTACCAGTCCATCCCGAAGGGGTACGTGGGCCTGGTCGGCCGTATCACCTATGACTATGCCACCAAGTACCTGCTCGATTTCAACATCGGTTACAACGGTTCCGAGAATTTCGCCCCCGGCAAGCGGTACGGTACCTTCCCGTCCGTTTCCCTGGGTTGGATCCCGTCCCAGGAATCCTGGTGGGAGCCCATCAGGAACTTCATGGGCTATCTGAAGCTCCGCGGCTCCTGGGGACTCGTGGGTAACGACAATACGAACGGAGCCCGCTTCCTCTATCTCCCCGGCGCCTGGCAGTTCTACCAGGGCTCCACGACGGTGAACCCGCAGAACCGCGGTGCCAACTTCGGTACCGGCGGTACCGGCTGGCTGCAGGCCGTCAAGGAACTGACGTCCGGCAACCCCAACGTGACCTGGGAAACGGCCAGCAAGATCAACATCGGTCTGGACGCCGCATTCTTCAGGGATCGCCTCCACGCCTACGTGGACTTCTTCTGGGAGGACCGCCAGCACATCCTGGTGTCCAACGCGTCCACCCTGTCCGCCGTCACGTCCCTGCCTTCCAGCTACGTGAACGAGGGCCGTGTGAAGAACCATGGTTACGAGGTCAGCCTGAACTGGGAAGACCGGATCGGCAATGTCCGCTATTCCATTTCCCCGAACGTCTCCTTCGCCCGGAACAAGGTCATCGAGATGCTCGAAGTCGAGCCGATGTATGCCTATCTGAGCCGGACCGGCCTGCCGGTCGGCCAGCGCTTCGGTTACGAGCTCTTTGAGTTCTACCAGCCCGGCACGGAAGAGCGCTACAAGGCCAAGTACGGCAAGGACATGCCGGACCAGAACCTGGTGCTCAAGTATGGTGACTGCGTGTACGTGGACCTCAACGATGACGGTATCATCGACCAGAACGACCAGCAGCCCATGGGCTATACCGACAATCCGGAGATTACGTATTCCCTGAATACCTCCCTCCATTGGAAGGGCCTCGATTTCTCCATGCTGTGGACGGGCGCCGACCATACGAGCCGTGCGCTGAACGGTTACTTCCGGGACCAGTTCGGTTCCACCAATACTTCCGCCCTCGCCCAGTGGGTGGCGGACAACTCCTGGACGGAGGACAATCCGAATGCCATCCTTCCGCGCATCTCCTTCGTCAACCGGGTCCACAACAACCGGGATTCCTCGGCCTGGCTGATCAATTCCCGCTACATCCGCCTGAAGAACGTCGAAATCGGATATACGTTCAACAAGCCCAAGGCCATGCCTTTCTTCAATTACATCCGCTTGTCCGTTTCCGGGCAGAACCTGCTCACCTTCTCCCGGTTCGACGGAAACGACCCGGAGGCCCCGGGCTCCGGTCTCGACTACGGCATGCGCTACCCGATGACCCGTGTCGTCAACATGGGCGTGCAGGTTAACTTCTAATACAGACACGCGATATGAAAAAGAATACTATACTGGTTCTCGGAATCGTAACCGCCTTCCTCGTTTCAGCCTGCGTCGACAAGTTCGCCGTCGGCGACGCCTTCCTGGAGAAGGCGCCGGGCGTCGACGTCAATATCGACACGGTATTCACGAGCGCGGAGTACACCCGCAACTTCCTCTGGAGCGCCTATGGACAGCTCTACTGCACCTACACGTCCGGAAACATGATGAACGGAGCCCCGATCGACGTGCTTTCCGATTCCTATCACTGCTACTGCGGCTGGGGCGGTCCCATCCAGAGCTATTATCCGGGACTGCTGACCGAAGACGCCCAGGATACGGAAGACGGTAATTTCCAGGGCAAATTCTCCTATTCCACCAAATACGGCGGACTGAGTTCCGACGCCGGCGGCCGTGTCTCCATCTACGAGACGGTGCGCAAGTGCTGGCAGATCATCGAGAACATCGACCGGGTCCCGGACATGTCCGACTCGGAGAAAAGCCGTCTCCGCGGCGAGGCCTACACCATCATGGCCAGCCGTTATTTCGATGCTTTCCGCAGTTTCGGCGGACTGTGCCTGGCCAGGAAGGCCTACCCGGTGGGCGAGCCTTTCACCGGCGGCCGTTCGACCGCGTGGCAGACGGTGGAGTTCATTGACTCCCTGATCGTCTGCGCCATCAATGAGCCCGGCTACATCTGGAACATCGCCGATGCGGACCAGGGCCGTTGGTCCGGCCGCCTCACGCGCGCTTCCGCCCGGGCGCTCCGCGCCAAGGTCTGGATGTTCGCCGCGTCCCCGCTGTTCAACGATTCCGAGCCTTACAGGAATTATGATGCCGGAAAGGAGACCGAATTCACGAACATCGAGCATGTCTGGTTCGGAAAGAAGGATCCCGCCCTCTGGACCCGCTGCCTGCAGGCCTGCAACGATTTCTTCCAGGACAACGCTGCAAACGGTGACTATTACAGGCTCATCCAGCCGGCCACGAACGACGAGATCGGATACCGGACGGCCTACCGCAGGGCGTACCGGTACCGCAACAACGAGACGAACCACGAAAAACTGTTCGACGCCCACCCGACCCTCACCCTGTCCGACGGTGGCTGGGGCTGGGGCTGGCGCGGTTTCGCCCTCGACTGCCTCCGTCAGGGAGGCGCCGTCCCCACCAACGAACTGATGGAGTGCTTCGGCATGGCGGACGGCCGCAATTTCCCGTATGCCGACATCTACGGCCCCGGCAAGAATCCCCAGGGAATCGACATGTTCGCCGACCGCGATCCGCGTCTGTATGAGACCATCCTGGTTCCCAGGCAGTCCCTGCCCGCCGGATTCGACTATGCCGGCCAGACCTATACGGACATCTGGGTCGGCGGCATGATGGACAAGAACAGTAATTTCAACAATAAGGACGATATCGCGAGCGGTTACTGCAAGTTCAAGTGGTTGCTCGACTATTATGGCGGCAGCCGGTATGATGACGAATACATCGGCGTGCCTTACATCCGGCTGGCCGAGATGTATCTCATCCGGGCTGAAGCCCGTGCCGAAACCGGCGACCTCAAGGGCGCCCTGGACGACATCCATGTCGTTCGCAGCCGCGTCGGCCTGGGCCGCCTGGAGACGATGAATCCGGGCCTGAACCTGACCTCCAACAAGGAGAACCTGATCGATGAGATCCTCCGTGAGCGCAACTGCGAGATCGGTGCCGAGTGCGGTGACCGCGTGTACGACATGATCCGCCGCAAGCGGGCCGACCTGTTCACCAAGCGGCTCCACGAGATCCGGATATACCGGCTCGACGAGAACGGCAACCGCATGACGGAAGGAGACCTGCAGTGGGATCCCACGACCCCTTGGCCGAAGTTCGAGTACGAGAAGCCGGACATCAAGGTCGGTGCCCGCGTATGGTGGGATCAGGGCGTGTCAGGCTTTGATACCAAGTGGTACCTGGACCCGGTCTCCCGTGTCGAGGTTCAGAAGAAATACGGCCTTACCCAGAATCCTGGTTGGTAACTAATAGAAACTTTCACGATTATGAAATTACGCAATATACTTATATTCAGCCTGCTGGGATTCTGCGCAGCGCCTGTGACGGTGAGCGCCCAGGTCGAGCTGGGGGACAAGAAGACCCAGACGGTGGACTTGGGCTACGGCGTCGGGCAGTCGGAATTCCTTTCGACGGCGGCGACCTACACCATCACCGCCGAAGAGCTGAGCCGGACCTCGGCCATCAGCCTCGCCGATGCGCTCTATGGCAAACTCCTCGGCCTCACCGCCTTGCAGAACACCGGTTTCAAGGGTGAGGAAGGCAGGGGTGCCACCTTCAATATCCGGGGTGCCCAAACCACCGGTGAACGGGATATCCTCATCCTGGTGGACGGCTTCGAACGTCCCATCGACCGTCTGACAGTGGAAGAGGTGGAAAGTGTCACCGTCCTCCGGGATGCCGCCGCCGTCGCCCTCTTCGGGCACGAAGGCATCAACGGTGTCCTCTATGTCAAGACCAAGCGCGGCCAGGCCGACAGCGGCTTCCACTTCAAGGCCGGCGCTTCCCACAAGATCCAGTTCGACCCGCAGATGGCGGAGATGGTGGATGCCTACGACTATGCCCGCGCGCTGAACACCGCCCGCATCAACGACGGACTCGACCCGGCCTATACGAATGCCGAAGTGAGGAAGTTCCGCAGCGGCAGCGATCCGTTCGTGTATCCGAATGTGGACTGGAAGAACGAAGTCTTCAAGAACACGGCCCACGAGACGAAAGCCTACATCTCCATGTACGGCGGTTCGGACAAGGTGGAGTATTATACCCTCCTCGACTATACGGACGCCCGCGGACTTTACAAGTACCCCGACCAGGGGGACTGGAATTCCCAGCTCAAGTATTCCAAGGCGTCGATCCGCACCAACGTGGATTTCCAGGTCACCAGCACGACCCGGGTCCGGACCAACCTCTATGCCCTGTTCATGGAGACCAACGGCGTTCCGAACCTGAACTCCAATGATGCCTGGTGGCATCTGTACAAGGTACCGGCCTTGGCATTCCCCATCCGGACACTTCCTGTCACCAAGATGGACCCCGCGACCGGTGAGGAGATGACGATCCCCAGCGTATGGGGCGGCAGCCAGGCGTACGGAGACTTCAACCTGGTCGCCAAGGCGCAGGGTACGGGTTTCACCAAAACCCATCAGCGCCAGATCTGGGCGGACATCGCGCTGGAGCAGGACCTGGACTTCTTCCTGGATGGCTTGAAGTTCTATGTCGGCGGCTCCTATGACAACGCTTCCAATACCTACGAGAACCGCACGAAGGGCTATCAGTACGGCTGGAACTACTACAATGCCGCCGGCGTCCTGGATGCCGAGGTCATGGGTACGGTCGAGGACAAGCTCGTATTCAATTACTGGGTGGATTCCCAGTGGCGTATCGGAACGGTGAACGCCGGTCTCAAATACGCCACCCGCTTCGCGAACGGTGACGGACTCTCCCTGAATGCCGGTTACGACATGAAGAGCGAGATCCGGGACGAGCGGAGCAATACCTGGTACCGTGAAAACTGGCATCTGGCCACGCACTACGACCACGCCGACCGGTTCATGGTCGACCTGGTCCTCGCGGCCAACGGCTCCAACCGCTCCTATCCCGCCAAATGGGCGTTCTCCCCGACGCTGGGCCTGGGTTGGATCTATGCGGACAATCCGTCCTCCGACTTGCTGAATTACGGAAAGCTCCGCCTTTCCGGCGGTATCCAGCATACCGACTATGTCCCGCGGCCCGGCCTGTGGCTGGCTGCCTGGAACGATTCCCATGGCCAGTTCTGGTATGGAACGAATTTCACAAATTCCTGGGGCGCCTTCCTGACCCGGTTCCCGACGTCCGATTTCTCCCAGGAGGCCGCCTACAAGGCCAACCTCGGAACGGATATGCGGATTGCGAACCGCCTCGACTTCACCGTCGACGTCTTCTACCAGCAGCGCCGCAACATTCTCGTGAACGCCGCTTCGCTGAATTCGGACGTGGTGGGTATCCAGTCTTCCTTCGACGACAAGGGCGTGGTGGCCAGCTATGGCCTGGAAATGGGCGCCCGCTATGCGAAGACCTTCGACAATGGTTTCCACCTGGACTTCAGCGACATGCTGACCATTTCGAAGAGCCGGATCCTGGACTGGATCGAAAGCCCTGCCTTCCCGAACCTCTCCGTCATCGGCGGACCGGCCGATGCGGAACGCGGACTCTTGGCCGATGGTTTCTTCCGGTCCCAGGACGAGATTGACAACAGCCCCCTGCAGCAGTTCGGCCAGGTGAAGGTCGGCGACATCCGGTACAAGGATGTCAATGAGGACGGCGTCATCAATGAGAACGACTATGTGGCGATGGAGCACGGCAATGCTTTCCCTGCCCTGAACCATTCCTTCAATTTCGGCATGGAGTACAAGGGCTTCGGCCTCAGCGCCACCCTCCAGGGTGCCGCCTGGCAGGTCAAGAACCTCAGCTATGTCGCCGGTGTCTGGGGAGCCCTTTCCGACAACAGGAACCTCTCCCGGGAGTATTATGACCATTGCTTCGACACGGTCGGTGCGGATGCCCTGTATCCGCGTCTTTCCACGACGAACGTCGCCAACAATGCACAGAACTCCACCATCTGGTACCGCGATGTCAAGTGGCTCAAGCTCCGTGACTGCGAACTGTATTACAAGCTTCCCGCCTCGTTGATCAGCCGCATGAAGGTATCCAGTGCCAAGCTGTACGTCCAGGGCCAAAACCTCCTGTCCTACGGCAATGTGGCCGCCATGGACGCCGAGAACCTCAACACGGGCTACCCCGTGATGAAGGCGGTGACGATGGGCCTTTCCGTTGTATTCTAATAAAGGATTGAATCATGAAACTAGACAGAATCGCTATATTCATTCTCGCCTGTCTCATCCCGGCCTCGTGCGTCGACCTCAACTATACCGAGGAGACCACGCGTGACGAAGAGTGGACCTATGAATACTTCGAGAATGGTATCAAGAACATGGTATTCGACGTTTACGCCCAGGTCTACAACAACGAATTCGGGAACAACAGCGCCTATTTCCTGGCCAGTGCCACCGACGAGGCCCAGTATGCGCTGGAGACCGGTGCCGTGAACAACTATGTCAACGGCGGTTGGAGCCCTGCCAACCCCTATTCGAACATCTGGACGAAGTCCTACACGGCCATTGCCGATGTCTGCATGTATCTGGAGAAACTGGACGAAGCGGACATCACGGAATGGCAGTACAATCCGGATTATTCTCTCTGGGTCCAGCAGATGGAACTGTTCCCGTATGAGCTCCGTTTCCTCCGGGCCTACTTCTACTTTGAACTGTTCCGTACGTACGGCGATGTCCCGCTGGTGACGACGACGCTCACCAATGCGCAGGCGAACAGCATCTCCCGCACGCCGGCCGACCAGATCGTGAAGTTCATCGTGGACGAGCTGGACGAGATCGCCCCTTACCTGCCGGTCACCTATCTTACGGAGGTGAACAGCGAGGTCGGGCGTGCCACCCGCATCGCGGCCTATGCCCTGAAAGCCCGTACGCTGCTTTATGCGGCCTCTCCGCTGTTCAACCCCACGGGCGACAAGTCCAAGTGGGAGAAGGCGGCTGAAGCCTGCAAATTCATCCTGGACAATGCGGGCAACTGGGGCCTGAAACTCAGCGCCTACGGTTCTCTCTGGGGCCACGATGCCTTCTACAACCCGGAGCTGATCTTCGGACTCGGCCGCGGTGAGGACAACGCTTTCGAGATGGCCAACTATCCGGTCGGCGTCGAGAACGGATCCTCCGGCAACTGCCCGACGCAGAGCCTCGTGGACCAGTACGAGTTCCAGGATAACGGTGAGACTTTCCGTTCGCGTTATCCCGGAAACATCGACCTTTCCGTCGTGAATCCCTATGAGGGACTGGATCCCCGCTTCGCCCTCACGGTCGTGAAGAACGGCGACAGCTGGCCTACCAACAATGCCCAGAAGAAGGCGATCGAAACCTTCACCGGCGGATTCAACGCTTCCCCGAAGTACGGCGCCACGCCTACGGGTTATTATCTGCGCAAGTATGTCGACGGTTCCTGCGTCACGACGGCTGACAACCAGACCACCCGGCGTCACACCTGGATCATTTTCCGCCTGGGCGAGTTCTATCTCGACTATGCCGAGGCCGTGTTCAACGCTACGGGAAGCGCCAATGACGCCACCTACGGCCTGACGGCGAACGAAGCCGTCAACAAGCTCCGGGAGCGTGCCGACATCCAGATGCCGAAGTTCACCGAGGACGGTGCCGCCTGGGTCGCGCGTTACGAGCGCGAGCGCCTGGTGGAACTGGCCTTCGAGAATCACCGTTTCTGGGATGTGCGCCGCTGGAAGAAGGGTCCTGAGTATTTCCGGACCATCCAGGTCGCGAACATCAACAGTTCCCTGCAGCTCACCCGTTCCACGGTCAACCGCCAGTGGGATGACAAGTACTACTTCTATCCGATTCCGCAGACGGAGCTGAAGAAGAACCCCAACCTCACCCAGAATCAGGGATGGTAGTATTTTTAAGGATTTCGATTATGAAGAAGATATTTGCATATATTGGATGGGTGCTGACCGTCGTCCTGCTCGGCACGCTGGCGGCCTGCAATCCCAAGGAGATCGACGAATCGGCCGACCTCGGGCTGAACATCAAGGTGTTCTTTCCGACCAAGGTCGTCGCCGGGCAGCCGATGACCATCAACGGCTCCGGTTTTTCGGACGTAACGCAGATCGTGTTCCCGGGTGACGTCACTGTCACCGACTTCGAGAAGGTCGGCGGCGGGATGATCCGCGTCATCGCCCCGTCCGGCATCGCCGCCGAAGGCGGTAAGCTGATTGTCCGGACCGCTTCCGAGCAGGCGGAGTCCCGGGTGCCGCTCACCCTGGGCAATACCGTCGTTTCCGGTTTCTCCAAGCAGGAGGGCGAGGACATCTCGGGTGGCGAGCAGCTGACCGTTTTCGGTACCGACCTCGAGTTCATCTGCCGGGCCGAACTGATTGACTCCGACGGTAATCCACTGATCCTCGAGGACGAGCAGTTCCACCGCAAGGGCACGAACACGGTGATTATCACCATCCCGAAACAGATTTTCGAGGGGACCTGGGTCGGCAAGCTCTACACCTTTGACGGGAAGGAGATTCTGCTGCCGGAGCTGAACTACAAGCCGGGTGGCGGTCACTGGGAGACTGTCAAGACGGTCTTCTGGACGAACGACGATCCCGAGGGACATGGTCCGGCCAACTGGAACGGCACGTACCGCTTCGCCCTGGAGGGTCACGACGGTGCCAACGAGTGTATCGCGGAGCTCCCGCAGGATGTCTGGGACATCATCAAGAACGGCACGTTCTACGCGACATTCCAGCTGGATCCGAACTGGTACCAGATCCGCATCACCAACGGTCACTGGTCCGTCCAGTGGCAGGGTGCCGACAACGACTTCAAGCCCGGCAACATGGACGACCAGCTCATTCCGAACGAAGACGGAACGCGCACGCTCGAAATCACCTTCGGCAGCGATCCGCTGGTGGAGACGCTCGACGATAAGCACCTGCTCTTCACGGGTAGCGGCAACACGCTGATGGAACTCTTCTCCCTGGAAGAGGTCTGGATCGACGACGGAGGCGAAACCGGTCCCGTCCAAGAGGTTATCTGGACGAACGAGACGGGTGAAGGCCCGGCCGATTGGGGTAACTTGAATTACCGCTTCGGCCTGGACGGCCACGACGGCAACAACGAGTGTGATGCGACCTTCCCGCAGGAGATTTGGAACCGGATCAAGTCCGAGACGTTCTATGCGCTGATCGAGGGTGCTTCCCCGCAGATCCGGATCACGGACGGCTGGTGGTCCACCAACCTCACGCCGGATGACATCAAGCCCGGCAGCGACCTGCTGATCGACAATGGCGACGGAACCTGGACCATCGTGGTCAACCTGAGCGGTGCCGACGCGCTTCTTGCCGTGCTGGATGCCCAGCATCTGCTCTTCACCGGCGGAGGATTCACCCTGCTGAAACTCTTCTTCCAGGAGGGTGGTCCCACTCCTCCTGAAGGAGGCGGTGATGAACCTGGCGGCGGTGACGAGCCTGGAGATGATGACCCCATCAAGACGGAGGGAACCGTCATCTGGGATACGGAAACGGCGTTTGCCGACTGGAGCGCCACGATCCTCATCGGCCCCGAGAAGTTTGCCGATGCCCAGGAGGGAGACATCATCCGCGTGTACCTCAAAGACAAGGGCAGTGACTACAATCCGATCTTCAAGCATGCGGAAGACTGGTCCGACTGGTCCGAGTTCCAGGGTGCTAAGGTGGACGGTGACGGATACTTCGAGGCCGCGATTCCGGCCGGTGCGCTGGACGAACTGAAGTCCAAGGGTCTGCGTTTCCAGGGTGTCGGTTTCACCATCGCTGCGGTAACGCTCATCGGGAGCGGTCCCGAGACGGAAGGAACCGTCATCTGGGATACGGTCACCGCGTTTGACAGTTGGAACGCGACCATCCTCATCGGCCCCGAGAAGTTTGCCGACGCCAAGGAGGGTGACATCGTCCGTGTGTACCTCAAGGACAAGAACAGCGACTACCTTCCGATCTTCAAGCATGCGGAGGACTGGTCCGACTGGACCGAGTTCCAGAGTGCGAAGGTGGACGGAGACGGGTACTTCGAGGCCCCGATTCCGGCCGGTGCGCTGGACGAGCTGACGTCCAAGGGCCTGCGTTTCCAGGGTGTCGGTTTCACGGTCGCCGCGGTGACGCTGATCCCGGGTCCTCCTCAGTATGAAGGAACCGTCATCTGGGATACGGAGACCGCCTTTGCGGACTGGAGCGCCACCATCCTCATCGGTGCCGATCAGTTTGCCGACGCCCAGGAGGGCAACATCATCCGTGTGTATACCAAGGACAAGGGCAGTGACTACAATCCGATCTTCAAGCATGCGGAGGACTGGTCCGACTGGACCGAGTTCCAGAGTGCGAAGGAGGACGGAGACGGGTACTTCGAGGCTCCGGTTCCGGCCGGTTCGCTGGACGAACTGAAGTCCAAGGGTCTGCGTTTCCAAGGCGTCGGATTCACCATTGTCAAAGTGACCATGATACCGTAAGTGTCTGTTGGTTAATGTAAGGAAAGAAGGCTGGCCGAATCCGGCCGGCCTTCTCTCAAAAAGGAATATGAAAAGCTTTTCCAGACTGTTATTCATTCCGCTCCTTGCCGTGGCCGCCTGGTCCTGCGGGAAGGACGACCCGGTCGGCCCCGACCCGGGGAAGGACAAACCCGAAGAGCCGGTCGTCAAGCCGGATCCGCCGGCCCCGGAAAAGGTCGTGGATTTTGACAAGTTTCCCCTGAAGGACCTCGCCGCGAAAGCAGGGATCAAACTGGGCGTGTCGTTCACTTATTGGGAATACAGGAACAACCCCGCCGTCCAGAGCATCCTGATGCGCGACTTTGCCGCCGTCACCTTCGGCAACGAGATGAAGCACGACGCCATCGTTCAGGAGAATGGCCGTTACCATTTCAAGTCGGCTGACGATATGGCCGGCTGGGCGAAAGCGTGCGGGACCGAATTGTTCGGGCACACGCTCGGCTGGCACAGCCAGCAGCAGCGCACCTACTTGAACTCCCTGATAGCCAACGCTTCCAAAAACAATGCAGCCTCGCTTCTGAAGAACAACTGGAACTTCGAGAGCGGTACCTTGGACGGCTTCGTCGCCAACGGTTTCGAAGCCTTTACGAGCCTGTATGATGTTTTTGCCGGCGATTATGCCGCGAAGGCCGTCCTGGACGGTGCCTCCCTCCAGCTTGACGTGGACATCGAAGCCGGGAAATCCTATACCGTCTCCTTCTGGGCCAAGTCCCTGGATGCCGAAGGAACGGTAGGGGTCCTTTCCGGCGATGGCCAGGGTGCGCAGACGCGTGTCTCTTCCCAGTGGAGCAAGTACTCCATTACCCTGGAAACCGGGTCCGTAGGCGAATTCGCCTACCGGATTGTCTGTTCCAAGGACGTGGTAGTCGACAACATCCGCGTCATCGGAGACGGCAGTGCCCCTTCCAGTGACAGCTACATCAACCCGGCGGCCATCGACGGTGGCATCGATTTCGAGAGCCTGACGGCCGGCGGTGCCGGCCAGCTTACCTCGTCAGGCCTTTTCGTACAGGTGAACGGGCCTGAGTATGTGACCGTTACAGATGTTAATCCCCACAGTGGCGCCCTGTCGCTCAAGATGGACAACGCGGACGGACATTGTGCGGACAGCTGGGATGTCCAGGTAGTCACGAAGTCCTTCGCCGTCAAGGCAGGGACCACTTACCGGATCGCCTGGTACGCCCGGGCTTCCCGGGAGGCCGACCTCCAAATCGACATCCGGGGAGACGGTGAAGTCCAGTACCGGAATTCCGCCTGGGGGCAGTTCCCGAAGGTGGGCACCGACTGGACTTACCAGTGGCTGGATTACACCGTGCAATCGGGGAGTGAGCTCTCCATCGGCTTCTTCGGCGGCACGGAAGCGGTTGCGTACTATATCGATGACATCCAGGTATTTCCGGCCTCGGCGGCGGCCTCCGCGCCCCGGCGCGCTCCTGCCCTCAAGGCTGGCTTCGACCTGGACGGCGAACTGGTGAATGACGCCATCGGCTTCGTGTACCGCGACTGGGTGTATGCGATGGTCGGACATTTCGACGTGTACGGTTGGGACGTCGTGAACGAAACGTTCTCCGACTGGCCTGTCGATTTCCGCAACGCGCAGAATACCGACCTTTCCAAGAACTTCGTCTGGGGACTGTATTTCAAGAGTACCAAGGACTGGGTGGACAAGGCCTTCGCGTATGCTACCGATGCCTTGCAGCGCAACGGGAAGACCGCCGTCCTGTACCTGAACGATTACAATCTCGAGACGATCGATGCCAAACGGAAAGCTTACTGCGACTATGTGAAAGGGAATCCGCAGGTAACCGGCGCAGGTTCCCAGATGCACCTGGACATGGCCACGCAGGACCTGAAGGGCAAGATTGTCGCCTCCCTCACGGACCTGACCGCCACCGGCAGGATGGTCCGCATCTCCGAACTGGACATCAAGTGCACCGACTTGACCGCGCAGGCGGACCTGTACAAGTTCATCTTCCAGAAATACCTGGAAATCGTCCCGGAAGCCCAGCGCGGCGGAATCACCATCTGGGGCATCAATGACAAGGATTCCTGGGTGGGCGAGAACAATGCGCCGCTCCTGTACCGCGGTGCCACCTACACCCGCAAGCCCGCTTATGAGGCGCTTTACCTCTATCTCTGCGAGCTGGCCGGGGAAGATCCTTACCGGGAAGTGAATTAATTCCTGGCCAGGCGCTCGATGACCGGATGCCCCTCCGCATCATGGATGGGCATCCCCAGGTTGTCGGAGCGGATGGCACTGTTCAGGAGCGAGTCGATGGGCGTCTCCAGCGGAGCGACGTCGGCAGGGAGGGGGCGCTTGGAGAACAATTGGAAATAACCCACGCAGGCATCGCGCCACCAGCGGGCGTCAGCGGCCTGGATGGCCAGTTTCCCGGAAGTCTGATCCCAAAGGGCTGGAGCCACATAGGGCTTCAGCCCTTTCCAGGTCTCCCGGAAGCCGTCCACCGTCCGGATGCCGCGGTCGTAGTGGAGGCAGATTTCGTCCCAGAGGGTGCGTCCGGACTTCATGGGATAGTCCCAGGGCAGGTGGTGGAACCAGAGCAGGAGATCCTCAGGGCAGGTTTCAGGATCGTTGAGGGTCGATGCCCAGGGCTCATTGTACTGGTCCACGTTGCCGGAGCCGCTGCGTGTGCGGTCGAAACCGATCCCCGCGGAGTCGGCCTGGTGATAGTAGGCCGGGGTCCAGTCGGGACGGCCCAGGCGCTCCCAGGGCATGGGACCGTAGTGCGTACCTCCGAACAGATGGTGCAGTCCCAGGGGCATTTCGTAATCGACGACGGCCTCGCGGGAGGCCATCATCATCTCCCGGACAGGATCCACAAATTTCTTTCCGAAGGTCTTGAACGACATGCCGGCCGGCCGGATGAAGGTCTGGCGGATCCATTCGTCGGCAATCTCCTCCGCGGACAGTTCCGGATTCCAGGCGAGGCGGCCGAAGGCATACCAGTTGGCCTGGGCGAACACATAGCCGCAGAAACCGGGATCCTGGCCCGTGTTGGCGACCCCGGCGATGGCTGTCACCATCTTCGCCACCGTGGAGCCGGGACCGTCGCGGTACGTATCGGCCTGGAGGCATTCCTCCCAGGTCGTCCCGTGGTAGGCAAGGTGGTTGGAGAAGCCCAGGTATTCCTGCGTAATCTGGAACTCCATCATCATCTGCGTGTTACGTAGCTTCCCGAACAGGGGACTGAAGGGCTCTCGCGGCTGGAAGTCCACCGGTCCGTTCTTGATCTGGACGATTACGTTGTCAGCGAACTTTCCGTCCAGCGGAAGGAATTCCTCCACGGCCTGGTTGGCCCGGTCGGGACTCGTGGGGCTGTAGACGAAGGCCCGCCACATGACGATGCCGCCGTAGGGCTTCAGCGCCTCCGCCAGCATGTTCGCCCCGTCGGCGTGGGTACGGCCATAATCCTGCGGACCGGCCTGGCCTTCGGAATTGGCCTTCACCAGGAAACCGCCGAAATCCGGGATGGCCTGGTAGATTTCCCGGGCCTTGTTTTTCCACCATTTCCGCACGGCGGGATTCAGCGGGTCGCCGCTGGTGAGTCCGCTCAGGGTGATGGGGCTGGTCCATTTGATGGACAGGTAGGTCTTGATTCCGTATTCGCGCAGGATGCCTGCGATCTTCGCCACCCGGGCGATATGTTCCGCATCCAGGATGAGCGGATTGGAATTCACGTTGTTGAGGACGGCTCCGTTCAGGCCCACGGAGGCACAGAGCTCTCCGTAGCGGCGGATGCGCTCCACCGGAATCTCCGGGGCGGTCCACTCCCACATGGACAGGCCCGCATAGCCCCGCTCCACGGTGTCGTCCAGGTTGTCCCAGTGGTTCAGGATGCGGAGGTCGTAGAAGGGCTCCTCCCGGATGTCCATGCCCGGGACGGCCTGTCCCGTCGCTTCGAGACGCCGCAGGGCGTGCAGGCCGTACCGCAGGCCGGCGTCGGAGCCGGCCTCCACGTGCATCCGGCCTTCCATGTCCTCGTAGATGTGGTATCCTTCGGCAGGGAGGGACTTGTCGATCCCGGTATCGACGGAAGTGCGGATTTCGCTGACGGACCGGCCGGCGGCCAGCCAGAGGTCCGTCCCGTCCTGCAATGGGGGCTGAACGAAAGCGTTGCAGGCGGAAAACAGCACCGCCATCGCGGCAAGCAAGGGAATTCTGTGCATGTTCATGTGTGGTTGCAGGCGCAAGTTAGTCATTATTCTCCAAACTTGGGCGTCCGGCGGGAGATTCGTCGCCGAAAAGGAACCGGGGTGTGTAACCGCCGTAGTCCACGACGATTTTTTCGAAGACGATTCCGGGATCGAGGGGCCGCAGGACGAGATCCTGCCAACCGGCGGAGGCGGGGAGGATGGAAACGGTCTCCACGATGCGCCGGGCGACGGTGGGATAGTAGACGGAATAAATGTTTGCAGGGTCCTCGTTCAGCCGTTCATTGAACAGGTGGACTTGCCTGCCGCCACCGAACTCCACTTCGTATCGGTGTCCCGTATTGTTGAAGGCGAGGGTGGATTTCGTGACGACGTGGACTTTCACTTCGTCCACGCCTTCGGGTATCCGGATGCGGTAGGACAGCGAGGCGCCTCCGGCCGGTTCCGTATAGGGCATCAGGGCGACTCCGCCGAGGGTCCGGCCCATGTCGGGAATGACCGTCCACGAGGTCCCTTCGCCCGGCACGGCCCCGTGCCAGTGTCCGGCTTCGATGGCCGTGAAGCCCCTCGGGTCGGCTTCGAAGGAGAACCCGCCCGGGGAGTCGTCCCCGACGCGCCGGACATACGGCAGGCGGTCCGCCGGGAAGTTGTCGTTCCAGGAGAAGTAGCCGATATGCTTCTGCGTCATCATTCCGTTCCATTTTCCGCCGGCGATTTCCTCGTTGTATTCCTTCATCAGGGCGGCGTCACGGACGAAGCAGCGCTCCACGCGGTCTGCCCAGGCGTTGGCCGCCGGGTCGTTCCTTTCCGCCAGCGCCAGGTTCATCGCCTGCGCGTAATACATCTCATAGATGTTCGAAAGCGCCTGGACGGGGAAAAGGATCAGTTCCCTGTATGCGTCGCGGCAGGCAGGGTCCAGGGTCAGGTACTGCCGCAGCGCCTCGGCCTCCAGCCGGACGAAATCGTCGCACGCTCCGCGGAACTCCCCGGAAGGAAGGTCATAGGTGCGGTGGTCCATCATCTCCGCCGTCGTCCGCCCGCTGTACTTGCAGTACAGGTTCAGGATCCGGGCGGCTTCATCGGCCTGTCCGTCCCCGAAGGCCGCGGCGCAAAAGGCGCGGGTGTGTGCCTTCAGGTCCGCAAGCGGGAGGATGTCCGGCCGGCGGGCCATGTCCAGGAACAGGGTGATGGGATACTCCATCGGCTTGAGGTCGCCCACGTTCAGCACCCACAAGCGGTCCACACCATAGGCGCGGGTGAGTTGGAGTTGCTCCCACATATTCTGTATCGGCGTGACGTTCAGCCATTTGGAGTTTCGGGGCGCTCCGACGTAATCCACGTGATAGTAGAGTCCCCAACCTCCTTTCCGGTTCCGTTCGGCGGCCGTGGGCAGTTTGCGCACGTCGCCCCAGTTGTCGTCGGACAGGAGGATGGTCACGTCTTCCGGAACGCGGAGACCCAGGTCGTAATACTGCTGGACCTCCTTGTACAGGGCCCATACCTGCGGGCGCTCCGAAGCCGGCCGGCCGGTCGCCTTGCGGATGATCCTGCGCTGGTCCCGGATAATGGTCTCGAGAAGTCTGACATAGTTTGCTTCCTCGCCCTCCTTGCCTAGGGCGGCGTCTCCGTCGCCGCGCATGCCGATCGTGATCAGGTCTTCGGTATCCCTGACCCGTTCGACTCCTTCGGTGAAGAATCGGGTGAGGACTTTCCGGTTGGCGGTGTAGTCCCAGGGACCGTCCGCACCTCCGCGTCTCGCCCATTCCTGGTGGTTGCGGGCCATCGGCTCGTGGTGCGATGTGCCGATGATGACGCCCATTTCGTCGGCCAACCGGCTGTTCATGGGGTCGTCCGCATAGAAGGCCCAGTCCCACATCGCAGGCCACAGGAAGTTCGCCCGCAGGCGGAGCAGGAGTTCGAAGACACCGGCATAAAAACGGTGGTCGCCGAAGTCCGTCCCGTAGGTGTTCTTCACCCAGCCGGTAAGGCAGGGGGCTTCATCGTTGAGAAAGATGCCGCGGTATCGTACGCCGGGTTCGGGAACCGTGTAGGTGCCGGGTGCCATCGACAGGTCCGCGTTGTGGGGAACGGGCACGTCGGCCCAGAAGTACCAGGGGGAGACGCCGATCTGTTCCGAGATCTCGTAGATGCCGTAAATGGTCCCTCGCATGTCGGCACCTGCGATGACGGCCGTGTTTTCGTCGATGACCTGCAGGACATAGGTCTCGTACTGGCCGGAGAGGGGAGAGATGTCGACCTTTCCCTCGGCCGCCAGTTTCCGGATCAACGGGGAGTCCGCCGTTCCGGCATAGATGGCAGGGGAACCTTGAAGGGGTGCCGGTACGCCGCATACGCGCGAGAAGTCGGAGCGCAGGTTCGATGCGGCCCATTGGACGCCCTTCGCGTCCGAGGAATCCGTGACCACGGCCGCGGGGACGCCTCCCCTGACCAGGGAGAAGCGGCCGGGAGCCGTGCGCGTTTCGGTGATGCCGGGATGGTCGATGGCCGTGGCGGGAAGGGAGAGAAGCAGCAGCGCGGCCAGGAACAGGGAGATACAGCGTTCAGGTTGCATGACGGGTGTAATGTTTCTGCAAAACTAACGAATCATCCCGTCACGGGTGTTCATAAAGGAATCAATCATTTTAAAATATGTAACAAGGTGCCGGACGGTCATTCGAAAAGCCTCTTCAAGTCCGGGTCCTCCGGGTTGCCGACATAGCGGGCGGCGAAATCCCGGGGCGTCATCCCGAAGAATTCCTTGAAGGTGTTGGAGAAATAGGAATGCGATGCGTATCCTACCCGGTAGGCGACCTCGGATACGTTGACCTGGTTGTTGGCAAGCAGGTAGGCGGCTTGTTTCATCCGGAACGATTTGATCAGGACGCTCGGAGGAACGTTGCCGTTTTCCTTCAACTTCCGGTTGAGATGCACCCGGCTGATGCCGACGTCGGCACAGAGGGCGGCGACGTCGAAGTCCGGGTTCTCCAGATGGGTGCGGATGCTTTCGACGATACGGCGCATCAGCGCTTCGTCGGCGGAGCCCATCGTGATGCCGGTATAGTCGAATTCCATGGCGGGGGCGAACTTTCCCTTGACGGTTTCGCGGGCGGAAATGACCTGGGCGATGCTGCTGAGGAGCAGGGAGACGGAAATGGGCTTGGAGAGGAACTTGTCGGCACCGCTGTCGCTGGCGTCCTGCTGTTCCTGCTCGCTGTCCTGCCCGGTGAGGATGATGACGGGGATGTGGTTGGTGGACGGATTCTGGCGGATCTTGGCGCAGAGTTCCCGGCCGTTCATCTCCGGCATGACGAGGTCGGTGACCACTGCGTCCGGAAGGGTGGTCGTCACGATGGGCCAGGCTTCCTTCCCGTTTCCGCATGCCGTCACGTTGTACCGGTCGCGCAGCAACTTCCGAAGGTATTCCCGGGTCTCCGCGTCATCCTCCACGACAAGCACGCTTTTGCGGGTCCTGACGGCCCTGTCCGGCTGCCCGTCGTCCGTCGGCACATATTGGATCTCTTCGTCCTGACGGGATTCGGTGACACCCCTCATCTTGTCATAGAGATCCTTGTGGTGGGTGGTCTCCACCAGTTCCATCTCGGTCAGGTGGTCTTTGCCCGCCGGGATGCGCAGACGGAACACGACGCCGTCGTCGAGGTTCTCCGCCTCGATGGTGCCGTGATGGAGTTCGACGAGCATCTTGGCCAGGTTCAGGCCTACGCCCGATCCCGTGTTGGCATCATAAGGGTCGGCCTGGACGAAACGGTCGAACACCCGGCTGATGTAGCCGTCCTCGATCCTGCTCCCGGAGTTGAAGATGGAGATTTCCACGTATTCGCGGACGTCCGCCTGAAGCATGCTCCGGTTGGGGACGGGTGCGGAGATGTCCAGATGGATCCGTCCGCCGTCCGGGGTATGCTTGAAAGCGTTCGAAAGGATGTTGTAGACGACCTTGTCGAAATTACCCTGGTCGATCCACAGGAATTCCTCTTCCCGGGCCGGTGAGAACGTGAACCGGATGGCCTTGCTCTTGGCCAGGTTGAAGAAGGACTTCATGATGTCCTGGATGAAATACACCATGTCGGTCCGGCGGAAATGCATCGGCATCTGCCCGGCATCCACCTTGCGCAGGTCCATCAACTGGTTGACGAGGCGGTTGATGCGGAGGCAGTTGCGGTACATCAGGTTGTAGGTGTCCTTCTGGGCGGGGTCCTGTTCGGATTCGCGCAGGGTACGGAGGGGACCCATCACCAGCGTGAGCGGCGTGCGGATTTCGTGCGTGAGGTTGGTGAAGAGTCCGAGCCGGAGTTCTTTCAGTTCGGCGTCTTTCTTCTCCGCTTTCCGCTGCTCCCTTCGTCTCCACAGGTGGTAAAGGGCGATTCCGGCTGCAGTCAGCAGCAGGAGATATGCCGCGTAGGCCCACCCCTTCCTGTACCAGGGCGATTCCACGATGATGTCGATGCTTCGCAGCGAATGGTCTTCGGGCATGCCTTCGAAGAACGCCTTCACCTCGAAGGTGTAGCGTCCCGGCGGGACATTGGTGTACGTTGCCGTCCGCTGGCGGGCGGGAACGGTCTTCCAGTCGCTTTCGAACCCGCGCAGGCGGCAGGCGTAGGCAATGCGCATGGGATTGGTGTATTCGGGAACGGAAAACGTCAGCGAGAACAGGTCCGTTCCTGTCGGGACCAGGATGCGGGTGGCTTCCGATATATGCCTGTCGATCAGGTTTTCGCCGCCCAGGTTGGGGTCGTACTCGATATCCCGTTCCAGTTCCCTCAGGCGTGAGAGGAAGACCTGGGGGACTTTGTGCCTGCTGCCGTCGACGAGACGGGGAGAAAAGGCGGTCACGCCGCCCGTCCCGCCGAAATACAGCAGGCCGGTGGCCGATTCGGCGACAGCGCCGGAACGGAATTCGTTGCTTTGGAGACCGTCGGATGCGTGGAAGGACGTGATGGCGTCCGTCCGCGGGTTGATCCTGGAGAGTCCGCCGGCCGTCGATATCCACAGGTCCCCCGTCCGGGTGGGCACGATGTCCCGGATGACATTGTGGGCGAGTCCGTCGCTCTCGTCATACTGCCGGCGGATGCGTCCGTCCGCGTCCAGGCATACAAGTCCTTCGCCGGTGCCGCACCATATGTTTCCTTCGTCGTCGCCGGCGATGGCATAGATTCTCGGTCGGCCCTTTTCCGACCGGAAAGGGACGATCTGTCCGGTTTCCGCATCGTATTGGAAGGGACCGTTGTACGTACCGACCCAGAGAAGGCCGCTCTTGTCCAGGTGCAAGGCGCTGATCCACAGGTATTCTTCATCGACGCTCGACGAGACGATCCTGCGCCTGGAAGGGTCGACGACCACGAGTCCGGCACCATACGTGCCCACATACAGCAAGTCCCGGCCGGCATCGTATTCCAGGGTGCGTATCCGTGCTGTTCCGATGCGGTCCTGCTCGGGGAAAAGATGGACCGTGCCGCCGGAATCCATGTAGAACAAGCCGTCCAGGTAGGTCCCGATCCACAGGTTCCCATGCTTGTCCCCCGTCACGCACATGACGGCGTTGTTGGTGAGTCCCGAATTGTCCTTGTTGAAGTTCCTCTGCCTTCCGCCCGGTTCCAGGGAGAACAGGCCCGCTCCGTCGGTCCCGACCCAGAGCCGCCGTCCGTCTTCGTACAGGGACATGACGCAGGCGCTGTTCTGTCCGGGAACACCGTTCCTGTCGAATCCGAGGTAGGAAAAACCGAACATCGACCTGGGAGCCACGAGAAGACCGTTCTGGTAAAGGCCCAGCCATACGTTGCCCTGGCTGTCCTCGAACATCGTGGTCGCTTTCCAGTTGTCGGAGGAACGTCTCATGGAGGGGAGTACCCCGGGTCGGACTTCTTCCGACAGGGTATCGAAAAGGAGCAGGCCTCCGTCCTCGTTTCCCAGCAGGAAACTGCGCCCGTCCTCGGGGCGCGCCTGGTTGTTGTAGATCGCGCTCGAGACGGCGGTGCGCCGGGCTGTCGTCCCGCGGGCGCGGCGGACTGTCCCGGCGGCTTCGTCATAGACGAGCAGGCCGTGATTCGTGGTTCCGATCAGCATGTTGTGCGAGACGGGGTCTTCGGCCAGGGTCGTGATGTGGATCCTGTCGGCCGCCCGGAGAAGGTCCGGCTCCCAGCGTATGTCTGCGGAGGGTTCCAAACTGTCGACGTTCAGGATGGCGGGGAGCCCGTCCCTGTCGGGAACGATCCACAGGCGGCGTCCGGCGTCCAGGACTGCAGCGCTGATGTGTTCGTCCTGTATGGCGGCATAGATCTTTTCCCGCTTGTCGTCCAGGAGGGCTTGCCGTGCCGTATCGATGACATAGATGCCGGATCCGCCGGTTATGACGAACAGGAGGCTGCCCCCCGTACGGCCGGGCACGAGGACGATCCTGCCGATGAACTGGCGGGATTCCGGTTGCCGCGAATCCTGCAGGTCGAAGCGGTCGAAGCGGCTGTGCCCGGAGTCGAAGACCGCCAGTCCGGAGGCTGTCCCGACCCACTTCACGCCCTGGTCGTCCTCGCAGAAATCGTGGACGGAGTCGCTGGGAAGTGAGAGTCCGTTGCCCTGGTCGTGCCGGAATTCCTCGAAGTACATTCCGTCAAAACGCAGCAGGCCGCCCTCCGTGCAGACCCAGAGAAAGCCCTGGCCGTCCTGGCAGATGCGGTTGATCTGCGAATTGGGAAGGTCCAGTTCGGAAGTATATAGCCGGGCCGTCTGCGCGAAGGCCGGGTGGACAAGCGCGAGCAAAAGGAAAAGGATGAGGCTGTGTTTTTTCATTCTGATGCGGCTTCTGTTACAAAAATACGGAAAAAACGGCTCGATAAGGAATAAAAATGACAAAACCGGTGCGTTTTATGGTCGATGTTACAAAAACTAAAAAGTCTGTAACATCCGTCGAACGGGCCTCCGGAGGATTCCGGTATTTTTGTGGCAGGTAAAAGTGAAACAGCACGAAACACCATTAACCATAATTAATCATCAACAATTATCAACCGTTATGCTTATCCAAGTGAAAAAAGCGCTCTCGACCCTGGCTCTCTGCCTGGCGGTCCCGTTCTTCGCCCCGGCGCAGAACGTCACAGTGAAGGGCGTCGTGTCCGAAGCATCGGGAGAGCCGGTCATCGGCGCTTCCGTGCTGATCGTGGGCACGACCAACGGCGCCGTCACCGATGTCGACGGAAACTACTCTCTCGTCGCCCCCTCGGACGCCATGCTGGAAGTGGCCTGCATGGGCTACGCCTCCCAGCGCATTCCCGTCCAGGGACGCAGTGTCATCAATGTCGTCCTGGGCAGTGACGCCCAGGCGCTCGACGCCATCGTCGTTATCGGTTACGGTACTGCCCGCAAGGCCGACGTGACCGGGTCCATCGCTTCGGTGGGTGGAGAGAACCTCCGCGAACTGGCCGCGGGTGACTTCACCCGTTCCCTGAACGGCCGGGTAGCCGGCGTCATGATGACCCAGACGAACTCCAAGCCGGGCGAGAGCATGGAGATCCGCATCCGCGGCGACCGTTCCCTGTCCGCGTCCAACGATCCGCTCATCGTCCTGGACGGAGTACCGTTCATGGGCAACCTCTCGGATATCGCCCCCGGCGACATCAAGAGCATGGACATCCTCAAGGACGCTTCTTCGACGGCCATCTACGGATCCCGCGGTGCCAACGGCGTCATCCTCATCACTACTTATAAAGGTGTGGCCGGGCAGGCTCCGAAGGTGACCTTCAACAATTACGTGAGTTTCAAGAAGGCGATCAAGTATCCGATGATGAACGGCCCCCGCTATGTCGAAATGCGCAAGGCGGCCAACAAGTTCACCAACAAGATCGGCTTCGAGGACGACGCCACCGACACGGACTGGCAGGACCTCTTCTACCGGACGGGTCTCGTCCGCAACCACGAACTCAGTGTCGTGGGAGGCACGATGAAGGGCAGTTACCGTTTCGGCGTCTCCTATTTCAAGGACGAGGCGGTGGTACCTACCCAGGACTATGACCGCGTGGCCCTCTCCGGAAGCCTGGACCAGACGCTCCGCGACTGGCTGAAGATCGGCTTCGCCACCAATACGAACTACAACCGCCGCCATGGCAACCAGATCGGCCTTTACGGCATCCTGCAACTCACCCCGATCCTGAGTCCCGTCGCGGAGGACGGTTCCAACATCGTCCGTGCCAGCATGCCGCTGGACAACGTGTGGATTCCCACCCGGAAGAACATCGAGGACGTCACTGATACCTGGGTGAACGAGAGTTTCGGCTTCGGCTCGTATAACACGGGTTATGTCGAACTCCGTGCCCCTTGGATCGAAGGCCTCTCCTTCAAGCAGACCGTGGGCCTGAACTACCGTTCCGGAAAGAGCGGCAATTTCACGGGCAAGGGCGTGAACGACTTCAACGCCGCGAATCCCAACAGCGCCGGCATCAGCCAGAACGAGAACAAGAACTGGACGCTCGAAAGCCTCATCACCTATGACCGCACATTCGCCGAGAAGCACCGTCTGAACGTCGTGGCGATGTATTCGGCCGAGCAGACCACCTACATCCGGAACGGTCTCTCCGCCCGCAACATCCCCCATGAGCAGTTCCTTTACTACAACCTGGGCCATGCCATGGCCGAAGACATTACCGTAAGCCCGAACGCCTCCGAATACTGGCAGGCAGGCCTGATCTCCTACATGGGCCGTGTCATGTACGGCTATGCGGACCGTTACATGCTCTCGGTCGCCGTCCGTTCCGATGCCTCTTCCCGTCTTGCGAAGGGTCATCAATGGCATACCTATCCCGCCGTTTCCGCCGGCTGGAACATCCACAACGAGCCGTTCATGGCAGGCGCCGGCGACTGGCTGGATGAACTGAAGTTCCGGGTCGGTTACGGTGAGACTTCCAACCAGGCGATCAATCCTTACCAGACCCTCGGTTCCCTCGGCACCCGTCCGTACAATTTTGGGAACACCTATGCCGTCGGTTATTTCGTATCGACCCTTCCGAACAGCGAACTGGGCTGGGAGTACTCCAATACCTGGAATTTCGGTCTCGACTTCGGTTTCTTCAAGGGGCGTCTGACCGGTACCGTCGAATATTACCGCCAGAGCACGCACGACATCCTTCTCAACCTGAATCTTCCTTCCACCGCCGGTGTGGGCAGTTATACGGCCAACATCGGCAACACCCAGAACCGAGGCCTGGAACTCTCGCTGAACGGTACCATCATCGATACGCGAGACTGGCGGTGGGATGCAGGCGTCAACTTCTATGCGAACCGCAACAAACTCGTCGCGCTTGCTTCCGGTCAGGACAAGGACCTCGGAAACCGCTGGTTCGTGGGCATGCCGATCAACTGTCTCTACGACTATGAGTACGACGGCCTCTGGCAGAAGGGCGATGAAGACCTGATGGCCATCCTCGAACCCGGTGCCGCCCCCGGAGACATCAGGGTCAAGTACCACGGTGAATACGACGCCTCGGGCAAGCCGGTCCGCGCCATCGACAGCAACGACCAGGTCCCGATCAACGCCGATCCGAACTTCCTCGGCGGCTTCAACACCCGCGTCCAGTGGAAGAACCTCGACCTCAGCGTCATCGGCAACTTCCAGAACGGCGGCATCCTGATCTCCACCCTCCATACCCCGAGCGGCTACCTGAACATGATGACCGGCCGTCGCGGGCAGATCGACCTGGACTACTGGAGCGAGACCAACACCGGCGCCCGTTATCCCCGTGCCGGCGGCCTTCTCAGCGGTGACAACCCCAAGTATGGCTCCACCATCGGTTACTTCAACGGTTCCTATCTCAAGGTCGCTGCAATCACCCTGGGCTACAACTTCGAAAAGACCGGCCTGATGCGCCGCGCCGGCATCGACAAGTTCCGCATCTACGCGACGGCCCAGAATCCTTTTGTCCTCTTCTCCCAATTCCACAGGGAGACCGGCCTGGATCCGGAACCGAACTCCCGCGGTAACGAGAACCAGGCGGCCGCAGGGTACCTCTACCGCCAGAAAGTCATCGGCACCAACACGCCGAATACCCGCAACTATCTTATCGGTGTCAATCTCACCTTCTAATTGGATACGAACATGAAAAAGTTGACATATATCTTCGTTGCGGCTGCCGCATGCGTCTTCGCCGCTTCTTGCTCCAAGATCCTCGAGGAGCAGCCGAGATCCTTCTTCGAGCCGTCCTACTTCACGACGCAGTCCGGCGTGGAAGGCGGTCTGACCTCCCTGTATGCCTCGCTCCGCTATCTGTACGGACAGGCCTACTATTACAACAGCCTTACCACCGGTACGGACGAAGCCACATACGGGCAGTCCGCCGACGGAAACTTCAAGGATGCCGACCGTTCCGGCGTGGGCACCCTCAACGCCACCACTTCCCGCAGCGACGTGCTTTGGGGCACGGTGTTCCCCTATATCAACACGGCCAACGGCATCATCGAGAATGCGGAGTCCGTCGGCCTTCCCGCGAACCTTATCTCGGAGGCGAAGTTCTTCCGCGGTTATTACTACTTCCAGTTGGTCCAGACATTCGGCGGCGTTCCGCTCGACTTGGGCAAGGGAGAACTCAAGTTCAACGATACGGCGGCCCGCACTTCCGTCCGCAATACGGTACCCGAGGTGTACAAGGCGATTTTCTCCGACTTGACGGATGCCGTGGACAACCTTCCGGACAACATGCGCCTGACGGGTTCCGTCACCAGGAACGTCGCGCGCCTCGTCCTGGCGAAGGCCTACCTGACCTTCGGCTGGTGGCTCGAGAATCCCAAGCAGATTCCCACCTATCCGGCCTGCGACCGCAAGGATCTGGACGGTCACGACGCCAGGTGGTATTTCCAGCAGTCCCTTTCCCTGTGCGAGGCGGCCATCGCGAATCCCGGTCCTTATGGCCTGATGGATACGTACCGTGACGTGAACCTTGCCCAGAACGACCGCAACAAGGAGATACTGCTCTATGCCGACCATACCGAAAAGAGCGAATTGTACAATGCCGGCAGCCTCGGCTACAGCAATGGCGCCGCTCCGGAGAACTTCGCCGGCTGGATGGTCAACTGGAATCACGGTACCGTGAACATCGGCGGCGTCGGCGCGCTCCAGCGTGAGGCCTGCCAGGAACTAGGCCGCCCCTGGACCCGCATGGCTCCCACGCATGAGGCCATCAAGGTCTTCACGAGCCAGGACATCACCAAGGACTCCCGTTTCGAGGGCACTTTCTCCACCGCCTATTACGGCAACTGGGAGAAGGCGGGCGGCGACCTGGCCAAAGTTGCCAGCGTGACCGGTGCGAACGGCATCGAGATCCCCAGGGGTGGACGTGTCCTTTCATTCATTCCCGAAGTCATCGACGGAATCGAATATCCGGGCAAGCAGGATAACCAGAACGGGGCCAATGTCGGTGCGGGCACCATCCCCGGCCGTGCCGATTACGTGTTCGACCTGAACGGTTTCAGCCGCATCGCCTATCCGTCCCTGTGGAAACTCGGCTGCTACCGGACGGACTACAAGACCGACTCCCAACTCGGATCCCCGAATGCTGGCAGTACCCGTCCGTTTGCGGTCCTGAAGTTCTCCGACTTCTATCTGACCGCTGCCGAGGCCGCCTTCAAACTGGGAGACAACGCCAAGGCCCGCAGCAACCTCCAGGTGCTCCGCAAGCGCGCCGGCCGCTGGACCTACAAGCAGAGCGAACGCGCCGCCTACATCGCGGACTTCGGTGAGGAACTGTCGGATGCCACCCCCCAGACGATTACCATCGACTACATCCTTGACGAGCGCATGCGCGAGTTCTACGGCGAAGGCTTCCGCTGGTTCGACCTCGCCCGTACCCAGACCTGGGCCGAGCGTGCCTCCAGTTACACCATCAGCGGTTCCAATTGGGGTGACCACGTTCCGCAGAAGTTCAGCCGCACCATCGAGCCTTACATGTATCTGTTCCCGATTCCGCAGGGGCAGTTGAACGGTATGGAGATGGACGACGCCGAGCGCGCCGCCTATCAGAATCCCGGTTATCCTACCGAATAGTTGGTTGATTGAATGCCGTTGGAGGGGCGTCACCGGGTGTCGCCCCTCTTTCTTTTGTGCCGGGAAGGCGAAACTGAACGAAAACTGACACAAAATGCGGAAAACATGCAATCGGTTCTGCAGAATAATCCGTATCTTGAAACCTCAAATTGTTTGTCTATGAAACGTTTACTGACCTTTGCCACTTTGGTTGCCCTTTTGGTTGCCTGCAGGTCCGAGGCGCCGGACCTCGTTTTGAACGACCTGGACTACTTTGAGCGCCAGGGCGTCAACGTCCTTGTCTACAGCAATCCCTTCACCGGGGGATTCAATGACGAGAAAGATTCCGGCATCGAAGTGGTGCACCACGGGGTGCGGACCGTCCAGGGCGGCGCCGTCCGCCTGAGCGTCACGCCCGAGCAGTGGGACCTGGTCCCCAAGATGACTTCCCGCGAAGTGGACCGGGAGAACGGCCGCATCGAAGTGGGCCTCCGCTACGACTGGTACGACTTCGATTCCCGCGTGGTCGTGGAGGCGAAGGGGAAGGCCGTCGAAATCTCCGTCTTCCTGGACAAGCCCGTTCCGGACGTCCTGGCCGGAGAGGCGGGCTTCAACCTGGAATTCCTGCCCTCGCAGTACTGGAACAAGGCTTATCTGGCCGACGGGAAGCCCGACCGCTTCCCTCGCTATGCCGTGAGCGACACGAAGGCCCGTCCCAACGGGGAGAAGGTCCGCCAGTTCAAGGGCTACCGGACCTATGACGACCGGGGGACCGGCCAGTTCGTCGAGGCGCTGCCCCTGAGCACTGGACATGAGTTCCTCCTGGCTCCGGACGACCCGGCGCGGATGGTAAAGGTCTCCAGCGAGAGCGAACTCAGCCTCTTTGACGGCCGGATGCTGGCCCAGAACGGCTGGTTCGTCCTGCGAAGCGTGCTCCCGGCCGGCCAGACCGGCAAGGTCCTCACCTGGACCGTGGAGCCGAACGCCATCCCGGGCTGGATCCGGGAGCCGAACGTGGGCTTCTCCCAGATGGGTTACGTTCCTGACCAGCCGAAGGTCGCCGTCATCGAACTGGACCGGAATGACAAGGTGAAGGGTTCCGCGTCCGTCTGGAAAGTCGATGCCGACGGTTCTTCCCGCCAGGTTTTCTCCGGCCCCGTGAAGGTCTGGGGCGACTATTTCAAGTACAGATACGCCAAGTTCGATTTCTCGGAGCTCACCGATTCCGGCGTCTATTTCCTGCAATACGGAGATGTCCGGACCGGGAACTTCATCATCGACCCTTCCGTCTACGACAAGATCACCGTGGCGACGAGCGATGTCTGGATTCCCGTCCATATGAACCATATGGCGGTCCACGAGGCTTATCGCCTCTGGCACGGCGAACCTTTCAAGGAAGGCTACCTGCAGGCTCCGCCGGGCACCGACCATTTCGACCTGCACTGGCAGGGCCCGACCACGGACACGCGCTTCAAGGCCTTGGAACTCATTCCAGGCCTGAATGTGGGCGGTTATTTCGATGCGGGAGATTTCGATATCGAAACCGGTTCCAACATCAGCGTGGTGATGAACCTCATCACCCTGTGGGAGCAGTTCCGTTCGGAACGTGACGAGACGTTCGTCAGCGAGGAGCAGCGTTATGTGGAACTCCACCGGCCCGACGGCACGCCCGATATCCTCCAGTATATCGAGCACGGCGTCCTGAACCTCGTGGCCCAGGCCGAACAGATCGGCCACATGGCCCAGACGCTTTCGAATTCCGTCCTGGACAACTACCACCATCTGGGCGATGCGGCGGGTATTACGGACGGTCTTCATTACGATCCCCGTCTGAAACCCTACCAGAAATCGGCAGACGGCAAGTCCAGCGGTACTCCGGACGACATGTGGGCTTTCACCAGCCGGAATCCGGGCCTGGATCTGCAGGCTGCAACGATGCTCGCTGCCGCAAGCCGCGTTCTGGCCGATTATGACCCCGGCCTCGCCGCCCGCGCGCTGAAGCAGTCCATCCGTCTCCAGGAGGAGGGAATGAAACTGATGGCCGCCGATACCACCACCCGGCGTCGGAACCAGTTCGGCAACATTTCCTCATCCTTGCAGCTTTATGTTTCCACGAAAGAGCCGCACTATCTGGAACAGTTTACCAATGCCGTCTGGCCGGCTCTCGAGCGGGCACCGATGTATGCGCTCAATACCGCCCTGGATGCCGTCCCGTACCTGGATGACGCTTATAAGGAGAAACTGCGTCCCTATGTGGAGCAGTACCGTGATTATATCCTTCAGCTGGAGGACGAGAATCCATACGGGGTTCCCATCGGCCTGGGCAACTGGGCCGGCGGCGGCCAGGTGACCAGTTTCGGCACCACCGTGTGCAACGCGTATCGCCATTATCCCGACATTATCGGCAAGGAACACATTTACAAGGCTCCTTCCTGGCTGTTCGGCTGCCACCCGTATCACAATTATTCCTGGGTAGCCGCCGTCGGTGCCGCCCGTCCCAAGCAGGTCTTCTACGGCAACAACCGCGCGGATTTCTCCTTCATCCCCGGCAACATGGCCCCCGGCCTGCTCTTCCGCCAGCCCGACCACTTCGAGAATTACGACGACTGGCCGTTCCTCTGGGGCCAGAACGAAGGTACCATCGCCGGCAACACCGGCTACCTGATCTGGGGCGAAACCTTCCGGGGCGCCCTGAACGAATAATTCAGTTTACTGATTTCGAAGGACATAGGGATGGGGCGACTTTTTTTCGGAGCCCCATCCCTATGTCCTTCGAATATCCCCAATGGAGGAACAGTCAGCCTTTCAGGTTCTTGACGAAGGCGGAAGGCGAGACGTTGAACTGCTTCTGGAAGCAGGTGGCGAAGTAGGAAGGGGAGGAGAAGCCCGTCATGTAGGCCACTTCGCTGATCCGGTATTTCTGGCTGGACAGCATTTCGGCGGCTTTCTTGAGACGGCTGACACGGATGTACTCATTGATGTTGAGGCCCGTGTTGGCCGTTACCTTGCGGTACAGGGTGGACTTGCTGGTTCCCAGTTCGGAGGTGAGCGTTTCGATGTTCAGGTCGGGTTCGGCCAGGTGCTTCATCACCGTTTCGTGGAGGCGTTCCATGAATTCCTGGTCCATGCCGCCTGTCACCATGGAGTTGAAATGGGTGAGCGGAGACTGGGTGAACTGGCGGTTCGCGATTTCCCGGTTCTTGAACAGGTTGGCGATGTTCGCCTGGAGGAGTTCGATGGCGAACGGTTTTTCGATGTAGCCGTCGGCGCCGGCCTCCAGGGTGCCGATGCGGGTTTCCATGCCTACGGCCGCGGTCAGGAGGATGACCGGGATGTGGCAGAATTCGGTCGTGGACTTGATCCGGTTGCAGAGGGCGATACCGTCGATGCCGGGCATCATGATGTCACTGACCACCAGGTCGATACGTTCCTTCCCGATGAGTTCCAGCGCGTCTTCGCCGTTGGCGGCCACGAGGACGTTGTATTCCTCCGACAGCTGCTTGGCGAGATAGCCGCGCATTTCCGGGTCGTCTTCCACCACCAGGACGGTGTGATGCAGATTGTCGATAGCGGAAGGCTGGTCCTCGGCTTCTTCCGCGGGACGGGTCGCGGGCATTTCCACGCGACCTTCCTGATGGACAGGCAGTTCCAGGACAAACGAGTTCCAATCCTTGACACTGCGGTCCAGCACCAGCGTGCCTCCGTGCAGGGCGGCCAGGCTCCGGGCGTAGGGAAGTCCCAGTCCGGTGCCCTTACCCTGCCGGGCAGGACCGGCCTGGTAGAATTTCTCGAAGATCTGCTCCGTGTCCTGCTCCGGAATCCGGTCCCCGTCACTGTCCACCCGGACCCGGACGGTATCCGTCCCGGGCCGCGGCTCCAGGGACACGCGGACGTGTCCGCCACCGTATTTGCAGGCATTGGAGAGCAGGTTCCCCAGGATCTTTTCTACCATCTCGGCCGCGCAATCGACGCGCTGGGGCCCTTCCGGAAGGTTCAAGTCCAGCTGGATGTGCTGGTCCTTGGCTACCGGAATGAACCGGTCGCAGACCTTCCGGACCAGGGCGGTCAGGTCGTTGGAAAGGAAGACCGGGCGGACTTCCATCTTTTCCATCTTCCGCAGGTCCAGGAGCTGGTTGGTCAGGCTGAGGAGCCGGTCGGCATTGGCCTGCATGGTCAGGAGTTCCTGCTTGTTGCTTTCCGTGTAGTTCCCGCTGGCGATAATCTTGTCCAGCGGCATCTTGATCAGGGAGAGCGGCGTCCGGATTTCGTGGGTGATGTTGGTGAAGAAGTTGATCTTCGCGTCATACAGGTCTTTCTGGCTTTGCGACTCCATCTTTTCTACTTCCCGGGCCATCCGGATCTGGCGGAGATGGTCCCATTGCCGTCCGATCAGGTACAGGATAGCCAGGAAGAGGGCGATATAGAGCGCGATGGCAACTTTGGACCAGTAGAAAGGAGGAACAATCTCGATATCAAGCGACCGGGTAGAGTCGCGCCGGGAACCGACTCCGTCCACGCGGAAACGGTACTTGCCGGGTGCCAGGTCCGTATAGGTGGCTTCGCCGTCGTGGGAGAAATCCTGGATGGATTTCCGCTTCCCTTCCAGGGTGGTGCGGAAAAGTCCGGTGCGGGAGGACTGGAAACTCGGAGCCGCATATCGGATGGTCAGGCTGGAGAGATCATTATAGTGGATGCGGATCTTCCTGGAACGGATTGTTGATTTTCCTTCTTCGGTCACCCGGAAAGTGCCGTTGGGACCGGTCACGAAGATTTCGGTGATGTAGAGCTGTACCGGTGTCCTGCTTCCCTGTCCGGGCGGCGTGAATCCGATCAGCCCCTGGCTGGTTCCGAAGAGAAGCCGTCCGCTGGAGGTGGAACAGGCGGAGCCGTAGGAAAACTGATTCATCGTGTTTCCGTTCTCCTCCTGGTATATCTCCCGGATGGTCAGGTCGTCGGGAGCCAGCTTTACAATGCCGTGGGTGGTGGTGAGCCAAAGGACCTGGTCCAGGTCCTCCAGGATACAGCAGGTAATGGAGGAGGGGAGACCGTTCTTGCGGGAGATGTTCCGGAAGTGGAAGCTGCCGGAAGTGATTTCGTCGAGCCCGGTAAAACAGGCGCCGCCCGCTTCCGTGAGTACCCAGATCCGGTGCCGGCTGTCCTCCCGGATGCTGGTGATATAGTCGGAGGTCAGGCCGAAATCCGGGTCATTGGCCGTAATATGCTGATATCCACCTTCTTTCCCCGTCCAGACGCCGTGGCCGTAAGAGCCAATCCAGAGGCTGCCCCGGGAATCCTCGTACAAGGCATGGATGAAAGCGCTGCCGAATTCCGGGCAGGACTGGAAGCGGTCCTGTGTCCGGTCATAGCGGTACAGCCCCGCCGTCGTTCCCAGCAGGATGTCGCCGGAACGGGTCCGGGCGACGCAGGCGGCGGACAGGTCGGAAAGATAATTCTTCTGGACCTTCCGGGAGGGAAGATCCATCCGGAAGACGCCTTTGCCGAAGGTGGCGATCCACAGTTGTTCCCCGTCCAGGACAAACCCCTGGATGTTGAGGACACTGCCGTCCGGTCCCGGGAAGGTCAAATCCTCCACGGTCCCGTCCGAGAGGTCGAGCAGGACCAGTCCGCCGTCTTCGGCGCCGGCCAGGACATGTCCGTCGTCCACGGTGACCAGTGGACGGATCATGTCGCCGGGAAGGTCTCCGCCGGATTTGCGCCCCCTGTACCGGATGACGGAAGACGTCGGATTGCGCCGCAGGCAAAGGCCGTTGTAAAACAGTCCGACCCAGAGATTGCCCTGGCGGTCCATGAGCATGGACCAGATGTCCTCGCCGGCGAGGGAGTCCGGATCGGACCGGTCGTGGGTGAAGTACTGTTGGCCGTTCCCGTCCATCAGGATGAGGCCATGGTCGGTTCCCAGCCAGCAGCGGCCGTTGCGTTCGGGAACGATGCAGCGGATTTCCCCGGCCCCGGTCCGGTAGAGGGAAGTGGTCGTATTGGTGAGGATGTCGGTCCGGAGGACAAGTCCGCCGGGAGCGGAGGAAAGGATGTGTCCCGCCCCGTCCGAAACGATATCCTGGCGGGAAAACCGTTCACCCTGGCCGTCGCGGATTTTTTCAAACTGGTTGCTGATGGTATTGTAACGGTACAGGTCTCCTCCGGAGGAAAGGAACCAGATGCTTCCGTTGCTGTCCGCTTCGACCGTATCGCTGCGGAAAAGTGCGGAGGGAGAATAGTCCAGCAGGACCTGGCGGGAAGGGTCCCAGCAGAAAATGTCCTCGTTGGCGAACCACACCATCCCGTTCCGGTCGATGGCAATGTCCGCTCCGCCGACCAGTCCGCCCTTGGTGTTCCGGTGGATGGCCTTCGTTTCTCCGGTATTTAGGTCATGGTAGCCGATGCCGCGCGTGGTTATGAACCAGAGCCGGTGTTCCCGGTCTTCCGCGAGGCTCATCGCCAGCCCTTCCAGGATATCGCAGGATGCGTCTTCCAACAGTTTGAAATGGAGACCGTCGTACATGCAGATACCTTCGCGCGTACAAAGCCAGATCAGTCCGTTGCTGTCCTGGAAAATGGAGCGGACGGAATTGTCGGGGAGTCCGTCGTCGGTACTGAAATTCCGGAAACGGACATTCTCGGAAAGGGCGGTCAGCGGCAGGAGGGTGGCTGCCAGGATGGAAAGGAATAGGCGTTTTGTCATACTCTTCGTTCGTGGCTGCAAGTTACTAAAAATCCCCTTCAATTTCGGTTCAAACGCTTTCAAAAATCCGCCAGATGGGGTACCGGATGGTCCCAACTTTCCCAAAATGGTCGATTTATATCCGATTTCGGTCATGATTTGAAAGTCTGCACATATATAAAAAGGTACATTTGCCACCGGCTGCATAAGCACAAAACTTTTCAAACCATAATCAACTAACCAAAAAACAACGCTGTTTATGACAAAGCATTTGTTTGCAAAGATGGTCGCCGCTGCGATGATCGCCGTGGCAGGCCTGCTGGGCGGGACGCTTGCGTCTGCCCAGAACCGCGCCATCAGCGGAACGGTTGTCGACGCTACGGGAGCTCCGGTTATCGGGGCCGCCGTCGTCGTAGTTGGAAACACCTCCATCGGTGCTGTCACCGATGCCGACGGTGCTTTCCGGCTGAACGTTCCCGCCGGGGCCAGCATCAACGTGTCCTGCATCGGCTATGCCGACCAGACGCTCTCGACGGCCAACCAGTCCGTCTTCAACATCGTCCTTCAGGAAGACACTGAATTCCTGGATGAGACCGTGGTGATCGGTTACGGTGTCCAGCGCAAGAGTGACCTGACCGGTTCCGTCGCTTCGGTCCGTGCCGAAGACCTTCAGAACCGTTCCACCTCCGACGCTGCTCTCGCCCTCCAGGGCAAGGCCGCCGGTGTCCAGGTCGTGCGTGCTTCGGGAGCTCCCGGCAAGGCCGCTGATATCCGCGTCCGCGGTTACTCCTCCAACCCCGGTAATATCGGACCGCTCCTCATTGTGGATGGTTTGAAGGTGGACAATATCCAGTATTTGGATCCGGAAATGATCGAATCCATGGAAGTCCTGAAGGACGCCGCCTCCGCCGCCATCTATGGTGCAGAAGCAGGTAACGGTGTCGTCCTCATCACCACCAAGTCCGGTAAGAAGGGCGAAGGAAAGGTCTTCTACAACAACCAGTTCACCCTCTCCAGCCTGTCCAACAAGCTGGACATTATGAACGCTGCCGACTACATCGCTTTCGAAAAAGCTTGCGGTTACCTGAGCGACCAGGCCCTCAACGATGCCCATTATGATGGCCTCGACGTGGACTGGAGTAAAGAAATCTTCACCCCCACCTGGAGCAACCGCCACACGGTGGGCTTCTCCGGCGGTAACGACCGGGGTAATTTCTTCGCTTCCATCAACAACGTCCACGACAATGGTATCGTCCGCGGAGACAAGGATGTCTACAACCGTCTGACCTTCCAGGTCAATGCCGATTATAAGATCAAGGATTGGCTGACCGTCGGTGTGAACAATTCCATCGAGCGTTGGAGCAGAAAGACTGTGAGCGAGGCGGATGACAATGGTTCATTCATGCTTTCCGCCATCACTTCTTCCCCGCTGTTCCCCGTCAGTGGTGACGAGGCTTTGCTGAACAAGTACTATCCGGCGATGGTCGACTACCAGAGCAAGGGTTATACCTTGATTACCGATCCGGATTCCGGCCTTTATTGGCTCCCTCCCCGTATCGGCTCCACCCAGTCCGGCCACCCGTTCGTCCGGCGTGACGCGACCGACGACTCCAGCGGCGGCTTTAGCGTCCGTGGCGTCGCCTTCCTGAACTTCATGCCTTTCAAGGGCTTCACCTTCACGTCCCGCTTCGGCTATCGGATCTCCCAAAACAACACCCACAGCTATTCTGCTCCTTATTATAGCAGCAACACGGTCAAGTCCGACAACTACAGCATTTCTGCTGCCGCCAACGACAGCTGGTACTATCAGTGGGAGAACTTCGCAAACTACAACCGTACTTTCGGCCGTCACGACATCGGCGTCATGGCCGGTATGTCCTACTGGGAGAATAACTATGACAACGTGAGCGCCAGCGCTTCCGGTACCAATATCCTTCAGGGTTACGCGGAGAACTTCCGTTATCTGGACTTCCTTCTGAAGGACGGTGTGACCAGGAATATGAACAACGCCCCGGGCCGTAGCGCCAGCCTGTCCTACTTCGGCCGTCTGACGTACTCCTATGACAACCGGTATAGCCTCCAGGCCAACTTCCGTGCCGATGCGTTCGACTCCTCCAAACTCCCGTTGGACAAGAAATGGGGTTACTTCCCGTCCGTGTCCGTCGGTTGGACCATCAGCAACGAGTCGTTCTTCAAGAACAATGTGGATCGCAGCGCCGTCAGCTTCCTCAAGCTCCGCGCCTCCTGGGGTATCAACGGTAACATCAACGTGCTGAACAACTATCCGTACTCCACTTCCATCATGGCGAACAAGGTGTACTATCAGTACGATCCGGATGCCACGACCCTGTCACTGGGTTCCATTCCTTCCGGCCTGGCCAATCCTGACCTGAAGTGGGAAACTTCCGTGCAGACGGACTTCGGTCTCGATGCCCGCATGTTCAGCGACCGTCTCACCATCGGTATCGACTACTTCGACAAGAACACCAAGGACCTGCTGGTCGGCGTGCCTCCCGTGAAGGAAGTCGGTCTTCCCGCTTTCGGTGATTTCGGCGTCGGCACCACGGTGACGATGAACGCCGGCTCCGTGAACAACAGAGGTCTGGAAGTCGAACTCGGCTGGCGTGACCAGATTGGTGATTTCGGCTATGGCATCAACGCAAACGCCTCCTGGCTAAAGAATATGGTGACCTATGTCGACCCGAACGTCGGCCAGATTACGGGCCGCGTTCCTCAGGGTTGCGAAATGGGCACTTACTTCGAGGAAGGCCACAGCATCTGGTATCTTCTCGGTTACAAGGCCGTCGGTTTCGACAACGAAGGCAACACGCTCTATCAGGCTGCGGATGGCAGCCAGACCACCTCTCCTTCCCAGTCCGACCGTATTGACCTCGGTTCCGGTATCCCGAACCTCATCTATGGTATCACGATCAACGTCAATTGGAAGAACTTCGATCTGACCATCTTCTCCAACGGCACCGCCGGCAGCAAGATTTTCCCGACTTCCTGGCGTCCTGACCGTAAGGAGTGCAACACCTACTCCTACTATTGGGCCAATTCCTGGGACAACCCTGCCATCGGAGACAAAGCTAACGCCAAGTTCCCGGCCGCTGACAAGTGGTCCACCCCGGCCTTCTCCTCCTCGCTGACCCTGTTCGACGGTTCCTACTTCAAGATCAAGCAGATCCAGCTCGGTTACACTCTGCCGAAGAACCTGACCAAGAAGATTGCCGTCAACAACCTCCGCGTCTTTGCCGCCCTGGATAACTACTTCACCTTCTCCAAGTACATCGGTCTGGATCCGGAGACCGCCACCAACGGTGGTTCCGCCGCTGGTATCGACATGGGTAACTACCCGACCGCGAAGTCCCTGATCCTTGGTCTCAACCTCGAGTTCTAACCCTAGAATGACAACGGATATGAAAAAGATATTTATTGCTTTGATTGTTGCTGCCGCTTCCCTGATGTTCGTGGGATGCGAGAGTAAACTGGACATCCCCCGCAAGGGTGTCGTCGACCTGTCGACTTTCTATCAGACCGACGCTGATGCCGAATCTGCGCTCGTGGCTGCATATTATACGGCCGGCCGTTTCTTATCTAACACGATGTGGACTTCCGCCGGCTGGAACGACTGCCCGTTCCTCTCGATGTGGGAGTACGCTTCCGACGAGATTTATGTCGCCGGTTCCGATAAGACCGATGGTCAGTCCGGTAACGAGATCCAGGCTTTCCGCATGGATTACAACAACGCGCTGATTACCGGAACGTATGAGTGCTACTATATGATTATCAAGGCCTGCAACGACGTGCTCGACAACTTTGCCGAAGCGGCCGACACGCAAGTCAAGAAGCGCTGCGTCGCCGAGGCCCGTGTTCTTCGTGCCCAGACTCAGCTGCTCCTTGCCCTTGCATGGGGCACCGCTCCGATTGTCGAAAGCAACCTCCCTGGTGATGCCAAGCCCGAAAACGCAGAGTCCCAGGACGCGGTTCTCCAGTGGGTTGCAGATGAGTGCGACAAGGCTATTCCCGACCTGACCTCCAAGACCTCCGTCGATGACAAGAAGGGTGCCGTGAAGGTGACCAAGGAGTTCGCCTATGCCCTCAAGGGTAAGGCTCTTATCAGCAAGCACGACTATGCCGGTGCGAAGACCGCCCTCAAGCAAGTGATTGACTCCAAACTCTATGCGCTGGTCCCCGGCGAGCAGATGGCTTCCCTGAACCATCACAGCGGCCGCGCCACCACCGAGGCTGTGTTCGAGCTCAATTTCGATTGGTTCGAAGGCATGGATTCCTATGGCCGTACCCAGCCGAACTTCCGCTGGCTCTGGTCCTGGCGTTCTGACCACATGAACTCGCCCACCGGCGAGGGTTCCGAATTCGTTCCCGGCGGCTGGGGCTGGGTCAACCCTTCCCAGAAGTTTGTGGACAAGATCATCGCGTATGACGGACTGGATTCCTATCGCCGGAAGGCTTGGATCAAGACCTATGATGAGGTTCTTTACGAAATGCCTTATTCTTCCGATTTTGAAATGGTTGAAGGCAAAGCGGTTCCCAAGGCTAATTGGACCCTCGCCAACAAGAAGAAGGACGCATCTCGTGGCGTGTATGATTCCGGTCTTTATGGCCACGTGGGTTATTTCATGTGGAAGCGCCTCTTCCGTGTGGAAGACCAAGTCCTGGCCGACGGTAACGTCGCCAACTGGAACCTGACTCTCATGCGTTACGCCGAGGTGCTCCTTCTCTACGCGGAGGCCTGCGCCCAGACCGGTGATGACGGCTCTGGCCTCGCCGCGCTGAAACTCGTCAACGAGCGTGCCGGCGGCAAGACGAAGGTCACGGCCTGCAACATGGAGACGGTCAAGACCGAGAAGTTCCTCGAGGGCTGGCTGGACGGCACCCGCTTCCAGGACCTCATCCGCTGGGGTGATGCTGCCAAGGAACTGGCTGACAACGGCAAGTACTATCCGACTTTCTACGATGCCATGTCCAAGGATGGTGAATCCGAACACCGCGGCTACATCGACGCTAGCGACGCTGACTGGTGCTCCAAGCTGTACTCGGTGGGCTTTAAGTCGGGCAAGAGCGAACTCTTCCCGTTCCCGTTCAACGAGATGCAGCTGAATCCGAACCTGGTCCAGAACCCGGGCTATTGATTCTTACTGACATTGATCCGGGCCGGGGTGATACCCGACCCGGGTCCCAAACACAAACACTGCACCCATGAAGAAGGTCTTTCTTTCAATGGTTGCCGCCTTGACCGTACTGACCGCAACCGCCCAAGACAAGAATTTCCACATTTTCCTCTGCTTCGGACAGTCCAACATGGAAGGGAATGCGCGCATCGAGCCGCAGGATTCCGTGGACGTCCCGGAGGCATTCCTGAACCTGTCGGCCGTGAATTTCTCCGACAAGTCCCGGAAAATGGGGCAGTGGTACAAAGCCCTCCCGCCGCTGTGCCGCGAGAATACCGGACTCACCCCGGTCGATTATTTCGGCCGTACCTTGCTGGAGTATCTTCCGGAGGGCCACAAGGTGGGTGTGGTGCATGTCGCCATCGGCGGCATCAGCATCGACGGCTTCCTGCCGGACCGGATTGACGAGTACGCCAAAACGGCGCCGGAGTGGATGAAGCCCATGCTGGCGGCCTATGACGGCCGTCCTTACGACCGGCTCGTGGCGATGGCGAAGAAGGCCCAGAAAAAGGGGGTCATCTCCGGCATCCTGATGCACCAGGGCGAGACCAATAACGGCGACCCCGCCTGGCCGCAGAACGTGAAGACCGTCTATGAGAACCTCTTGAAGGATTTGAAGTTGAAGGCCGAGGATGTACCGCTTCTGGTGGGCGAGGTGGTTGCAGCGGACCGGGGCGGCATCTGCGCCGCGCACAACGCCGTCATCGACACACTCGACCGCGTGATTCCCACGGCCCATGTCATTCCGGCCGACGGTCTCACGCAGAATTTCGACTTCCTGCATTTCAACGCGGCCGGATACCGGGAGTTCGGCAAGCGCTACGCCGCGGAAATGCTCCGGATCTGGGGCATCCCCTATACGCCCGAGCGCGATTATCATCCGTCCACTCCCTCCTCTCCGCTGGTGAGCATGATGGGGGCCGTGACTTTCAATCTCCAGGCGCCTGACGCCAAGGAGGTGTTGCTCTCCAGCCAGTTCCTGAAGGAACCCGTGCCCATGAAGAAAGGCCGCAACGGCCTCTGGACCATTACCGTCACGCCGGAAAAGCGCGACATCTACCCGTATAACTTCATCGTGGACGGCGTCTCCATCTCCGACCCGCTGAACAAGGACATCTTCCCGAACGAGACCTTCAAGGCTTCCCTGGTGGAGATTCCCGCGATGCCACCCTTCCGGTTCGGTCCGGAAGGCAACCGGCAGCCGCAGGCGGAAGAGGGTGTTCCTTACGGCATCCGCGATGTGCCGCACGGCAAGGTGACCCATTGCACTTACCGTTCCACCGTCCTGAACGACTGGCGTCCGCTCGTGGTTTACACGCCTGCAGGATATGAGACTTCCGACAAGGAATATCCGGTGCTCTATCTCATCAGCGGCACCACCGACACGGAAGAGACCTGGTACAAGGTGGGAAAGCTGAATACGATCCTGGACAATCTCATTGCCGCCGGCAAGGCCGAACCGATGGTCGTAGTGATGCCATACGGCAACATGGGCACGACCCCGATGCCCACGTCCATGGCCGCGACAAAGATGTATGCGACCTTTGCGAAGGAATTGACGGAGTGCATCATGCCGTATGTGCAGCGGAACTTCCGCTTAGTCAACGACCGTGACCACCGCGCCATCGCGGGCTTCTCCCGCGGCGGCGGGCAGGCGCTCTTCAGCGCCCTCTCACATCCTCAGCTGTTTGCCTGGCTGGCCTCCTACAGCGCTTACCTTACACCTGAGATGATGGATACCTGTCTCCCGCAGTACGCGGCCAATCCGTCCCTCATCAATCAAGGTTTCAAACTTTTATGGTATGGTGTGGGGAGCGAGGACTTCCTCTATGAACAAGTCGTGAAGAACCGCGATTACCTGGATCGGAAGGGCATCAGGCATGAGGACCTGACCACCGGCGGTGGCCATACCTGGATGAATGCCCGCGCCTACCTGAACGAAACCCTGCAGAAATTCTTCAAATGAAAAAGATACTGACCGCATTCCTGGCGTTGACCGCCAGTATCGTCGTTTTCGCACAGACGCCCGCCTCCACCAATGTGCCCACCAAGGAATACCCCTGCGTGGACGCTGAAGGGCGCGCCACCTTCCAGATTGCCGCGCCTGCGGCGACGGATGTGCAGGTGGATATCTGTAATAAGAAGTATCCTCTCACGAAGGATGAGAACGGTGTCTGGACCGGTACCACGGACCCGCTGGTGGTGGGCTTCCACTACTACGCACTTCTCGTGGACGGTGTCCGGGTCAACGATCCCAACAGCGAGACATTCTACGGCTGCAGCCAGCAGACGAGCGGCATCGAGATCCCCGAGAAACCGGAAGTGGCTGCGTATTATACCTTCAACCCTGTGGTTCCGCATGGACAGGTACGCGAGTGCCAGTACTGGAGCGACATCGAGAAAGCGGTCCGCACCTGCTATGTTTACACGCCGGCCGAATATGAGAAGGGCAGGAAAAAGTATCCTGTACTGTACCTGCAGCATGGCATGGGAGAGGACGAGCGCGGCTGGCACGAGCAGGGCATGATGGCCAATATCCTGGACAACAGCATCGCCGCCGGCAAGAGCGTTCCGATGATCGTGGTCATGGACTACGGTAACTGCGGCTACGGCTTCGGTGCCAGGAAAGGGGAGACCATGGCCGATTTCGGCACCTCCTTCTATCCGATTCTCCTTAACGAGATCATCCCCTTCATTGAAAGGACCTTCCGCGTGAAGACCGACCGGGAGAACCGGGCGATGGCCGGCCTTTCCTGGGGCGGCCACCAGACCTTCGACGTCGCCCTGGCGCACCTGGACAAGTTCGCCTGGATGGGCACTTTCAGCGGAGCCATCTTCCTGATGCCGGGCGCGGACTTCAAGACCCTCTACAACGGCGTGTTCGCCGATGCCGCCAAGTTCAACCGGCAGGTGCATTACCTGTTCATGGGCATGGGCTCCGAGGAGAACTTCGGCGCCGACCGTTTCGTCACCTCCTTGCATGAGATCGGCATCAACGCGACCTATTACGAATCCCCGGGGACGGCCCACGAATGGCTTACCTGGCGTCGCTGCCTGAACGAATTCATTCCCCATATCTTTCAGAAATAGCCATGAGACGATATCTTCTTCCTGTTGCCGGGCTGCTGCTCTCAGCCGGCCTGCTGGCCCAGAATCCGGTCATCCGGGACCAGTTCTCCGCCGATCCTACCGCCCGCGTGTTCGAAGGGAAGGTATGGCTGTATGCCTCCCATGACATCATCAGTCCGGTGGAACCCGAACGGAGGTGGTTCTGCATGGAAGACTATCACGTTTTTTCCTCGGAGGACCTCGTCAACTGGACGGACCACGGCGTAATCCTGGACCAGAAGGATGTTCCCTGGGGTAATCCTGAAGGCTATTCCATGTGGGCACCGGAATGCGTGTACCGGAACGGGAAATACTATTTCTATTTCCCGGATGCGCCCAAGTCCGGCCGCGGCTTCGCCATCGGCATGGCCTCCGCCGACCATCCTGACGGTCCCTTCACGCCCGAGAAAAACAACATCCAGGGTGTCTTCGGCATCGATCCGACTGTCCTGGTGGCTTCGGACGGCAATGCCTACATCTACTGGTCCGGCATGGGGTTCCAGGGCGCCAGGCTTAAGGACAACATGACCGAACTGGACGGCCCGGCCGTCCGGCTGGACGGTGAACTCCCGAAGGAGGGGGGCTTGAAGGAAGGCCCGCACGTGTTCGAGCGGGAAGGCAAGTTCTATCTGACCTACCCATGGGTGCAGGACCGCACCGAGGCCCTCGTGTATGCGATGAGCGACAGTCCGCTGGGCCCGTTCGAATACAAGGGCAAGATCATGGAGAAATCCCCGAACGAGTGCTGGACAAACCACCATTCCTTCGTGGAATACAAGGGGCAGTGGTATCTGTTCTATCACCACAACGATTATTCCCCGACGTTCGACAAGAACCGCTCCGTCCGCATCGACAAGGTCCGGTTCAATCCGGACGGTACCATCGAGCAGGTCACTCCGACCCTTCGCGGCGTCGGTGTCACGCCGGCCAAAGGTCCCGTCCAGCTGGACCGCTACAGCGGTGTCTGCCATTATGGCGCCTATCTTGATTTCCTGGATGCCTCGAATCCCTGGGCCGGCTGGTACATCCTCCTGTCGCGTCCGGCGACCTGGGTCCGCTATGACGAAATCGAGTTCGGAGAGACCGCGCCTGCATCGGTGACCTTCCGCATCCGCTGCCCGGAGAAGACCCGTGTGATGCTCCAGACCGGGGATGAAAAGTCCATCGGCTCGTACGAACTTCCTGCCGCCAGGGACTGGAGCGAAATCCGCCTGCCGCTGGAAACCGCGGTGACGGGTCTCCAGAACATCAAGCTGATCGTGGAGGAAGGAAACGGTCTCCAGGTCGATTGGATTTCCTTTGAATGATCCGGTCATGAGACACCTGTTGATACCCGTCATGCTGGCTGGACTTCTCCCGGCCTGCCGTCCGGCTCCCCAGGAAGGAGTCGCCTTGTTCGAGTGTTTCTCCTATGAGGGAATGGATGCTGTTTATGCGAAGAATCCGCTTCCCGGCTCCGATGCGGTGTACAACCCCATCCTGCCGGGCTGGTATTCCGATCCCAGCATCTGCACGAACGGGGAAGGAGATTATTTCCTCGTGACATCCACGTTCAGTTATTACCCGGGTGTTCCCCTTTTCCACAGCCGTGATTTGGTGAACTGGAAGCAGGTGGGCCATGTCCTGGACCGCCCGTCCCAGCTCGTGAACCTGGACCGCCAGCATACGAGCGGCGGAATCTTCGCCCCGGACATCCAGTACAATCCGAAGAACCGGACGTACTATATGATTACCACCAACGTGGGCGCAGGCAACTTCGTCGTGAAGACGCAGGACCCGTTCGGCCCCTGGTCCGACCCGATCCTGCTTCCGCAGGTCCAGGGCATCGATCCGTCCCTGTTTTTCGATGACGATGGCAAGGCGTATATCGTGAACAACGACGATGCGCCGGACGGAAAGCCCGAATACGACGGCCACCGGACGATCCGGATCGTAGAGTACGACGTGGAGAACGACTGTACCATCGGCGAAAGGAAGATTATCGTGGACAAGGGGGTGGATCCTTCCCGGAAACCCATCTGGATCGAAGGACCGCACCTGTACAAGATAGAGGGAAAGTATTACCTGATGTGTGCGGAAGGCGGTACGTCCGACCAGCATTCGGAAGTGATTTTCCGGAGCGATACGCCGACGGAGGGTTACCAGCCCTGGAACCGCAATCCTATCCTTACCCAGCGCCATCTCGCTGCCGACCGTCCCGATCCGGTGACCTGCGCCGGCCATGCCGACCTGGTCCGGACTCCGGAGGGCGAGTGGTGGGGCGTTTTCCTGGGTTGCAGGCCGCTCAAGGCAGGATTCGAGAATCTCGGGCGTGAAACTTTCCTTCTCCCGGTACGCTGGTCGGAGGATGGTTTCCCGTTCTTCCTGGGAGGGGAGGAAACGGTTCCCGTCGTTGTCCGTCATCCCGGTACGACCGTGGGCGAGGTTCCTACTTTCGGCAACTTCAAGGTGGAGGATTCCTTCGATGGAGACGCGCTCGGGAAGGAGTGGATGACACTCCGCGGTCCTGCCGACGGGCTGTATGACATCCGGGACGGAGTCCTGGCGCTCCGGTGTTCTCCGGCACGCGCGACCCGTTTCGAGACTCCGGCCTTGATTCTCAGACGATTACAGCATCACGTATTCACCGCTTCTACGCGTATGCGTTTCACTCCGGTGGGGAACGAAGCGGCCGGAATGCTTCTGTATAAGGATGAACGGCACCAGTATTTCCTGAAGGTTTGCCTGCAGGACGGCCGGACTGCCGCCGTGCTGGAGAAAGTGGGCATGGATTCCGTGGTACTGGGAAGCGTCCCGCTGCCGGAGAAAACGCGGACCGTGGACCTTTCCATCGCTTCGGACGACGGTCTTACTTTCCGTTTCCAGTGCGCCGTTGACGGAGCCGAGCCGCTCACCGTGGCGGAAGGGGTGGACGCCTCCAGTCTGTCGACCGCCATGGCCGGCGGATTCACGGGAACCACCATCGGTCTGTACGCGGTCCGTTGATAGATTTAACATTTCTCTAAGATATGAAAAGAAGAATCCTCATGGTATTGACCGCCCTTGCCGGATCCCTGACCCTTCTGGCACAGGCTCCGTCCACCGGCGGTCCGGTCTATTCCGACTCCTCGACCAACCTGGAGAAATACCTGGTGCCCGCTTCCGGGGAGGAAACGGCGCCCGATGCGGACGGATTCCTCCGCCGTTGGCTGCTGCTGGACCCCATCAGCAAGCCCAACCGCAGCAATACGGTCTTCACGGACAGCTACCTCCGCGAGGTTTTCGCCGTCCCGTATTTCCGCGGCCAGCTCGGCGATGTCCTGCCCAAGGACGGCTCCAAGATCAAGGTGACCGTCGAATACCAGCCGCCCGTGGACCTGTCCGGTGGACGCCCGATGTGGTCGAATGAACCGGTCGTCTATGAGAAGAAGGTGCGGAAACTCCAATGGCACGCCTTTGACAGCCAGCGCTTCAACGTGAAGCTGTTCCGTTTTGCAACCAACCTGACCGAAGACCGGTACGGCGTGATTTTCTGGGCCGTGACCGTCGTGAACTGCGAGGAGGACATTCCGAATGTCCGGCTCGCAGTCGGTTCCAATTCGGCTTCGATGTGGTGGGTGAACGGGGAAGAGGCCCTGATCCTGTCCGGTGACCGGCGGATGGTGGCGGACGACGGGGCTTCCCGCCGCCTGACCCTGAAGAAAGGCCGCAACGTCATCTGGGGCGCCGTCATCAACGGCCCCGGCATGAGCGACTTCTGCGCCCGTTTCCTGGACGAAGCCGGTCAACCTGTCAAGCAGATCACCCTCAGTACGAAGTAAGCCATGGAAAAGCATACCATTCTCTCGTTCTTCCTTGCCCTGGCCGGTCTTTCTGCCGCTGCCCAGGTGGGTGCACCCTATATCCACGATCCGTCGACAATCCAGTTCTGTGACGGCAAGTACTATACGTTCGGGACCGGAGGCGGCGGCCTGATTTCGGCTGACGGCTGGGTCTGGGAAGGCGGCGCGGTGCGTCCCGGCGGGGGAGCCGCCCCTGACGCGATCCGGATCGGCGACCGTTACCTGGTGGGTTACAGTTCAACGGGCGGTGGACTCGGCGGCGGTCACGCAGGCCGTATCCTGACGATGTGGAACAAGACCCTGGACCCGAACTCCCCGGACTTCGCTTTCAGCGAGCCTGTCGAGGTGGCCCATTCGGAAATGGACGAAGACTGCGACGCCATCGACGTCGGTTTCCTGATGGATGACGACGGCCGCCTTTTCTGTACGTACGGCACCTATTTCGGCAACATCCGCATGGTCGAGCTCGATCCTGCGACTGGCGGGCGTCTGCCCGGTAACAAGGCCGTGGATGTCGCCATCGACTGCGAGGCGTCCACGATGATGTACCGCGACGGATGGTATTACCTGCTGGGTACCCACGGAACTTGCTGTGACGGAGTCAATTCCACGTATAACATCGTAGTCGGCCGTTCCCGCAAGCCGACGGGACCGTTCCTGGACAATGTGGGCCGCGACATGCTCCGGGGCGGCGGCAAGATGGTCATTGCCGCGGAGGAGCGCCTCTTCGGCGCCGGACACTTCGGCCGCTTCATCGTGGAGCCGGGCGTGGAGAAGATGTCCCTTCATTTCGAGGCCGACCTGGACCGCAGCGGCCGGAGCGTCCTGGCCATCCGTCCGATCCTGTGGAAGGACGGCTGGCCCGAGGCGGGCGAACTGCTGAAAGACGGGAATTACAAGATCCTCTCCCGCCGGCGCGGCTATGCCCTGGAACTGGCGGTGGACTTTGTCCGTGCCCAGGGCGGCATGCGCGGATTCTGGGGCCGGCAGGATGAACCGCTGGTGGTGCTTGATGGACAGAAACTCGAAGATGTGTCCGCCGACTGGCCGGAGGGGAACATCCCCGTCCGTGCCAACGACTACATGGCCCGTCCGCACCAGAAATGGACGATCGAGGCCGTACCCGAGGCGGGCGGCTATCTGAGTGGACCGTATTACAAGATTGTCATCGAAGGGACCGGCCGGGCTTTGGCGGCCGCCGAAGGTGCCGAACTCGTGACTGTGCCCGCGTTCACCGGTGCCCCCGAACAGCTTTGGCAGATCGACCAGTTGATCGACGGAACATACCGCATCATGCCGAAGGCCATCCCCGGGTGCGGGGAGCGTCTGTGTCTCTATTCCGTCGCCGACAGCACGCCCACCCTTTCGAAGTTCGATTTTGAGAACGACAACGCGAAGTGGGACCTCAAACTGCATTGATATGAAAAAGATCCTTTCAGGCTTGATCCTGTGCTTCAGTTTCCTGGGTCTGGGGGCGCAGCCGGCAGGCTTCGGCGGTTTCCAGATGCCCAAGGTCGACGTCCATTGTTCCGAAAAGTTCGCCGACATCGATTATGCAGGCGACGGAGAGGTCTTTCACCGGATGGACATTTATCTTCCCCAAGTGGAGAAGGATATCTATCCCGTAGTGGTCCATATCTACGGAAGTGCCTGGTACTCCAATAATTCCAAAGGGATGGCCGATCTGGGGACCATCGTGAACACCCTGTTGGACGCGGGTTACGCCGTGGTTTGTCCGAACCATCGGTCTTCCCAGGACGCGCGGTTCCCGGCCCAGATCCAGGATATCAAGGGTGTCATCCGTTTCGTCCGGGCCCATGCAGCCGAATACAGGTTTGACCCGTCCTTTGTCGCCACGTCGGGTTTCTCGTCCGGCGGCCATCTGGCTTCCTTGGCCGCCACTTCCGGCCATGTGCCGGAACTGGAAGGCGAGGTGGGGGGCAATCTGGCATTCTCCAGTGCGGTGGATGCAGCCTGCGACTGGTCCGGTCCCGTGGACCTGAACTATATGAGCTGCGGCCGTGAACAGGATACCTGGAACCATGCGCCCGAAGAGGCCGTGATGGGCTTCCCTTTCCAGGGAAATGAAATCCGTTTCAAGGTTTTGGACGCCACGTCCTATATCGATCCCTTCGATCCGCCGGTCATCCTCTTCCATGGGACGGCCGATCCTGTCGTTCCCTGCTGCCAGGCCCCTCACTTCTACGGTCTCCTGCAGGATGCCGGCGTGGAAAGTGAACTCCATCTGGTGGAGGGGGGTGGACACGGTATGAACATGTACAGCGCGGAAACCCTCGGTGCGATGACCGCTTTCCTGGACAGGATTCATCATGCAGGACGGCCATGAAGGACTGGAAAAGACATATCGGCCCCATAGCATCCGTCCTGGCCTTTCTGGCCGCCTACGGATTTTTCCAGTTCGCCTACCCGTATCACCTGATGCGCCGGGAGCAGATGACGCTGTTCCTGTTCGATGGCGACTATATCCGGCAGACTTACCGGGGAAGCGGATGGCTGGCCCGTTTTGTCTGCGATTTCCTGGACCAGTTTTTCCACCTCCCGGTCGTAGGACCGTTGGTTGTGGCTTTGCTTTTGACGGCCATTGGTGTCGTTACCTACCGGATCGTCCGTCGTTTCCTGGGGAAATGGCCCTCCTTCGCCGTGGCTGCCCTCGTTTTTGCCTGGTCTTTCCTTCGGGAGACGGAAAACCTGTACAGCACCCGCTATACGCTCGTCGTCCTGGGTTATCTTGCCCTGCTCCTGCTGGCCCTTCAGCCGCGTAAGGGGTGGCTCAAGGTGGCTTCGCTGGCCGTGCTGGCCGGTTTCGGCGTCTGGTCCCTGGGTTCACCGGTCCAACAGTATTATGGAAAACCGTGGGGATATCCCATTCTTTCCTACGATCAGGTTATCGGTTTGGATACGGAGGTCGCCCGGGAAAACTGGGATAAGGTGATCAAACTCTCGGAGAAGGACTTGTACATGACGGAGGCCAGCTACTGCTATAATCTGGCCCATGCCATGAAGGGAAACCTGGGGAAGGCGCTGTTCAATCATTCGCAGAAGCAGGCGTCCAGCCTTTTCATCCAGATTTCCAATGAAAAGTCGGCGTTCTCCGACTGCCTGGGCGGAGAGGTATGGTTCCATCTGGGTGACATGACCATCGCCGAACAGAGTGCCATTATCGCCCTTCAGGCTTCTCCCAAGCACACGGGTGCACGGTATATCAAGCGGCTGGCACAGACCAGCCTCATCTCGGGTGAAAAAGCCTCGGCCCAGAAGTATCTGAACCTGCTGAGCAAGACCATGTTCTACGGGAAATGGGCAAGACGGATGATGACTGGAAACCAGGAAGGAACCGTAGCGAAGCGGCTGGAATCCTATCGGTCCAGGCTGGCCCATACAGATTTCGTGCATCGGTCGAACCTCCCCAGGTCCGTCCTGCTCGGGTTACTCGAAGCCGACTCCTCCAATGCCCTTGCCTGGCAGTATTTGCTCTGTTATGATCTGATGAGGTTGGACCTGGAACACTTCGTGGAGGATTATCCCGAGGGGATTCCTGCGAAATCCGTCTATCAGGAAGCCCTGCTCATCTGGCTTAGCCTGCAGGATGTCCTGGATGAGCCGCATCTGGCCCGGTATGGGATTGAATCGAGTGCCGTGGACCGGATGGGACGGTTTTTCCGGAATCCTTCCGCTTTCCGCGATTCTTACTGGTACTATTATCTGAATGCCATGGAGGAGGATAAACGATGATGAAACGATTCTTTGGATATCTGACCCTCCTCGCCTTGTGTCTGGCAACGGGGTGCAGTCAGACGGATCTGGCGGATGCTTCCGACGGCAGCGAAGGTCCCCTTGTCATCTATCCCGATTACAAGGAGGTGACCATCCCTGCGAACATTGCTCCGCTGAACTTCCGGTACGCGATGAAGGGTGTCCGGAAGGCCTCAACGACCTTTACCCTGGATGGGAAGTCTGTTAAAATCAAGGGGTTGGAGGTGGAATGGCGGCTGCGAAAATGGAAGGAATTCCTCTCGGATGCGGCCGGCAAGACCATCCGCGTGGAGGCGGAGGCCCTGGTGGACGGGAAGAAGGTAACGGATTCCTGGTCCATCCAGGTGAGCGGGGATGCCATTGACGGATACCTGACCTACCGCCTCATCGAACCCTCCTACCAGATGTGGAACGAGGTTTCCATCGAGGAACGCTGCATAGAGGATTTCCGGGAGACGACGATCTGTGACCATCAGCATACGGAAAACGCCTGCATGAACTGCCACGTCCACGGTCAGCAGCGGGGTGACTATTCCCTGTACTATATCCGTGGGCCGCATGGAGGCGCGATCCTGAACAAGGACGGAGCGCTCCGCAAACTCACGCTGAATGCCGAGGGGATGCTCTCCGGTACCGTGTACGGGGAACTTCATCCGTCCGGCCGTTTCGGCGTATTCTCCACGAACATCATCCTTCCGGGCTTCCATACGATGGCGGGCAACCGGATGGAAGTGTTCGATTCCGCCTCGGACCTGACTGTCGCGGACTTCGACAACAATGTGATGGTCAATGTCCCGCACGTCGCCCGGGCCGATGCCTGGGAGACTTTCCCTTGCTTCTCCGCGGATGGAAGTGCCGTTTTCTACTGCGTGGCGGACACGGTCTCGCTGCCGCGTCAGATTCAGGAAGTCCGGTATTCGCTGATACGGGCTCCGTTCGATGCCACGGACGGCCGGATCGGCGAACAGGTGGACACCGTCTGGAGCGGACCTGCCCATCATGCCTCCGCCTGTCATCCCAAGGCCTCTCCGGACGGACGCTGGCTTCTTTTCACCGTTTCTGACTACGGGACCTTCCCGCTTTTCCATACCGAATCCACCCTGAACCTCGTGGACCTCCAGACTGGAGAAGTCCGGCCACTGAATGAGATAAAGGGCGATAAATCAGACACCTATCACAGCTGGTCCTCCAATTCCCGCTGGTTCGTCTTCGCGAGCAAACGGGGTGACGGCATGTATGGCAAGCCCTACTTCAGCCACCTGGATGAGAACGGCGTACCCTCCAAGCCCTTCGTCCTCCCGCAGAAGTCCTCCCGCTTCTACGAATATAATCTCAAGTCCTTCAACATTCCCGATCTGGGGAACGCTTCCACCGGCATGACGGTCCGGGACGCGAGGCGGATGTTCAAGAGCGAAAACGAGCCGTTCAAACAAGCTTTTTAACCACTGCTTTATGAAAAGTATCTGCACCTGTCTGGCCCTTGTGGCTTTCCTGCCGCTCGGGGCCCAGAATCCCGTCATCGGTACTTCCTTCACGCCTGACCCGGCACCGTACGTGCATGGGGACAAGGTCTATCTGTTCGTGGATCACGATGAAGACGATGCCGTGTACTTCAAGATGAAGGACTGGCAACTGTACAGTACGGAAGACATGGTCAACTGGACTTATCTCGGAACGCCCGTTTCCACGGCTACGTTCCCGTGGGCCTTCCAGGGCGACCGCGCCTGGGCCTCGCAGGCCGTGGAGCGGAACGGGAAATGGTACTGGTACGTGTGTCTCACCGAGGCTGCTACCCGGGCCGATGCCCTGGCGGTTGCAGTGGCCGACCGGCCGGAGGGCCCTTACGAGGACGCCATCGGCGGGCCGCTGGCGACGGGGTTCTCATTCATCGACCCTACGGTCTTCATCGACGATGACGGCACTCCCTGGCTTTTCTGGGGTAACAAAGGTTGCTGGTACGGCAAGTTGGGCGAAGACATGGTCTCATTCCCGGAAGGTTATCAGGAAGTTCCTGGCTTTCACGACCCTGCGTGCTTCGGCCCTGCATCGATGAAGCCGGACTGGTCCGACGGAGGAAAGGAGAAGATGATGGTCGGGTATGAGGAAGGACCCTGGTTGACGAAACGGGACGGGCTGTATTATCTGGTCTATCCTGCCGGGGGCGTGCCTGAGCATATGGCCTATTCCACCTCAACTTCCATCCATGGCCCCTGGCAATACCGCGGCCGGATCATGGACGAGGCGGAGAACAGCTTTACCATCCATGGCGGCAACATCACCTTCCGGGGGCATCATTACATGTTCTACCACAATGGGAAACTGCCTAACGGCGGCGGATTCAGGCGGGCCACCTGCGTGGAGGAATTCTCCTTCGGGGCCGATGGCTCCATTCCCTTCATTCCTTTCACCGAAAAGGGTGTGGATCCGCTTCAGACGCTGAATCCTTACGTAATGACCCAGGCAGAGACCATGGCCGCCTCCTACGGACTCAAGACGGACCGTCTTTCCGGCGACCGCCACTGGGTGACCTCGGTCCACAACGGTGACTGGCTGAAGGTACGGAATGTGGATTTCGGCGACGAACCGGCCGTGCTGGTGTCGCTGGAGATGCTGAATTTCAAGCATCCGGGCACCGTGGACTTTTTCCTGGACGCGCTGGACGGCCGTCCGATTGCTTCCGTTCCGGTGAATGGGGAGAACATGCTGGTCAAGGCTCCCGTCTCCGACCGGGCGGTGGGTGTCCACGACCTGTACCTGCTGTTCCGCGGGGGCGACGACGAACTCTTCGACCTGGACTGGTGGGTGTTCAACCACCACCTGAACATGCCGCTCATCCAAACGAAATTCACGGCGGACCCGGCGCCGATGGTCTATGACGGGACGGTGTACCTGTACACCACCCACGACGAGGATGGTGCCGAAGGTTTCCAGATGTTCGACTGGCTCCTGTATACGTCGACGGACATGGTGAACTGGACGGACCACGGTGCTGTCGCCTCCCTGGACGATTTTGCCTGGTATGACGGTAAGAATGGCGCCTGGGCCGAGTGTGTCGTGGAGCGTGGCGGCAAGTTTTACATGTATTGCCCCATCCACGGGCATGGAATCGGCGTCCTGGTGGCGGATTCGCCTTTCGGGCCCTTCAAGGACCCGCTCGGGCATCCGCTCGTGTGGCAGAAGGAGCACTGGGAGGACATCGACCCGTCCGTGTTCATCGACGATGACGGCCAGGCCTATATGTACTGGGGAAATCCGCATGTGTACTGGGTGCGTCTGAACGAGGACATGGTTTCCGTCGACGGAGAGATCCATCGGATAGACTATCCCATCGACACTTACCAGGAAGGACCTTGGTTCTACAAGCACAATGGGAAGTACTACCTTGCTTTTGCATCTACTTGCTGCCCGGAGGGCATCGGCTATGCGATGAGTGATTCACCGGTCGGGCCGTGGAAGTCGATGGGCGCCATCATGGACCGCACCTGGCGTACCCGGGGCAACCATCCCGGCATCATCGAGTATAAGGGACAGTCGTACGTGTTCGGTCTCAATTACGACCTGATGCACTTGAAAACCTTCAAACACGCTGAGCAGCGGAGCGTTTCCGCAGCGCCAATGTACTACGAGCCGGACGGTTCCATCCGGAAGGTCCCGTATTGGCTGGACAATGTCCTGGAGCAGGTCGGGACTTTCAACCCCTTCCGCAAGGTGGAGGCCGAGACGATGGCCTGGGGCTATGGCCTCAAGACAGACGTCGTGGAAGGACGCGGCATCGTGCTGCGGGATATCGATGCCGGGGAGCATCTGCTCATCAAGGGGGTCGACTTCGCCCGGGGAGCCCGCAAGTTCACGGCTTCAGTCGAAGGCGCTGCGACCATCGAAATCCGGCTGGACGCGGTGGACGGTCCGCTTTGCGGGGTTCTTACGGCGAAAGCCGGCAAGGGCTTCCAGGAAGCCTCCTGCCGGCTGAAAGGCGCCGCTGGCGTCCACGACCTCTATTTCGTCTTCAAGTCCGGCGGTTTCCGCTGGGACTGGTGGAAGATGGCGCGCTAATACACCCGCTGGTGGAACCAGTCGAAATCCGCTATGCCGCCCTCCCCGAGGGTGGCATAGTTGTATAGGGCGCTGCGGTAGCCGGTGAAGTAGTCCAGCGTGAAGCGCATGGAGAGCACGCAAGCGGCTTCTATCCAGCTTTCTCCATCGAAAGACCAGCCGAAGAAAGCCGTATCAGGCTCGTCGCCTTCTTCCTGCGGCGTAAAGACGTAACGGATCCGGAGATAAACTTTATTCGCATCCACCGGTACCTCAGAAACGGTTTCCTCGCCCAAACGGACCACGATCTGCCGGCTTCCGTCGGAATCGATCCGCATGCCTACGCGGCCGCTCCGGCTTTGGAAAGCGGCGAGGCCGGCTTCGTCACCGGGTTTCATCCCGGATGCGTCCAGCAGGGTTTCGCTGACGCAGCGGGGGCCGACGGTGCGTTGGGTAAGGGTACCTCGGGCGTCCGCGAGTCCGGTGGCCTGCGCGGCGCGCAGCCGCAGCCAGCCGGGCCGTTCTTCGAGCGACCAGCCCTCCGGAGCCTTGTGGTTCCACTGCCAGACCAGTGCCAGTTTCCCGCTCTCGAATTCGTCATTGTCCCATACGTAATCGTTGCCCTGAGCCGGAAGATTCACCGTCACTTCCTCCAGCGGAACGCCGTTTTCGCCCATGATCGGCCAGCCGTCCACCCAGGTGACGGGCTGGATGGTGGGAATCCGTCCTACGGCGCCATGGTCCTGGAACTGGATGGCGTACCAGTCGCCGGACTGCGTCTCGACGAGGGGGCCTTGCGCGATACCGTCGGTCCGGCCGCCCAGCGTGCCCTGGAGCACGACCTTGGACTCGTACGGCCCTTCGATGCTCTTGCTCCGCCAGACCGTGGCTGTCCGTGGCTTTTCCTTCGGCCAGTCGATCTCCAGCACGTAATAGTAATCGCCGATGTGGTAGAAATGCGCGCCTTCCGCCCGGAGCATCCAGCCTTCACGGGGGGACTCGATGATGGTGCGGGCTTCCGCACCGGCCTTGACGGCGCTGCCGTCCGGCTCTAGCTCCATCAGCTGCAGGTTGCCGTTGCCCCAGACCACCCAGAGACGGTCATCATCGAATAACAGGGAAGCGTCATGCATGAAGTATCCTTCGATCAAGTTCCGCTCCCAAGGGCCGTTCACGATGTCCTTCGTACGGTACAAGTAGGTCTTCTGCTGGTCATTGGCCACAAACAGGGCATAGTAGGTTCCGTCGTGGTAGCGGAGCGTCGTCGCCCATTGGCCTTTCCCGTAGGCATTCTTTCCATCCCGGAGGCTGTAGATGTCATCGTCCTCCAGCAGGTCGTAGATGTAACTGACGATCTCCCAGTGAACGAGGTCACGGGAATGCATGATCGGCGCACCGGGGCAGAAGTACATCGTGGTGGACACCATGTAGTAATCCTCGCCCACGCGGATGATGTCGGGGTCCGGAATATCCGTGTAGGTGAGCGGATTCACGGCCACTTGCGTCTGAGGAGACGCAACGCAGCCTGCCGCGAGTACGAGGCAGGCTGCGAGCAGTAACAGACTGTGTTTCATCTTACTGGATTTCCAGCACGACGACCGAGGCGGCGGGCAGGGTGAGTTTCACGCTCTTGCCGGAAGCCTTGGCGCCCGTGAAGGCGGCGGGGGCGACGGCGGGAGCCTTGCCGAAGTCGTTGTAAGCGTCAATACGGTCAGCCTTCAGGATCTCGCCAGTGACGCTCTTGGGCTTGAGCTGGTCGAAGTTCAGTTCCACGGTGACGGGCTTGTCCAGATACGGGTTCGCGAGGGAAACGTGGAGTTTGCCGGAAGCGTCACAGGAAGCGCAGGCGCTGAAGTCGTCCATGATGCGGCCTTCGGCGGAGACGATGCTTCCTGTCCTGTAGTCGGAAGGAACGTACGTGGCGTTCTGGTGGACGTTGAACATCCGGAACACGTGGTAGGTCGGAGTCAGGACCATCCGGGGACCGTCGGTGAGGACCATGGCCTGGAGCACGTTCACGATCTGGGCGATGTTCGCCATCTTCAGACGGTCGGTGTGCTTCTGGAAGATGTTGAGGTTCAAGGCCGCGACCATCGCGTCACGCATCGTGTTCTGCTGGAACAGCCAGCCGGGGTTGGTGCCGGGCTCCACGTCGAACCAGGTGCCCCATTCATCCAGAAGAAGGGCGACGCGCTTCTGCGGGTCGTAGGCGTCCATGATGGCGAAATGGTTCTTCAGGACTTCCTCGATCTCCACGGTCTTGGCGAGGACGTTGTAGTACTCTTCCGGGGTGAACTGCGTGGCGGAACCCTTGCTGCCCGTCCAGCCCTTGCAGGTGTAGTAGTGCAGGGAGAGGCCGTGCATCTTGTTGCCGGCTTTCTGCATCATCACCTTCGTCCAGTTGTAGTCATAGTCGGAAGCACCGCAGGCGACCTTGAAAACGCGGTTGCCGCTGTAGTTGCGGGCATAGAGGGCATAGCGCTTGTATACGTCGGCGTAGTAGTCGGCAGTCATGTCGCCACCGCAGCCCCAGGTTTCGTTGCCCACGCCCAGGTATTTTACCTTCCAGGGCTTTTCCCGGCCGTTCTTGGCGCGGAGTTCTGCCATCGAGCCGGCCTCGGCGGTCATGTACTCAACCCACTTGGCCAGTTCTTCCACGGTGCCGGAACCCACGTTGCCGGAGATGTACGGCTGGGTTCCCAGCATTTCGCAGAGGTTCAGGAACTCGTGCGTGCCGAAGGAATTGTCTTCCAGGGTACTGCCCCAGTTGTTGTTCACGAGCTTCGGCCGGTTTTCCTGCGGGCCGATGCCGTCCATCCAGTGGTACTCGTCGGCAAAGCAGCCGCCCGGCCAGCGGAGGACGGGAACCTTCAGTTCCTTGAGGGCGTTCAGCACGTCGGTGCGGTAGCCGTCCACGTTGGGAATGGAGGAGTCCTTGCCCACCCAGATGCCTTCATAGATGCACTTCCCGAGGTGCTCGGAGAACTGTCCATAGATTTCGGCCGGGATGACCGGCTGGTCCTGGGCCGTCTCGTGGACGGCGACCTTGACCTGCGCAGAGGCGGTCAGGACGGCGGCAAGCGCCGCGAGGAAGGTCAGTGTCTTTTTCATATCAGCGTGTTTGGATTATTTGACTTTCTTGCCCCACCAGGTAGCGTTCAGGGTTTTCTCCGTGCCGGCGTAGACGATGGTCGCCTTGCGCGGGGAGGCTTCCCAGTCGGCCTCGTGGGCCACCACGACCACGACCTTGTCGCCTCCGTTCGGAGCGAGGGTCAGGTACTGCTTGCTTTCGTCGAAGGTCCAGGTACCCGTAAGGGCGCCGGACATGCCGCCGTTGGCGGTCAGGACGAGTTCGGAGGAAGCATCCTGCTTCCCGTAGTCGTACTTGAGGTCGATGTGTTCCCAGGTGCCCGCGATATCGGCCTTGGTCACGTTGGCCTTGGAGAGGCCGGCATAGCGTTCGGGAAGGGCGATCGGCCAGAGGTCGTTCAGGTTGTCCGCCGACGCAGGACACCAGACGATGCGGCGCACGTGTCCCATCATCACGGCGTTGGGCGCGTTGCCGCCCGCATCGGCCGGGAAGCGGGCCTGCGATGCATAGAACCAGTCGCCGGTCCCTTCCTGCTGGAAGACGGCGCAATGGGAAATGCCCACCCAGCCGCGTGTGCCTGAGAACTTGTACGGGTGCGTCACGATCGGGTAGCAGTCGCCACGGGCGTTCGTGAAGTTGCGTCCGGTTATGTCATAATAGGGGCCTTCGATCTTTTCGGAGCGCACTACGCGGGTGTTGTAAGGCACGTCCAGACCGTCGTAGGCCATGAACAGATAGTAGTATCCGTCCTTGTAGATGATCTCCGGAGCCTCGGAACCCTGCCAGCGGGAGTCGTTGCGGGCGCCGATGCGCACGCCGTAGCCGGCTTCGGCCAGCGCGTCACGGCTGCCGGCCCAGGGATCGCCCAGGGTCTTCTTGGGCAGACCGGTCTCCGGGTTGATTTCCAGCAGAGTGAAACCGCTGTGCCAGGAACCGTGGATGAGCCAGTGCTTTCCGTCGGGCGCGATGATGTAGGTGGGGTCGATGGCGTTGTAGTAGAAGTAGGCGTCCCAGTTGGTCGCACTGCTCCTGGCCCATCCGTCTCGTCCCTTGTCGGAGGAGGAGCAGGTCACGAAGCCTTTGTCCTCCCATTTCCCGTTGTAAGGGTCGGTGGTCTCGCACAGGCCGATGAAGGCGCGTTCGGACCAGGAACCGTCAAAGGCGGTGGAAGTGGCCTTCCCCGTCTTGATGTAGTTGTCCACGACGATGCAGTAGTACATCCGGAGCTTGCCGCCGACATTCCGCACGACCGGCGCCCAGAAGCCGTAGCTCGGGTTGTCGATCGGATCCAGGCCCATCTCGGCGCGGATGGCGTTGAGTTTTTCCTTCACCCAGGCGGGGGCTTCGTTCATCGGCCCCTGGACATACGTCCAGTTCACGAGGTCCTTGGAGCGCTTGCCGGGGAAATGACGGCCCTGGGAAGCCTTCAGATGCTCGTTGCCGTAGGATGCATCCGTGTTGTACATGTAGTAATACCCGTCGAAGAAAGCGATAGACGGGTCATGGACGTTCGCGAGGTTCCATTTGGCGTGATAATCCCAGCCTGCGATGGAACGGTAGTCGTCATCATAGTCCGGGATGTTTCCCGTCACCGTGGAAGGGGTGCCGGAAGGACCGTCGTCGTCCTTGGTCTTGATGCCGGTACCCTCGGCGGGGTCCTTCTCGCAGGCGGTGGCTGCGAGAAGGACGGCGCAAAGGGCTGTAAGAGCGTATCTTGCAAACTTCATCGTTTACAAATATAAGGTTTTATCTCCAAATAAACTACAGGCTGGTGACCGGGTGGACCTTACCGTACTTGGCGATGAAATCCGGGCTGTTGTCGTAGTTGTTGTTGGCGGAATTCCCGTGGATGTTCTTGTTGGCGTTGCGGGTGCCCTGGAAGATCGGGAAATACTCGTGTCCGGCCGTGAAATACTTGTAGGAGTAATCCGAAGCCGTCGCGGTGGTGAGCTCCTGCGTGGAGACCGGGGAACCTTCCGCGGTGTCCAGCATGAAGCAGCTGTGCTGGCTGATCTGGGCCAGACGGCCGGCGTCGTAGAAGAATCCCCAGCGGATCAGGTCGATGCCGCGGCCGTTCTCGCAACCGAACTCTTTCGGACGCTCGACGTTGGCGATCTGCTCGAAGAGCTTGTCGGCATTGCCGGCAAAATCGGAGAGCTGTAGCTTCGCGAGACCGGCGCGGGTGCGCACCTCGTTGATCCAGTCGATGGCCTGCTGGGTGGGACCGCTGATCTCGTTCTCGCACTCGGCAGCGCGCAGAAGCACGTCGCTGAAGCGCATGAGACGGAGGTTCACGCCGCAGTGGAGACCGGTGACGATGCTGGAATAGAGGTTGTTACGGGCGTTGGTGAACTTCGCGATGGACATGCCTCCCTGGGCGTTGTTGCAGCGCGGGGTGTAGGTAATTTCCTTCTGATAGACGACGTTGCTGCGCGGGTCGCCGCCGTTCGGATAACCGGCGTTGGTGGTTCCGGTATAGGCGGAATACTCAGGCTCGTAAGTGACGATGGTCCAGTACAGACGCGGGTCCAGCGTACCGTCGGTGCAGCGCTCGGCCTTGAACAGGTTATACAGCCAGGGGGAGGCGGCAAGGTCACCCCAGCTGCCGAGTTCCTGGGAACCGTAGTTGGATTCCACGGCGTGGCCCTGGGTGGCGTTGGAAGAAATGTTGACAGGGGTCCATTCCTCATCGGAACCGCCCATCCCGTAGTCCAGGAACTGGACCTCGAAGAGGCTCTCCACGTTGTTCTCGTAGGTGGAACCCTCGCGGAAGTTGTCGCCATAGTCCTTCGTGAGTTCGTAGTGGCCGTACTCTCCGTTGATGATGCCCTTCAGGAGGTCTAGGGCCTCGGAATACTTGTGACGGAACATATAGGCGCGGGCGAGGTAACCGGCGGCGGCACCCTGCGTGGCGCGGCCCTTGGCCCATTCGCCACCCGCGTCGCGGGTCGGAAGGAGGTCGATGGCGCGCTTCAGGTCATCCTCGACCTGGTCGAAGACGAGGTCCTGCGAGACGTTCTCCGCATACATCGACTCGATGGAAGAGTACTGGGCGTAGTCCGTGAACAGGGGAACTTCCTGATAGTAAGTTGCCAGGGTGTAATAGGCGAGGGCGCGGAGGAACCGGGCCTCACCCTCGATCCGCTGGACGTTGGTACCGGTAAGTTCGGCTGTCTCGATGCGGGAAAGCACGAGGTTGCAGCGGTTCACTACGTGGAAGTTGTCTCTCCAGGGCCACTGGTCGCCGATGTCGATCTGTCCGGAGGAGTTGAGGTTGTCATACGGGAGATACCATTGCTGGGAGGCGTTCCAAACCTCGTCGCCGCGGACGGCGTCCAGGGTGTAGCCCACACGGGCGAAGGTGCCTTCCAGGCGGATGCGGTTGTAGCAGGCGATGAGCGCCTCCTGGAGGTCGGATTCGGTGTAACCGAAGTCGTAGGTGGTCTGGTTGTTCGGATTCTTGACGTCAAGGTATTTGTCGCAGGAAGCCAGGGAACCGAGGACGGCGAAGGATGCCAGAACGATAACTATCTTTTTCATGGTCATTTTCATTTTCATGTCAGACATCGCTTAGAAAGAGAGCTTTACGCCGGCCATGACCGTCGTCGGAGCCGGATAGGAGCAATAGTTGTAGCCCGGGGTGAAGGCACCGCCGGCAAAGTCGATGTTGTAACCGCGGTACTTGCTGATGGTCAGCAGGTTCTGGCCGGAGACATACAGCCGGGCGCCGCGGATGAAGCCGCCGAACAGGCCCTCGGGGAAGTTGTAGCCGAACTCGACGTTGGCCACCTTCCAGTAGGAGCCGTTCTGGAGGAAGCGGGAGCTGAACATGTCGTTGGTGATGGTGCCTGTGGCCTTGTAATACACGCGCGGAACCGTGGTGCTCGGATGCTCGGGCGTCCAGGCATTCAGCAGGTCTACGCTGCGGTTGGTCATGCCGTAGGAGCTGCGGAGGGTGAGGTCCACGAAGTCAAGGAGCTGGTACCCGGCGGCACCGAAGGTGGAGATGGACAGGTCGAAGCCCTTGTACTCGAAGCGGGCGCTCAGGCCGAACTGGACCTTGGACATGCCGCTGCCGATGTAGGTCTGGTCGTCCGCGGTGATCTGGCCGTCCGGAACGCCATCCGGACCGCTGATGTCCTTGTAGGCGACGTCGCCCGGCTGGGCACCCGGCTGGAACACCAGGTCGCCGTTGTCATTGACGCGGTTGTCGATCTGGTTCTGGTCCTGGAAGATGCCTTCGTAGACATAGCCGTAGAAGCGGCCCACTTCGGCGCCGAGCTCGGTGCGGGTGTAACCGTCGTTGCGGGCTTCGCCGGAAGGTCCGAGGGAGACCACGGTGTTCTTCGGGAAGGTGACATTGCCGGAGAACTCATACTTGAAGTCGTGCTGGTAGTTGCGCCAGGTGGCGGAGAGCTCGAAACCGGTGTTCCGCATGGAAGCGGCGTTCATGGTCACGCTGCCGTTGGTCGCACCGGCTTCGGCCGGGACGGGCACGCTGTACAGCAGGTCCTCGGAGAGGGCGTTGTAGTAGTCGGCGTTGATTTCGAGGGCACCGCCGAACATCGCATAGTCCAGACCGACGTCCAGGGTCTTTTTCTTCTCCCAGTGGATGGCGGTGTTCACGTAGTTGGAAATGGAGGAACCGGTGACGCGGTTGCCGCCGAAGCTGTAAGTGTAGTTGCCGCGGGCCATCGTGTCCATGTACTGGTATTCGCCGATGTTCTCGTTACCCAGGACACCATAGCTGGCGCGGAGCTTCAGGAGGCTCACCAGCTGCGGATCCACGGCGAAGAAGGGTTCCTTGTCGATACGCCAGCCGATAGAGGCGGAAGGGAACCAGTCCCAGTGGTTGCCGGTCGAAAGGCGGGAACTTCCGTCGCGGCGGACCGTCGCCTGGAAGAGGTAGCGTCCGTCGAAGTCGTAAGTGAGACGGCCGATGTAGGAAGCCAGCACGTGCTCGAACTCGGAGGAGGAGGCGTCGCGCTCGGCGGCGTTGCCGATCTGCAGGTAATACGGCTCGGGCATGTTGTTGCCCCAGGCGGAGAGGTTGTAGGTGAGCTCGCGCTCGAAGGTCATACCGGCTACCGCGTTGAGGTGGTGCTTGCCGAACTTGCCGTCATAAGTGAGATAGTTCTCCACCAGGAAGTCGGAGTAGGCGCGATAGCCCTGGGAAAGGCGTTCATTGCTCTTGGACAGGTAGTTGGTCGTGCTCTGGATGAAGGACGGGACGAACGTGAAGTCCTTGCAGTTGGTCTTGCTGTAGGAGAGGTTCAGGTTGTAGTCCAGTTTGTGGTTCGCGTTCTTCAGGCCGATCATGTCCAGCAGGTCCACGGTCGCGGAACCGGTGGCGACCACGCGGTCCACGATGGTGTTGCGCTCCAGGAGGTTGTTGTACAGGAGCGGGTTGGACATGCGGATGTCGCCATGGACATTGTCATAGTAGGTGCCGAAGCCCCAGGAGTCGTAGGAGTACTCGCCGGCGGCGGCCAGGTCGCGGTCCATGAACCAGGTGCTCTCATCATAGGCCTTGATGCTAGGAGGCATGAGGAGGGCGGAAGCCATCACCGGGTACTGGGTGCCGTAGAGGCCCTGGACGTACTCGTTGGCATTGGAAAGGGACATGCTGTCCTGGCTGCTGTGGGAATACACGACGCCGGTGCGGAGCTTGAGGAACTTGATGTCCATCGTATTGTTCACGCGCACGGTGAAACGGTCGTAGTTGGGGCCTGCGCCCACCATCGTACCCCGCTGGTTGAAGTAGTCGAGGGCGATGTTGAACGTATTGTTCTCGCCGCCGCCGGAGAGGTTCACGTTGTGGTTCTGGCGGATACCGGTCTTGAACACCTCGTTGAACCAGTCGGTGTTGACAGCCGCCGGGTCCACGTACAGGGCGCTGGCGGGATCGTAGCCGGCGGGAACGGCGAGGCCGCTGTTGTCGAAGGCCATCCGGACGAATTCGCCGTACTGGGCGGCGTCCATGACCTTGTAGACGTTCTTGCGGATCTTGTCCACACCCATGTAACCGGTGTAGTCCACCATGATGGGCTGGTTCTTCTTGCCGCCCTTGGTGGTGATGATCACGACGCCGTTTGCCGCGCGGGAACCGTAGATGGCCGCCGCGGAAGCGTCCTTGAGGACCTGGATGGTCTCGATGTCATTCGGGGAGAAGTCGCGGATGGTGGTACCCATCGGCACACCGTCGATGACGTACAGCGGGGCGGTGCTGCCGAAGCTGCCGAGACCGCGGATGCGGACGGCCGGATCGGCGCCCGGCTGGCCGTCGGAAGTGATCTGCACACCGGCGACCTTACCTTCGAGCATGGTGGAAATGTTGGAGTGGGAGACCTTTTTCATCTCGTCCGCGTCCACGATGGCGACCGAACCGGTGAGGTCCACTTTCTTCTGGGAACCGTAACCGATGACGACCACCTGGTCCAGGACGGTATGTTCGGTAGGCATGGTGATGGTGCCCATCTCGCCGCCTACGTTCACGGTCTTCTCCACGGTTTCAAAGCCGACGGAGACGAATTCCAGGACGGATCCGGCGGGGACCGTCATGGAGAAGTTGCCGTCCAGGTCGGCGGTAGTGCCGTTGGTGGTGCCCTTCACCACGATTCCGGCACCGATGATCGGGTCGCCGTTCTCGTCGATGACCGTGCCGCTCACGGTCACGTTGTTCTGGGCCTGGGCCACGTAGCCGAAGCTGCCGGAAAGGACGGCCGGGGCCGTGGCGAGGATGCCGCAGAGGGCGATGCTTGCAAATATCTTTTTCATATCTGGTCAGTCTTAAGCTTAGTCGAAGATGAGATAGGACTCTTCCGTCACGAAAGCGAAGGTGACGTCGGAGGAATCCACGGCGATGTTGTCATAGAACTGGAAGTGTTCCTCCCCGTTCGCGTAGATTACGTGGTAGCGGATGCTGGCGATGCCGTTGCCGTCATTGGCGACAGTGACGTCCACCTTGGAACCGTCGATGTTGCCGGCGAAGGTGTCCCAGTTCCAGTTGCTGGACGGAACGGTTCCGGCATCGAAGCTGGTGCCCCAGCCGAAGTGGTCCATGCGGACGACGCAGTATTCGGTCATGTCGGCCTTGCGCAGGATGACGCACGGGCTGTGGAAGTTCAGGAGATTGTCGGAACCCACGGTCATGCTGACCGCCTGCATGGTACCGGCCGGAACATTCCAGTTATTGGAGAAGGTGGTCCACCAGGCATTGGTGAAATCCTGGGCACCGACCATCCCGGACTGGGCGGCCTGGTCGCTGGCTTTCACCGTCAGGGTGACGGGAGCGGTGAACTCCGTGCCCACAGGGTCGGTATAGGAGACCGTAGCGATGTTGTTATATGTGCCGGGCGCGCAATCGTAGAAGACCTTTTCATCCGCGAAGGCAACCGTGACCTGGTCTTTCTTCAGGGGAAGCTTGGAACCGTCGCTGTAGAGGGCGTTCACCTTCACGCCTTCGGCGGAGAGGGTGAGACCCTTCGCGCCGCCGATCCGGTAAGCCTCGGCGGAAGCCTCGATGCCGGTGAGCTTGGCGTCCACGGCGGCGGATTCGAGGACGATGAGGTAGGATTCCTCGGTGACGATGCCCATCTGGAGGTCGGCGCTGTCCACGGTGATGCCGCTGTACTGCTGGAAGTGGGTCTCGCCGTTCGCGTAGGTGACATTGTAGCGGACGTCAGCGGTATTGTCGCCGTTGTTGGTGACGGTGATGCTGACGGCGGACATATTCTGGTTGGCCGCGAAGACATCGAAGTTCCAGTCGCTTTCGACGACCAGGTTCGGATTGCCGTCGTAACCGGCGCCCCATCCGAAGCTGTCCATGCGGACCACGCCGTATTCGCTCAGGTCGGCCTTGCGGAGGATGGTGCACGGGCTGTGCCAGTTGGCGAGATTGTCAGAATAGACGAACAGATGGACGGTCACGCTTTCGCCGGCCGCGACGGGCTTGTCGGCGGAAAGGAAGGTGGACCACCAGCCATTGCTGAAGTCGGGCTCGCCGATGCCTTCGATACCCATCTTCACATTCACCGGGAAGGTGGTGGAGATGCCGGAGAAGGCGATCTCAATGTCCTGGGTGCCGGCCACGGGCTGGACCTCGCCGAAGGTGAGGGCGCTGTTGTCAAGGACGACGGTGGAACCGTCTCCCTTGGTGCCGGTGATCTCGATTCCCTCGGTGAAGAACGGAACGGCCTTGTCATACACATAGTATGTGCTGGTCAGCGGGGCCTTGGTCACGGCGATGGAAGCGAGGTCGGTCACTTCGAAGTTGTAATAACCCACGACGGCCTTGCCCGGCTTGCCGAGCTTGGTAAGATTATAGGTGAAGGCCACGGTCTTCATGCCCAGGGTGGTCATGTCGGGCTCCGTGATGGTCAGATCTTCCTTGGCGACCGTCGTGGTGAAGCCGTCCTCGAAGGTGACGGTGGCCACGGCATTGCCCCAGTAGTCCTCGTTGCCCAGGGGGACGGTGACGGGATAGCCGGTGACGGAGATGGATTCGGCGTCAAAGTCCGGAATCTCGGCGATTTCGGAAGGAACGAGATAGGCTTTCTTGATGTTGAAGTGGCTGCCGTCCGCGATGAGGAACACGTTGACATCCTCCGTCGCGGAAACGGACTGGTTGTATTTTTCGACGATGTCGAAACCGTCCGCGGCGACACTGTGGACTTCCAGGTAAGCGGCGCCGGCGCGGGCATGGTCCAGGCTCAGGGTGACGTAGGCGCCCTGCATCTTCTCGCGGAACTCGTCCCAGTTCACTTCACCGCCGCCGTAATCGAACTCGATGACGGAAGCGTTGTAGTCGGCGTTCCCCCAGCCGTACCAGTCGGAACGGAGGACGAAATACTCGCTGTAGCCTTCGGCATCCCGCTCGTAGGGATTGCTGACGCAGACGTTCCAGTTGTTCCAGTTGTTCACGCCGGTACCGAAGTTCTCGAACTCGATGAAGAGTTTCTTGCCGGAAGGAACGGCGAAATACTGGCTGAATTCGCTCCACCAGCCGGAGGAATTGTCTTCAGCACCCACGATGGGAGTCGTGATGGTGATTTCGGTGTAGTCGTCGCTCTGGCCTTCGCTCTTTTCCCGCTCATACTCGGCGATCTTGTCTGCCAGATCGTCCGGAGCGTCCACGGTATAGGGCTCCAAGCCGGTGCAACCCACCGAAACAGCCGCCGTCAGAGCGGCCGCGCAAAGCGCTTCAAGCATCAAAAAACGGGTTTTCATGTCGGTAGTTTTTGGTTGGTTATCGGTTGAAAAATGTATTTTCAGGCATTATTAGCGGTCATTCGTGGCAAAAATACGGACTATTTGCACGCCTTCGGTGTACAAATCGCCCTAAAAGGTGGATTTTTGAACACTACTTTTCCGGGAAGGAACTGGGAGAAACCCCGAAGTCCTTCGTGAAGCAACGGCTGAAATACTTGGGGTCGTTGAACCCGACCTCGTAAGCGATTTCGGAAATGTTCCGGTTTTTCGTCTCCCGGTTGTTGAGGAGCATCTCGCGGGCGACGGACAGGCGGTAGCTCCGGATGAACTGGCCGACACTTTGCCCGAAGGCATCCTGCACGCGTTTGTTGAGGAGCGTCTTGCTCATTCCCATGGCGGTACACAAGGCCGGGACATCCAGGTCGGGATCCTTGTACATCGACCGGACCGTCTCGATGAGTTTCGTCGCGAACGGGTCTTCCTGCTGGGGCTCCTGGGCCGAAAGGAGCCGATGTCCTGCCAGTTCCTCGTTCTGGCGCCGGAGAACCTGGTTCTGGCGGTCCAACTCCTCCGCCTTCCTTTCCACCAGTTTCTTCTGCTCCGAGATCTCCCGCGTCCGTTCGTCCACCGTCCGCTGGAGAAGTTCCTGCTGGCGGACGAGCGCCCGGGTCCGCCAGGTGCTGAATGCGTAGACAGTCGCGATGGCGAAACCTACACACAGGAGCAGGAACCACCACGTCTTGTAGTAATAGGGTTTCACCGTCACTTCCAGTTCGAGAGACTCCTGGGCGGCCCCGGTTGGCGACTGGGCGCGGACCAGGAACCGGTAGTGGCCGTGGGGGAGTGTGGAATAGGCAGCTTCGTGCCGGCCCGGAGGAAGCCGTTTCCAGCCGTTGTCGAACCCCTCCAACTGATATACATAGGTGGACAGGCGGTGGGCGGAAGGTCCCAGCTGCGCGAATTCAAAGAGAATGGACCGGTTGCGTTCGTGGAGACGCAGTTCCTTCAGGAAGGGGTCCCGGAAGTCCCGGTCGTCCACGCTGATACGGGTAAAGCGGAGCGGTCCTTCCGATGGCCGGACCCCGGTTTTTGCGGGGTCTACGGCCGAAAGGCCTTCTGCCTGACCGAAATAGAGCTGTCCGTCCGTGCCCCGGCAGGCATTGTTCCAATGGAACCGGGTGCTGGCCAGTCCGTCTTCCCGATAGTAGGCCGAAATGGCTCCACCGGCCGGATCCAGCCTGTTCAGTCCGTGTTCCGTACTGATCCAGATGCGCCCGGCCGTGTCTTCGGCGAGCCCGCGGACCCGGTCGTTGGACAGGCCGTCCCGGGCGGAATAGCCGGTGAATGCGTATTCTCCTTTTTCATCCCGGATGCCGTGATAGACTCCGTTTCCGTTGCTGCCCAGCCAAAGCGATCCATCTGAAGCCTCGATGATGCAGCAGATCATCTCCTTCGCCCTGGTTTCCGGGGCATCCAGTTTATAGCCAAATCGTTGCGACGGAAATTGTCCGTCCTGCGCACGTTTTTTCAGGTCGATCCGGTACATTCCCTCCCGGCAGCCGATCCACAACTGTCCGGACGAGTCCAGGCAGGATCCGATGCATCCGCTGGCCTGTTCGGAAAGGGCGGGGCTCAGTTCGCGCGTGCGTAAGTCATAGAAGAAGATTCCCCGGTTGGAGCCGATCCAGAGAAGGCCGTTCTCCGGGTCATAATCCAGGGACCCGATGTAATCCAGCCGGGGATCCTCCGGGAGATGCTCGACAATCCGGTAAGGTTTCCGGAGCGTGACCAGGTCGATTCCGCCGCCCCAGGTTCCGACAGCCATCCTATCCTCAGGAACGAGACAGAGGGCGCTGACGCTGTTGTGGCAAAGACCGCCCCGTTCATGTGTCAGATGGTCGAAATCGCGGCCATCAGGTTCCCGGATGCTCAATCCGCCTTCCACCGTTCCGGCCCAGAGCCTTCCGTCCGCTTCCTGCAGGACGGCGTTCACCGCTCCGGACGCCAGGGAACGCGGATCCTTCGCGTCATGCTGGAAATTGGTGACTGCCAGTTTCTTGGGCGTGTAGATCCGGATGCCTCCGGTCTCGGTCCCGATCAGGATCTGCTCCCTGTAGACCTTGATGCAGTTGACCACCTCTCCGCCCAGGCGTTCAAAGCTGTCGCTGACGGAATTGTAGAGGTTGATGCCGTGGAGTGAGGTGGCGGCCAGCTGCCCGGCCGGGGTGAGGGCAAGTCCGGTGATGAAGTTCTGGGTGAGGGATCTGGGATTGGTGGCCGAATAAGTGTAGTGCTTCGATTCCCCGGTAGTCCGGTTCACCAGGTAAAGACCGTTTTCGGTGGAGACCCAGAGTTCCTGGCCCGAGGTCAGGAAATCGGACAGATAGGTTGTCTCCCCATAGCGGAAATCCGGAAGGATGGGCACGGCATCCAGGACACCGGCACGCATTTCCCGGATCTTGTACAGGCGTCCCAGCAGGCCGACCCAGACCGTTCCGTCCCGGTCCACATCCTGGAATACGATATTCGTAGGGGACAGGCCTTCGTGCGTGTAGCGGAGGATGTCCTTGATTCCGCCATCCGGGGTAAAGCGGACACAGGACAGAGTCGTTCCCGTCTTGTACCAGATGTTTCCCGCGGCGTCCAATGTCAAGTAGGAACAGAGTTGACAGAAATCCTCTTCCAGGCCGGGACCGGGCAGGTCCAAGCGTTTCAAGTCCTTCAGGTCCAACAGGTCCAGGCCTCCCTCGGAGGCAATCCACAGTCTTTGGAAACGGTCCTCGCAGACGTTCCGGACGAAGTTGCTCCTGAGAGGTTGCGGGGAGGTAGTACCGAAAGTCAGGAAATCATAGCCGTCGTATCGGCACAGCCCTCCTCCGGATGTGGCAAGCCACAGGAAGCCGGCACTGTCCACGCACAAGTCGTCGATATAGTCGCTGGGAAGGCCTTCTTCCATGGACAGGGTAGTCTGGAGATACTGCTGGCCAAAGGATTCCTGGGCGCGGGCCGTACCGGGACGGAAACCGAGCGACAGGAGGGTGCAGAGGAGTATGAATATTACACCTGTAAAGTACAAATGTCCACCTTTCATTGCTCAAACTTACTTATTTTTGCGTAAATTTGAAAATCAAAAGCTAACTAATCACATTTTATGGTACGTAAACACGTTCTTCTGACGGCCGCTGCCGCGCTTCTTCTCGGAGTGGCTTCCTTCGCCCAGACCCACCGGATGGACATCGACCTCAAGAAGGTCGGCGCCCCCATCCAGCCCACCATGTACGGTATCTTCTTCGAGGACATCAACTTCGCGGCCGACGGCGGCCTGTACGCCGAGCTCGTGAAAAACCGTTCCTTCGAATTCCCCCAGGATCCGCTCCAGGGCTGGAAAGCTTTCGGCAAGGTGGAAGTCCGGGAGGACGGTCCCTTCGAGCGTTGCCCGCACTATGTGCGCCTCGTCGACCCCGGCCATCCCCACAAATGGACCGGCCTGGACAACGAAGGCTTCTTCGGCATCGGCGTGAAGGGAGGGGAGCAGTATCGCTTCACCGTCTGGGCCCGTGTTCCGGACGGCGGCAGTTCCGACCTTCGTCTTGAGCTGGTGAACACCGCCTCGATGGGGGAAAACCAGTTCTTCTGCCAGGAGCCCCTGCGGATTTCCGGCTCCGACTGGAAGCAGTATGAAGTGCTGATGACCCCGCCCCAGACCCTGGAGAAGGCGGTCCTCCGGATCTTCCTCGTCGGTCCGCGTACGACGGTCGACCTGGAGCATGTGTCCCTGTTCCCGGTCGATACCTGGATGGGCCACCGCAACGGTATGCGCAAGGACCTGGCCCAGGCCCTGGCGGACCTCAAGCCCGGCATTTTCCGCTTCCCCGGCGGCTGCATCGTGGAAGGAGCCGACCTCCCCACCCGCTATAACTGGAAGAACACCGTCGGTCCGGTGGAGAACCGTCCCATCAATGAGAACCGCTGGGAGTATACCTTCCCGCACCGCTTCTTCCCGGACTATTTCCAGAGCTACGGCCTCGGCTTCTTCGAGTTCTTCCAACTCTCCGAGGAGATTGGCAGCGAGCCGCTTCCGATCCTCAGCTGCGGTCTGGCCTGCCAGTTCCAGAATGACGACCCGGCGGCGCACTGCCCGGTGGACGAACTCCAGCCTTTCATCCAGGACGCCCTGGACTTGATCGAATTCGCCAACGGCCCCGTCACTTCCACGTGGGGAAAGGTCCGTGCCGAAATGGGCCACCCGGCCCCGTTCAACCTCAAGTTCATCGGCATCGGCAACGAGCAGTGGGATTCCATTTATCCCGAGCATCTGGAGCCCTTCGTAAAAGCCATCCGCGCTGCGTACCCGGACATCAAGATCGTCGGTACCAGCGGCCCCGATTCCGAGGGAAAGCAGTTCGATTACCTCTGGCCCGAGATGAAGCGCCTCGGCGCAGACCTCGTGGACGAGCACTTCTATCGTCCTTACGACTGGTTCCTGGCCCAGGGCGCCCGTTATGACAATTACGACCGCAAGGGTCCGAAGGTCTTCGCCGGCGAGTATGCCTGCCACGCCAAGGGCCGTAAGTACAACCACTTCAAGGCTTCCCTGCTGGAAGCGGCCTTCATGACCACCATCGAGCGCAATGCCGACATCGTCCATATGGCCACCTATGCTCCGCTTTTCGCCCACATCGAGGGCTGGCAGTGGCGTCCGGACCTGATTTGGTATGACAATCTCCGCTCCATGCGTACCGCCAGCTGGCACGTCCAGCAGCTGTACGGCCAGTATAAGGGCCAGAATGCCTTGACACTCAAGATGAATGGTGTCAATGTCACCGGCGCCGCCGGTCAGGACGGCCTCTTCGCCAGTGCCGTGAAGGATGGCGACAAGGTGTATGTGAAGGTGATCAACACTTCCGAGGAACCGCAGGAGGTAGAATTCGCTTTCGGAGGCCTCAAGAAGAAGGAGACCGTCAAGGCCGTCGAGTGCGTGAAGCTCCATTCCGACCTCCTCTACGAGGACAATACCCTGGACGTCCCTGACCGGATCACACCCATGAAGGCCGCCTTCACCGGCGAGGGCAAGACAATCTCCGCCACCGTGGATCCGCTCACATTCGCTATCTTCGTCCTGGAGAAATAAATTCATTGATTGACGGTAAAGCAGGACAGAGGCCTCGGGCGACTTTTTTTCGGAGCCCGAGGCCTCTGTCCTGCTTTACCGAATCTAATCCACGTCAATCCAGCGGATGGCGGGATCGCGGCGCCACCAGGTGAGCTGGCGCTTCGCGTAGTGACGGGTGTTGCGCTGGATCAGGCGGACGGTTTCTTCCAGGTCCTGCTTCCCGTCGAAATAGTCGAACATTTCCCGGTAGCCCACCGTCTGGAGGGCAGGGAGGTCGCGATAGGGGAGGAGGCTTCGGGCCTCCTCTTCCAGTCCTTCATCCATCATGTTCAGGACGCGGGCGTTGATCCGCTCATAGAGTTCCTCCCGCGGCCGCTGGAGACCTATTTTCTCGATGACGAAATCCCGCTCCTTGAAACGGCGGGTCTTGAACGAGGAGAAGGGTGCGCCGGTGTACAGGCATACCTCCAGGGCACGGATGACCCGCTGCCCGTTGGACAGGTCGATTTCCTCGCAGGTGACGGGGTCCAGTTCCCGGAGCTGGTCGGCAAGGACTTCCACGCCTTCGTCCCGGAGGCATTCCATCAGGTGTTCGCGGAGCATCATCGGCACTTCCGGGAAATCGTCCAGGCCGTAGCAGAGGGCGTCGATATACATCATCGACCCGCCGGTAACCACCAGTGTCTCATGCCCTTCGGCAAACAGGCGGTCGATGAGTGCCAGCGCCTCGGCCTCATACATCCCGGCGGTATAATTCGCTGTGACGGAGTGGTCCCGGATGAAATGATGGGGCACCTGCGCGAGCTGTTCCTCCGACGGAACGGCCGTGCCGATGCGCATCTCCTTATATAGTTGGCGTGAATCGCAGGAGATGACGGGACTTCCGTACTCCAGCGCCCGTTCGATGCTGTAGTCCGTTTTTCCGACGGCAGTCGGTCCGAGGATCACCAGGAGCCGCCTGCCCATCCGTCATTCGTTCTCGTCGTAGATTTCCTTCCCGTCCTCGTCGTCCTCCTCTTCCTCCTCATCCTCAAGGTCTTCGTCATCCAGGTCCTCGTCGTCGAAGTCTATCCCGCCCTTGCTCTCGCCGGGGAGGTGGCGCTGCTCGTCGGGAAGGTCCTCATAGGCGACATAGCCGTTCTCGAACTCGATGGGGTTGGGGCCCTTGGTTTCCGCGAGGAGGGGGTAATCGGGACTCACGACGGCACCTTCCAGTTCACCTTCTACGGTGATATTCACGCTCTTGCGGTTCGTGACGTCATAAAAGTAGACGAAACTGTCGGTGCCGGCCTTGACGGCCTTTTCCAGGGACACCTCGTCCACGGTGCCGCAGCCGAGGTCGAACAGGCCGTAACGCCCTACGACGCCGCCCTCGAGGTCGAGGGCCTTGAACATGATGAGCTGGTCCTGCGGGAATTCCATATCGGCCCGCATCTGCTTATGGAGGGTGTACAGCGTCGTGGCGCCGTTCACGTGGTAGATTCGGAAAAAGCCCTTGATGCCGGTCAAGGTCACTCTGAGTCGGAATACCATATCAAATAGTCAGTCTTGGTTTCGGGTAGTCAAAGATACAATAAAAATCCGTCCCGATTGCAAAATTTCGCAAAAAACGCTACATTCGTAGACGTGGATAATTTTGACGCATACCGGAGCATCGCCACCCGCAGCGAGGGGCTGTTCAAGGACAACGGATCGCGGTTCATCGCCCTGGCTTATCCCGTCGAAACGGAGGAGGAGATCAAGGAAATCCTGACGGCCTTGCGGAAGGAATATCATGATGCCCGGCACCACTGTTATGCGTATCGTCTTGGCTATCAGGGTGACCGCTTCCGCTCCAGCGACGACGGGGAACCGTCCGGATCGGCGGGGCGTCCCATCCTGGGCCAGATTGACTCGATGGGCCTGAGCGACATCCTGGTCGTGGTGGTACGGTATTTCGGGGGCATCAAGCTGGGTATTCCGGGACTCATCCGGGCGTACAAGACTTCCACGGCCGACGCCCTTTCCCGTGCGGAAGTGGTAGAAAAGGTCGCCGGCAAACAGTTCCGGCTCACCTTCGACTACCTGGCGATGAACGACGTGATGAAGGCCTTGAAGGAGATGGGGCTGCAGCCGTCCGGACAGGATTTCGGCCTGCAGTGCGCCCTGGACGTCCGCGTCCGGCTCGCTTTGGAGGAGGATTTCCGGAATAAGCTGGAAAAAGTTGCTTTTATTGAGGAAAAATAGGAAAATCAATAATAAATCATTAACTTTCGGAGTTGAATTGATAACAATTTAAAACAATGAAAAAAGTCCACGTTTTCAATGCTGGCCCCTGCCTTCTGCCGCAGGTAGCCATCGACCATGCCATTGAGGCCCTGAAGGATTTCAGCGGTACCGGCATTTCCGTCCTTTCCATTTCCCACCGCACGAAGGAGTGGGACGCCGTTATGGATGAGTGCCGCGCCCTGTGGAAGGAGCTCCTCCATATCCCTGATACCCACGAGGTCGTCTTCCTCGGCGGCGGTGCCTCCCTCCAGTTCCTCTATGTCGCGATGAACTACCTGGAGAAGAAGGCCGCTTATCTGGATACCGGCGTCTGGGCCAGCAAGGCGCTCAAGGAAGCCAAGGGCATCGGCGACGCCTATGCCATCGCCAGCTCCAAGGACAAGAACTACACCTATATCCCGAAGGGCTTCGAAGTCCAGGCGGACCTGGATTACCTGCACATCACCACCAACAATACCATCTACGGCACCGAAATCCACGAGGACCTCGACGTCCCGTGCCCGCTCATCGCCGACATGTCCTCCGACATCATGTCCCGCCCGGTGGACGTTTCCAAGTATGACCTCATCTACGGTGGCGCGCAGAAGAACGTCGGCCCCGCCGGTGTCATCTTCGCTATCATCAGGAAGGACTCCCTCGGCCGCGTGAGCCGCTACATCCCCACGATGCTCGACTACCGCACCCACATCGACAAGCTCTCCATGTTCAACACGCCGCCGGTGGTCGCCACCTACA
>JAEEGI010000978.1_pt1 | contig 74215 bp, 53 predicted proteins | sample 8958751 | NCBI WGS metagenome assembly JAEEGI01 (sample SAMN16246545, study PRJNA631951) | gut metagenome | biome: gut microbiome; feature: rumen; material: KS-attached | host: Bos | place: Iran: Karaj | collected 2018-10
CACCGGTATCACAACTGACTATGAGCATGCCAACAATTTATACGGCATGACCGACGATGGCACTTGGACCAGATTGTCGGTGGCGGAAGCTGCCTTGCCACCTTTCCGTGGCTATTACGATGCCGACTTCGACGTTAACTCCGATGAGCTCAAGACCAATACCGCACGGACAAAGCGTACTGCAGGAGATGACATCACCTTCCAGACGAAATTCTATCAGAAGGGCGACGACGCTGACGTCAGCGATATGCCCGACTTGCTGTTTGTGGGCGACATACGTCCCGCTGACGGTGGAGCGACAGCCATCACTCCCACCATCCACACTATCGATGCCGACGGTACTCACCGCTACTATGACCTGAAGGGACAGCAGCTGAAGAGCAAGCCTCAGAAGGGTCTCTATATTGAAAACGGAATCAAACACGTCAGATAATGAAACAGTTTGGTAAATGGTTGATGGCTGCCACGCTGTTGTGCAGCCTGTCTGCGCTGACATCGTGCGATGAGGACCAACGTGACAACCCCGCTAATTACGACACCAGCGAGGAGGTCATCAGGAACCGTGAGGAAGTCCTCTCTCACGTCAAGAGCGATGCCAAGGTCGTGGCAGACAATATGAATCCTGAGATGTTCAACCTGACGAATCAGGTCTATTCGCAACTGATGGCGCTGATGGTCAAGGACCGCAATTATATGAGGAATATGAAGCAGGTCCTCGCCATCATGGCTGCCAACAGCGCCCTGAAGAAGATCAGGCCTGTGACGTATGGCTCTGAACTGGCAAAGATGGGGTATCTGATGTATATTCCCGTGGATATTCAGACCTTCGGCGCACAAGTGGTGTTCGACGAAAACGGCGAAAGCCGTCTGTTCCCCTGCGACGGTCTGGAGTTTATCTTCCCGGCCACCGTTGACGGTCTGGGTACGACACTCTATAAGGTGGCCTTCAAGGCAGGTGACAACTGGACCGAAAAGATATTTCCTGCCCAGTTGAATAACGTGAAGGGCCTGGCCTGTGTCTACCGTGTTCCCAAAACGCTGACCATGACGCTGAGCGGAGCGTTTGACAACGAGGTGCTAACGTTGAGTCAGATTACTTATGACATCGGCGAGACGCAGGTTTCCGGTCAGGCCAGTACCTCGTTGAGGGGGGTAGGGCATGGATTACCTGATGTTGAGAGCAGTCTCAACTTCCAGGTTGGTCTCATGGAGGACGGAAAGGTGAACTTTGATTTCGGCTATCAGAACAACGGCCGGAACATCATGACTGTAGCGGCACAGATGGCTCTCCCGAAGACCGGCAATTTTATCGAGCTGCTCTCAGGTCTTGACATGAAAGGTGTCAGCACTGATTTGGACATCCAGATTTTCGGCGATCTGAGACTTTATGGTCAGATCAGTGATGCCAGGCAGTTCTCTGAGGCATTCACGGGCGTGCTCAAGAACCATCAGGATAATCAGGTGTCAGTACGGCAGTTCTCTGACATGATCGACAGATGTAATGCCAGTGCCAATATCTACCTGACCTGCCAGCATGCTGTCCAACCGCTGATTATCAGGCTGTTGTCCGATTGGGAGAATAATACGAATCTTTTCATGCCGGCTGTCTGGTCATACGAAAGTTTCGACTTGATTCCATTTAGTGCGCTGATGGGACAGGGTGACGTGGATAATATCTACAAGGCTATTTATCTGATGGTTCCTCCTGTGAGTGCTGAAATACTTTCCATAATGCAGCTATATTCACGGATCATGCAGATGTTGCCCTTGAACAGTGCCGAATGGGGATTATAGTCTCGTTGACCATTGGGGATTTGCTATAATTTCATTGAAAAGTTTGGCTGGAATGAATTATTTCATTATCTTTGCAAGCAGATGAAACTAAATGATAATTGTGAAGCCCTATGAATCAACAAGATTACAAAGCAGAGAATGAGGCCCTGCGGCAGCGAGTCGCGGATCTGGAGAAGGCCAACAACGAGTTGATCATCCACAACATGCAGTTAGGTCAGAAGGTGGATGCCTACTATGACGTGCGCAGACGTATACATATATATAAAGAGTTGCTGGCGCGTCATACCGACTTCCTGCGTCATGCTGACCTGCGCAATGATGAAGAACTGCTGGCGCTGATTGAGTCGCGCCTGGAGACGGAGAGGACCTACGAAAATCCCGACTTCGGTGTGAAGGAACTGGCAGAGATGATCGGCACCTCGCAGTCGCGCATCCTGGATCTGTTCAGGAACTCACCATTGTATAAGTCGGTGGAGGACTATCTGGACTATCTCCGTATCCTGCGCTCGATGTATTATCTGATGTCGAAACGCGAGTGGAATGTGGCTGCCTGTGCGCAGGAGACGGGCTTCTCGGCTATCCGGTCGTTCAACCGCAAGTTCCAAGATGCCATCGGTATGTCGCCGCATGAGTTCCGCAAGCTGCTGGATTTGCATCCTGCACCCAAAGAACCGATAGAAGAAGTCTCAGAATACTGATGTTTTCACCCTGGAAATCGCTGTTTTGGCCAAAATTCGAACATTGCTTTTGAGTTTTGGCCAAAATCCTTTTTGTTGGCCAGACAAATTGAGAAGAAAAACGCAAAAAAGAGAACAACCTGCTGAAAAACATCATAATTTTGCAGTGTCGAAAGGACAAAACGACAGAAAAATAATAGATTATTAACATTTTAAAATTTACGGTTATGAAGACAAAGAAGAATTTGGTAAACCTGGTGCTCATGAGCATCGTTACCGTAGCCATCACCATCAGTTTCACAGCTTGTTCTGATGACCTCGACAATAATCAGCTCGCCAACGATGGCAGCCAGGAGAATGTGACAAGAGGAGAACTTCTCGATCCGATCGCTCTTATCTATACCGACTTCATTTCTTCGAGCGATGTTCAGATCATGACCGCCGACACCACCAAGATCAGCATCAGCAAGGCTCTGGCCGATAAGAAGGGCATCACTTCATTCGTAGACCACCCCATGGGAATCCAGGAAGGCGAGCATATCCGTCCTTATCACATCCGCGCTACGAAGGAGATCCTGCAGGGCGACCGTTATATTCTCGACGTGGTCAAGTCGGGTATCGGAGAATTCATCGCAGATCCCGTCGCTTTGAGCACGGAATTCTATAAGAACGAGGGCAGCGCTACCCGCAGCGCTTCGGGCGACCCCTATACCGACGCAGAGGGCGTGATCCATCCTCAGGGAGTCTATGTCATCGACTGTCCGGCCAATGCTCCGGAGTGTGCCACCCGCAGTCTTGACGACTATCCTATGGAGTACTTCTCTGCAGAGGATATCCTGGGCACCACCGCCACACGCGGCATCAAGAGCGGCACCTATTTCAAGGTAGACAAGGCTGGTAATGTAATCAGCTTGAAGTCGGAGTTGAAGAAGGACATCCAGTTCGGATCAGGCGAGGATACCATCATGGTTCACGTAAAGGCTCCCGTGATATTCGACCTCAACTACAAGTTCTATGTCAACTGCGGCAGGAAGAACTACGTTGTTCCTTACCTGAAGGGTTTCGATGCCAACATCAACGGTTTCTTCTCTTTCAAGCCCGAGGTGACAATCGGTTTCGACAAGGATGTCAAGATTGCCGATAAGAAGGTCAAGCTCTGCGACTTCAAGGCATTCACCTTCAAGTTCACGATTGCAGCAGTTCCCTTCTGGGTAGACGTTAAGCCCAACATGTACATGAAGTTCGACGCAAAGGTAAGCGGTAAGTTCTACGGCGGTTTCAAGTACGAGTACGAAAAGACCTTCAAGGCAGGTGTCAAGAAGGACGGCGGCTGGAACGCCTACGGCAACACAGAGGTTCTGAAGGACGAGTTCACCTTCATCACTCCACGCGGCACATTCAAGGCCGAGGCCGGTGTAGCCCTGATGCTCGGCGTGGACATCCTTATCGACAAGTGTGCAGGTCCGAAGCTGGCCATCGGTCCGAAGGTGAAGGCAGAGGCAGAGATGACATTCGCACCGCTGGACGAGCAGAAGCCCCTCTCATTCGAGGCATCGCTCAAGGCAGGGATCTATGCCGACCTGGGCGTGCAGCTGAAGTTCTGGAAGATCAACGTGGCAGAGTGGAATACCACCTTCAATATGGTTCCTGAGAAGAAGCTCTGGGGCTATGAGTACCCGAAGGATATGGACAGCAAGAAGAACGACCCCGTAACGAAGGTTCTCGACGCGGCAACGAAGATGATACAGGAGGCACAGCAGCAGGCAAAGAACGCACTTTAAGAAAGACGTCTTAAAATGGAAATAAAGGCCGGAAGTCTTGGTACTTTCGGCTTTTTTGTATACCTTTGCCGACAAATTGTAGCATGACAGATAATAAGTTATTTGATAAAGATGAAAAAGATTATTTCCCTGTTTGTGTTCAGTATGATGATGCTGAACATTGTCTGTGCCCAGGATGACACGACTGTTGATGCCTATTTTACCACAGCTGAGATGCCCGACATGATGGTGTTTATGCCCGGTCCTCCCGACAGCAGTTCCGTGGCATTCGCCAACGATGTGAACCGCTATTTCTGGGGTAAGGAGATGCGTAAGGACCCCGAGCGTGCCGCCCAGGCCGCGCGTGATGCTGTGTACGGGCTGGAAACCATCCTTACGGAGTTTGAAGAAGCCTTCGGCATGAAGATCACCAAGGACGACACCCCGGAGATCTATAAGGTGCTGCTCGAAGGAACAGCCACCTGCGACAGTATCTGTACGCTGCCCAAGACACGCTATGGCCGCACCCGTCCGTTTGTCCGTTTCAATGAGCACACGCTGGTGCCTGAACTGGAAGGAGAACTCAATCCTCACAAGTCGTTCCCTTCCGGACATACGCTGCTCGGCTGGAGTTCGGCCCTTCTGATGATGGAGATCAACCCTGACCGTGCCAATGAGATTCTTGCCCGCGGATACCGCTATGGTGAGAACCGCCTCGTGGTGGGCGCACATTGGCAGAGCGATACCGATGCTGCACGACTGGCGGCATCGGCAGCCTATGCCCGTCTGCACACCAGCGAACGGTTCCTCGAGCAGATGAAGAAAGCCCGTGAGGAGTTCAAGCGGATTACGGATGCCACTTCTGTGAAACCGACCCGTGCGCCCCAGCAAACGGAGAATGCCGCTATTTATGACCTCTCAGGTCGTCAGGTAAGTACACCGTCTCAGGGCGTTTATATCCAAGGCGGTCAGAAGATAGTAAGACCATAAGGAATGAAACAAGCTACACTCCTGATGCTCGCCGCCATGATGGCATTGGCGCAGGCCAAGGCTGAAGAGCGGACGATTGATATCAGCGGCAACAACACGTCGAGTGACTACAAGTCGTATGGTACAGCTATCTCTCTGCTGCAGGGAGATATCGTGAACGTGAAGATGGCCCGCTACTGCTATTTCAGTTCGAAGATTACGGGCAGCGGCATCCTGAACCTTTATGGCGGCGGTGACCGCTGTTTCTTGGGCAACTCCGAAAAGAAGTGGCCCGACTGGACGGGCTATACGGGTGATGTGCATGTCTATCCTTTCCCGGAGAACTCGTCGTCGGCAGGCTTCTATGGCGTCGCGCTGTTCCATGGAGGCAAGGCCTCGTCGCCTGAGAATGCCCTCGACGATGTAAAGAGCGGTAAGGTGAATCCCTCATTGGCCAATAACCGCGTGACATTGCATGAGGGAGCAACCCTTTGTGGTGAGGCCAATAGCAACGGCTCAGGTTTCCGTATCGGTGAACTGAACACCGAGGCAGGATCGACGCTTTTGGGATGGTATAAGAAAAACCGTTCCGTGTATTACCTCCTGGGCGGTATGAACACCGATTTCACGCTGGCAGGAACCATCAAGCCTGTGGACTATAACGATGCCACGCTGCTGAGCATCGTCAAGGAAGGCACGGGAACGATGACCATCATCGGCAACGACAACTATGTGAGCGGCGGGCTGCGTGTTCTGGAGGGTCGTGTCAATATCATGAACGACCGTGCAGAAGCTGAATCAAAGAAGCTTCGCGGGGCCTTGGGCGCTAAAGCCAATGCCAAAGACGCCATCGCCTATGTTTTTGGCAAGGGTGTGCTGGGCGGTACTGGCAGCATCGGCGGCTCTGTTGATAACTACGGAACCATCGAGCCCGGCGACGGCGGTGTCAAGGATGAACTGACGCTGAAGAACTACGTCTCTGGGGCGGATGCCAATCTGTTCCTGCATCCCGGTTCGGTGATTCGTACGAAGGTCACTTACGAGTGGGATCCAAATAAATTTATCTTCTCTTCTAACAAACTCAATGTTGATGGACAGGTTATCTACAGCCCGACGACTGAGGACTTCCTGACGAGCGACAAGCTGCCAGTGATAGAGATAGTGGTGGATGAAAACGCTGATGAATTGAGGGTGGGCGATGAGATTTTCGCAATTTGTGCCAAGGCTCCTGATTCGGTTTTCGATCAATTGAGCTTCGATGTCAGGGCCAACAAGTATACGTGGAAATTTCATGCCGTACAATACCTCAGCGATCCGGAACATATCTACTATGGTGCCTATGTCACTTCGCTCGACACCCCGGATAATCCGGACAATTCGGACGATCCGGACAATCCAGGATCCACCATGGGCGCCTACTACGACGACGGCGTTGATGATGCCAAAGACCAGAATACCCTAGGCTATTATGCCGCCAAGAACCAGAAGAACATCGGCGTGGCGCTGGCTACCTATAAAGGCTATCAGAGCGACCGCGATGCTGCTGGCAAGCAGTTCAACATGATGGTGTGCGAGAACGAGATGAAGATGGACGCACTGCAGCCTTCGCAGGGTAGTTTCAGTTTCGGAAGTGCCGACCAGCTGGTCAGTTTCGCCCAGAAGAACAATATGGTCATTCGCGGACATTGTCTGGTGTGGCATTCACAGCAGCCCGGATGGGTGTCGTCGGACGGTAAGAAGAACGATAAGGGATGGACGCGTGAGCAGGCTTTGGCCATCATGAAGAACCATATCACTAAGGTGATGCAGCACTATAAAGGCAAGGTGCGTGAGTGGGACGTGGTGAACGAGTGCCTGGAAGATGACCAGACCACCGTGCGTACCAATCCCGACGGTTATGACCTGCGGAAACAGAGTGTGTGGCAACTGGCCATCGGCGACGATTACATCGATTCGGCCTTCGTCTATGCCCACCGTGCCGATCCCGATGCCATACTCTATCTGAACGACTACGGCGTGGAACTGCAGGGTAAGGCCAAGTCGTCGGCCTTCTACAACCTGGCGATGCGTCTGAAGAACGATGGTATCCCCATCGACGGTGTCGGTCTACAATGTCACTTCTCCATCGGTGATGTCGATAGTGTGAAGCTCGACAATACCATCCGCCGGTTTGAGGAAGCCGGTCTGAAGTGCATCATCACAGAGCTTGACATGGGTATCCCCGATACCTCTACGGCCAACCTCGAAGAACAGGCCCGCAACTATCGTGTCGTCACCGACATCATGCTGAACTACGACAACTGTCCGAGTATGGTGATCTGGGGTATCAAGGATAACGACAGCTGGCGCAACACTTCCAATCCTTTGCTCTACACATCCGGACTGGACAAGAAACCCGCCTGGTATGCCGTGCGCTCGGCCCTGCGCCATCGCACATTGACAGAGTCGGGCATCCTCACTTTGCGGCAGACGGACAGAAGGGATGGTGACGTCTACAACCTGGCGGGCCAGAAGGTCAGTTCCGATTATCGGGGCATTGTGATCATCGACGGCAGAAAAGTACTGAATAAATGAAGGAACAGACATGGAACAGATGAATCCTTATATCAAACAGTTTCCCGATCTCTTCAAGGGGAAGAAGATCATGTATGTCCACGGCTTCGCGTCGTCGGGACAGAGCGGTACGGTGACGAGAATCCGTGAGGTGTTTCCCAATGCGACGGTCATCGCCCCCGACCTGCCGATTCATCCGCAGGAAGCGATGGATCTGCTATATGCGACGTGTGAGCGTGAGCAGCCGGATCTGATCATTGGCACGTCGATGGGCGGTATGTATACGGAGATGCTCTACGGCTACGACCGTATCCTGGTGAACCCGGCCTTTCAGATGGGCGACACGATGAAGGACCATGGCATGATCGGTGCTCAGCACTTTTCCAATCCCCGGCAGGATGGGGTGCAGGACTTTATCGTGACGAAGGCCATGGTGAAGGAATATAAGGATATGACCGAGCAATGCTTCGCCCAGGTGACGCCTGAGGAACAAGGTCGCGTATGGGGCCTCTTCGGCGACGAGGATACCACGGTGAATACCTATGATCTGTTTCGCAGTCATTATTGTACGGCCATCCGTTTTCACGGTGAGCATCGTATGAACGACAATTCCTTTATGCACTCCGTAGTGCCCGTGATCCGTTGGATCGACGACCGGCAGGAGGAACGTGAAAGACCTATCGTGTATATTGGTATGGAGGCACTTTTCTATCCTGACGGAGAACCGAGGAGTTCAGCTCAGAAGACTGTCAGAGCGCTGATAGAACATTATCAGGTACTGTTCGTGGGGGCGGCTCCGGTCGATACTGTCTACTATGCCGAAGCCAATGATTGGCTCTATGAATCCGTCAATGTGCCGGCATGGGGACATACCGTGTTTACGGTGCGTCGCGAATTGCTCTATGGCGACTATTTCATCGGTATGGAGGAGGCATGGTCGGGAATGGCTACACACCTGCAGTTCGGCAGCGACACTTTTAAGACATGGGATGATATTGCTACGTATTTCGAGAGATTAGGAGGACAGTAAGTCGGATTACTCAGATTACTCGGAATATTCGGATTACCCAGATGAAGACTGCAATTGTCGGCGGAGGTGCGGCGGGATTCTTCCTGGCCATCAATCTCAAGGAGATGTGTCCGAAGATGGAAGTGACCATCTTCGAAAAGTCGAAGCGGGTGCTGGCGAAGGTGGAGATCTCCGGTGGCGGACGTTGTAACTGCACGAACTCTTTTGCCGAGGTGCGCGACCTGCAGGAAGTCTATCCCCGGGGTCACCGGCTGATGAAACGATTGATGAGGGGCTTTTCGCAGGAGGATGCCTATGCCTGGTTTGAGCGTCATGGCGTCAGACTGACCACCCAGGAGGACCAGTGCGTCTTCCCGATGTCGCAGGATTCACATACCATTATCAATTGTTTTCTGGCTGAGGCGCGTCGACATGGCGTCGGGATCCGTACAGAGGTCCGTATCGATTCACTCGACCAACTCAGCGACTTTGACTATATCGCCGTCACAACGGGTGGCATGACAACTCACGGGGATAGGTCCCGCGAGTTGTTTGATCGACCCGCGGGACCTGTCCCCGTGAGTCGTCCGGTGCCGTCGCTCTTTACTTTCAGAATCGACGATGAGCGGCTGCATGCCCTGATGGGAACGGTGGTGGAGAATGTGGTGACGATGATTCCTGGTACGAAGCTGCGGGCAGAGGGTCCGTTATTGGTGACCCATTGGGGCATGAGCGGTCCGGCTATCCTGAAGCTGTCGAGCTATGGAGCCCGGCTGTTGGCTGAGAGTGGCTATCAGGCTCCTCTGGCCGTGAACTGGACGAACCATCGCGATACGGAAGTAATGACGATGCTCGATGAGATGATGATCCGTCATCCCCAGAAACAACTGAAGACGATGGCCCCCTGTGGCTTGCCCGTGCGTCTCTGGTCATATCTTCTGGAGAAATGCCTGGGTGAGCGCTCGAACGGTCGTTGGGGGAGCCTTAACAAGAAGGAACAGAACCGTCTGGCCAATCTGTTGAGTGGCGGCGATGGCTATCAGATTGCCGGAAGGGCCCCGTTCAAGGACGAGTTCGTCACCTGTGGTGGCATCGAATTGTCGGCGGTGAATCCCTCTACGTTGGAGAGCCGGGATGTGCCCCGTCTTTATTTCGCCGGTGAGGTGCTCGACATCGACGGCATCACGGGAGGCTTTAATTTCCAAGCCGCCTGGACCACTGCCTATACCGTAGCCTGTGCCATAGCCAATAGCGTAGAAGGATAAATTTTTTGCCCTAATATTTGGAGGCAAAGGAAATTTTTCTTATCTTTGTGCCCTAGAAACGAATATTCATTAATCAATAAACTATTAGCATTATGAAAAAGTATTTAGCAGAAATGGTGGGCACGTTTGTGCTGACGTTCTTGGGTTGCGGCGCTGCCGTGAGTCTGAATTGTGGTGTTGACACAGCATCTGTAGTAGGTACGGCTGTCGCTTTCGGTCTGGCTGTCGTGGCCATGGCCTATACGATTGGTGGTATCTCTGGTTGCCACATTAATCCCGCCATCACGCTGGGTGTGTTCCTCAGTGGGCGTATGAACTCAAAGGATTGTGGTATGTACATGCTGTTCCAGGTGATCGGTGCCGTGATTGCTGCTGCCCTGCTGGCTTTCCTCGTATCGACGGATCCAGGACTCGCCCGTGGTACGGCTACAGGTGCCAATGCCTGTGCATCAGACAATGTCATCAACGGTCTGGTGGCTGAGATCCTCCTCACTTTCATCTTTGTGCTGGTCGTTCTGGGCGCAACTGCCAAGACCAACGGTGCAACCAATAACTTCGCCGGTCTGGCTATCGGTCTGTCGCTGATCCTTATCCACCTGGTAGGCATCAACTATACAGGCACATCTGTCAACCCGGCCCGTAGTATCGGTCCTGCTCTCTTCGAGGGTGGCAAGGCGCTGAGTCAGCTGTGGGTATTTATCGTTGGCCCGTTCATTGGAGGTGCTATCGCCGCTGGTATTTGGAAGATGATTGACACCAGTGAGAAGTAAATCCGGATGAAAAGACTAGTTATTATTCTATTGTCTGCGTTGATGGTTTGTCAGGTGCAGGCAGAGGACCGTCGGTTGTGGTACGACAGGGGAGCCTCCCATTGGCTGGAGGCTTTGCCCATCGGTAATTCCGCTCTGGGTGCCATGGTGTATGGCGGTGCCGATACAGAACAGATCCAGCTGAATGAGGAGACCTTTTGGTCGGGTTCCCCACATAACAACAACAGTCCTGAGGCAAAGGCCCATCTGCAGGAGATCCGTCAGCTTATCTTCGAAGGCAAGGAAGGCGAGGCTCATAAACTGCTGGACAAGTATTTCTTCAAGGGACCCCATGGCATGCGCTTCCTGCCGTTGGGCGATCTGTTCCTGAAGTTCTGGAACCACCGGAATGCGACCGGATATGAGCGCGACCTGAATCTGGAGAACGCCACGGCCAATGTGAAGTACCAGGTGGGCGGCGTGAACTACCGTCGTACGGCGATTGCGTCGATGGCCGACCGTGTCATCGCCGTGAGAATGGAAGCCGACAAGGGCGGTTCCCTTGATTTCTCCCTGTATTATGAGTGTGGCTTGAAGAACACTCAGCGCGTGGAGAACCATTGTCTGATCGCCACGGTCAACGGTGATGCCCAGGAAGGCATCTCTGCCGGTCTGACGGCCGAGTGCCGTATCTGGGTGGATACTGACGGTCAGGTGAAGGATGAGGCTCAGGGCATGATTGTCCAGGGTGCCTCGCAGGCAACGGTGTATATCACGGCTGCTACCAACTACGTCAGCTACCGTGATATCAGTGGTAATCCTTCTGCCAAGAATGAACAGGTACAGAAGAGCCTGCAGGGACGGCAGTTCAAGGATCTGCTGGCAGCCCATATCGCCAAGTATCAGGAACAATATGGTAGGGTGTCGCTCTCTCTGCCCACCTCCAACCGTTCGACCCTTCCCACCGACCGGCGTCTTGCAGCCTTTGCCGGTGGAAGTGACATGGATCTGGCAGCCCTGATGTTCCAGTATGGCCGTTATCTGTTGATCTGTGCCTCCCAGCCAGGTGGTCAGCCGGCTAACTTGCAGGGTGTATGGAACGACAAGATGAATGCCCCCTGGGACTCGAAGTATACCATCAACATCAATACCGAGATGAACTACTGGATTGCCGACGTCGGTAATCTGAGTGAAGCTGCCGAGCCCTTGTTCTCGATGATTGATGACCTGAGTGAGACTGGTGCCATCACGGCCCAGCAGATGTACGGCTGTGGCGGTTGGGTGGCCCATCATAATACCGACCTGTGGCGTATTGCCGGTCCTGTGGACGGCACCACCTGGGGCATGTTCCCTACCGGCGGAGCCTGGCTCACCACCCATCTCTGGCAGCACTACCTTTTTACCGGCGACAAAGCTTTCCTGCAGAAACAGTATCCTGTGATGCGTGGAGCCGCTGAGTTCCTGCTCGACTATGTACAGCGCCATCCTCAATATGGCTGGTTGATGACCGTACCTACCGTATCGCCCGAACATGGTCCGGAAGGCAAGGGTACCACAGTGACAGCCGGTTCAACGATGGACAACCAGATTGTCTTTGACGTACTGAGCAATGTCCTCTCTGCCATGCAGGTGCTGGGTGTGAAGGATGCCGTTCTGAAGAAACGACTGACAGCCACCTTGGCCGACCTTCCTCCGATGCAGATCGGTAAGTACGGCCAGTTGCAGGAGTGGTTGATTGATGCCGACAACCCCAGGGATGAACATCGTCATGTTTCACATCTATACGGCCTCTATCCCTCCAACCAGATATCTCCCTATCAGCATCCGGAATTGTTCTCTGCTGCTGCTACGACCCTGGCGCAGCGTGGTGACATGGCGACGGGCTGGAGCCTGGGATGGAAGGTGAATTTCTGGGCGAGGATGCTCGACGGTAACCATGCGTTGAAGATCTTGTCGAACATGCTCCATCTGTTGCCAGACGACAGAAGTGCACGGCAGTATCCCGACGGCCGAACCTATCCGAACCTCTTTGATGCCCACCCGCCGTTCCAGATTGATGGCAATTACGGCTGTGCTGCCGGTATCGCTGAGATGCTGCTTCAGAGTCATGACGGTGCCGTTCATCTGTTGCCTGCTCTGCCCGATGCCTGGTCAAAGGGTGAAGTGAAGGGCCTGCGCGCTCGTGGCGGCTTTGTCGTGGATGAGTCGTGGGAAAATGGACAGCTGAAGTCTGCCGTTGTCAAGTCGGACCTGGGCGGTGTCTTGCGCATCCGTTCCTATGTGCCTTTGAAGGGCAAGGGCCTGAAGCAGGCCAATGGTGAGTGTCAGAATCCGTTCCTGCAGGTGGCGAAGGTCAAGACGCCTCTTGTCTCGAAAGAGAAACAGGCTCAGAACGACCTCCAAATCAGGAAGGTCTATGAGTATGATGTGAAGACCAAGAAGGGCGAAACATTGACGCTCGAACCGTTAAATTGATTAACTATCTAGAGTTTTATCGAAGAATTGGCGGTTAAAATCTATTAACCGCCAATTCTTGTCTATAACATTCTTTCGTTTGGATGTTTGTTCGTACCTTTGCACCGTGTTATTGTGAAATGATAGTTATAAATAGAATAATGTACATGAATAAAAGACATTTGTTACTCACATTGTGTCTGTCAATTGCCACTTCATTTGCCCAGAAGCAATGGACGCTTCAGGACTGCCTCGACTATGCCCTGGCTAACAATATTACGCTGAAGAAGTCGCAGTTGCAGCAACAGAGTGCAACAGAAGACTTGAAAGGTGCCAAGGCCGCTTTGTTGCCCTCTGTCAGCGCTTCGACCAACCAGAGTCTTGGTTACCAGCCCTGGAAGAATGCGGGCATCTCGACGGTCACCAATGGTGTGGTGAACACCAAAGTGAGCAAGACCTCGTATAACGGCAGTTATAATGTGAGTGGTCAGTGGACGGTGTGGAATGGCAATCGCAATACCAACACGGTGAAGTTGGACGCGATTGCAGAAAGGGAGGCAGAACTCTCAACGAAGGAGACTGCCAACAGCATTCAGGAACGTATCGCCCAGATTTTCACCCAGATTGTTTATCTGGATGAGAGTGTGAAAGTGAGTGAACAAACCCTTGAGACCAGTAAGAAGAATGAGGAACGCGGTCAGGAGATGGTCAATGTGGGCAAGATGTCGAAGGCCGACCTGGCACAGTTGACTGCCCAACGGGCTCAGGATGAATATAATATCGTGGAGATTAAGAGTCAGCTGATGAACTACAAACTGCAGCTGAAGCAGTTGCTGGAGATTACTGATGAGTCGGCGTTCGACGTGGCTATTCCTGAGGTCAATGAAGCGCAAGTCCTGTCGGAGATACCATCCTTGCAGTCTGTTTATGAGCAGGCACTGATGCAGCGTCCGGAGATAGAACGTTCGCGTCTGGCCATTAAGAGCAGCGACGTGAGCCTAAATATTGCCAAGGCCGGCTGGATGCCCAGTATCAATCTGAATGGTGGCATCACAACGTCAACCAATTCCTTGAGCAACGATAACTGGGGCTCGCAGTTCAAGAGTAACGTGAACACTTCGTTGGGTCTCGGTGTCAGTGTACCTATCTATGACGGTCGTTCCACGAAGACGGCGGTCAACAAAGCCAAGATCCAGCAGTTGCAGGCCCAGCTTGATCTGTTGGACCAGCAGAAAACACTCTATTCGAATCTCCAGCAGTACTGGTTAAATGCGCTGACAAACCAGGAGAAGTTCAAGGCCGCTTCCAGTAGTGTGGAAAGCGCCCAGCAGAGTTATGAGTTGCTGTCGGAGCAGTTCCGTCTGGGTCTGAAGAATATCGTAGAACTGATGAATGGTAAGGTTAATCTGATGACAGCCCAGCAGAGTCAGCTTCAGTCGAAGTACCAGACCATCTATAACAAACAGATGCTCGACTTCTATCAGGGAGGGGAGATTAAGTGAAAAGTAAAAAGTGAAAGAATACAGATATGAAGAAGATTGGAAAGAAGACTTGGATTGCCATCGGTGTGATTGCCGTTATCGCAATCTTGTTTTTCCTGCTTTCGGGTGGAAAGAAGGAAGAGAAGGTGTCATTTGAGACAGCGAAGGTGGAGAATACCACGATTCAGACCTCCATCACAGCCACAGGTACCATTGAACCGGTCACCTCTGTGACGGTCGGTACGCAGGTGTCGGGTATTGTCGCCAAACTCTATGTGGATTATAACAGCGTGGTCAGGAAGGGTCAGGTGATAGCTGAACTCGACCGTACCAACCTGATCAGTGAACTGAATGCCCAGAAGGCCAACCTGGCAAGTGCGCAGAGTTCACTGGATTATCAGTTGTCAAACTATAACCGTTATAAGACCCTTTATGACAAGGGCCTGGTGAGTGCCGATGAGTTTGAAAGCGTCCGTCTGCAGTACCAGCAGGCCAAGGAACAGGTTGCCTCTTCACAAGAGAGTGTCCGTCGTGCTCAGACGAACCTCGGCTATGCCACCATTACTTCTCCTATCGATGGCGTCGTGCTGTCGAAGGCCGTGGAGGAAGGTCAGACGGTGGCCGCCTCCTTCAATACGCCTGAGTTGTTCACCATTGCCCAGGACTTGACGAACATGCGTGTGATAGCTGATATCGACGAAGCCGACATCGGTGGTGTGAAGGAAGGTCAGCGTGTCAGCTTTACCGTGGACGCCTTCCCCGACGATATGTTTGAGGGAGCTGTGACACAGGTGCGTCAGCAGGCTACCACAGAAAGTAATGTGGTGACCTACGAGGTGGTGATTTCCGCGCCCAACAACGACCTGAAACTGAAGCCAGGTCTGACGGCAAATGTGACCATCTTCACCTTGGAGAAGAACAATGTGTTGGCTGTACCCTCAAAGGCCCTGCGCTTCCAGCCCAACGAGGCTCTGTTGAAGGAAGGTGAGAAAGTGGAAGACTGCGAGGGTATGCACAAACTGTGGACAAAGGAGGGTAATGTGTTTAAGGCCCACAAGGTGGAGACCGGCACGTCCAACGGTGTTCTGACGGAGATTACCAGTGGAATGTCTGCCGGTACGGAGGTGCTCACCGACTTTACGATTACCGGTGGTGAGATGGGCATGCCACAAGGCCAGCAGACCACCAACCCGTTCATGCCGCGTCCAGGCAACAGGAACAACAACAGATCCGGACAAGGCGGACAGGGCGCTGCCGGTGGTCAGGCACCAAGAAGATAAGAAGGTATGGCAGAAGATAGAAAAGTAGTCATCGAACTGCAGAATGTGAAGCGCTACTTCCAGGTAGGCGAGGAGACGGTAAAGGCACTGCGTGGTGTCTCGTTCAAGATTTACGAGGGCGAGTTCGTAACCATTCAGGGAACTTCCGGCTCCGGCAAGTCGACGCTGCTGAACCAGTTGGGCTGTCTGGATACACCTACTTCGGGTGAATATTTCCTCGACGGCATCAGCGTGCGTACGATGTCAAAGACCAAGCGTGCCAAACTGCGCAACCGTAAGATCGGCTTCGTGTTCCAAAGTTATAACCTGTTGCCGAAGACGACAGCTTTGGAGAATGTTGAGCTGCCGTTGATGTACAACTCTGAGATCTCTGCTTCTGAGCGTCGTGAGAAAGCCATCAAGGCCCTGCAGGCCGTAGGGCTGGGTGACCGTATGTACCACAAGTCGAATCAGATGTCAGGTGGTCAGATGCAACGTGTTGCCATTGCCCGTGCTTTGGTGAACGACCCGGCTGTACTCCTCGCCGATGAGGCAACTGGTAACCTCGACACCCGCACCTCGTTCGAGATGCTCGTGCTCTTCCAGGAACTCTACAAGCAGGGCAACACGATTATCTTCGTGACCCACAACCCGGAGATTGCCGAGTATGCCAGCCGCAATATCAATCTGCGCGACGGTAAGATCCGTGAGGATACCATCAATACGAATATAAAGTCGGCTGCTGAGGCCCTTGCCAAGTTGCCTGTACAAAACGACGATTAAGAAGTGAAAAGTGAATAATTTGCTACCGCATGAATATTTTAAATCTGTTTAAGGTTAGTCTGAAGGCCGTTGCCAACAATAAGATGCGGTCGTTCCTCTCGATGCTGGGTATCATCATCGGTGTGGCAGCCGTCATCATCATGATGGCCATCGGACAAGGCTCGAAGGAAAGCATCCGTACGGAACTCTCTACGATGGGTACCAACCTGCTGACCATCCGTCCGGGTGCCGATATGCGAGGTGGTGTCCGTCAGGACCCCTCTGCCATGCAGACGCTGAAGATGGCTGACTACGAGCGCATCGTCCGTGAGAAGAAATTCGTCTCGAAAGTGTCGCCTGAGGTCACTGCCTCCGGTCAGGCTATCTATGGCAACAACAATACCAACGCCTCGATGTATGGTGAGTCGATAGACTATCTGGACATCCGTCTGTGGACCATCGAGGAGGGCGAGTGTTTTACGGAAGAGGACATCAAGAAGGCCGCCAAGGTGTGTGTGGTGGGAGCCACCATTGTCAAGGAACTCTTCGGCGACCATACCGATCCTATCGGCAAGACCATCCGCTTCAAGTCGATTCCCATGCGTATCGTGGGCGTGCTGAAGTCCAAAGGTTATAACTCGTGGGGCATGGACCAGGATAACGTGATCATCGCTCCCTATACGACGGTGATGAAGCGTATTGCCGCGCAGACCTACTTCTCGAGCATCGTCTGTTCCGCTCTTACGGAGGAACTGTCTGATGCTGCTATCGAGGAACTGACCCAGATGCTGCGCGACAACCACAAGTTGAAGGATGAGGCTGTAGACGACTTCACCATCCGTTCACAGGCTGAGATGATGGAGACCATGTCGTCGACGATGGATACTGTGACCATCATCCTGGTTGTGGCTGCAGCTTTCTCGTTGCTTGTGGCGGGTATCGGTATCATGAACATCATGCTCGTCTCTGTGACGGAGCGTACCAAGGAGATCGGTCTCCGTATGGCTGTGGGTGCCACCGGGCCTGTCATTTCCCTGCAGTTCCTGATCGAGTCGGTATTGATATCAGTGACGGGAGGACTGATAGGTGTCCTTGTCGGGGTAGGGGCGAGCGCATTCGTCTCGTCCTTCGGTATGCCCAGTAGTGTGCCCGCCTGGAGTATCTATGTGTCCTTCCTCGTTTGTGTGTTTATCGGTGTGCTCTTCGGCTATATCCCTGCACAGAAGGCTGCCAATATGGATCCTATAGAAGCTATCCGCCATGAATAGTAAAGTGGGCAAGGTTGGTAAGGTGATGTTAGACAGAAGACTGAAGATCTTCTTGCACATCGTTTTTTGGGCTTATATGTTCTTATCGCCCATGCAGTATATGCGTGGTACGGGCATGACGATGATTCAATATCTGATGAACTGCCTGTCGCCATTGTTGCTGATGATTGTCTTCTATGCCAACTATATGTGGCTGACTCCTAAGTATTTTGTTCAGGGCAAGCATCGCTATTATCTGATGATCAATGTGGTGATGGCGGTGAGTTTTTCGGTGCTGCTCCACTACTGGATGGACTACACGCGTGTGCTGTTCCAGCCGGGTGGCCTGATTCCCAGGAATCCTGATGCCATCGATGAGTTCTTTTATTATGTGAGAGACCTTGTCAACTTTGGTATCTTTGCTACTGCCGCCACCTGTATCGCCCTGGCGCAGCGGTGGTTTTGGGCCGACAATGCCCGCAAGTATGCAGAGACGGCCCGTGTTAGGGCAGAGGCCGACCGTACGGAAATGGAGTTGAAGAGCCTTCGTTCGCAGATCAACCCGCATTTCCTGTTGAATACGCTGAATAATATCTATGCGTTGACCGCCATGGACACCTATCGAGCCCAGAATGCTATCCAGCAGCTATCGAAGATGTTACGTCACATGCTGTACGATAACATGCAGGATTCGGTCAATCTGCAGGATGAGATACAGTTCCTTGAGAATTATGTCAACCTGATGAAGATAAGGTTGCCAGCTTCTGTTGATGTGACATTCAAGAAGATTGTCCCTGATGCAGATGTCAGGGTGGCTCCGCTGATCTTCATCTCTTTGATAGAGAACGCTTTCAAACATGGCGTCAGTCTGACGGAACCCAGCTTTATTCATATTCTTGTTAAGGCCATCATTCCACCGGACGGTGGTGAGAAACAACTGATATGCTCTATCGAGAATTCCTATTTCCCCAAGCCGGAACAGGACCGAAGCGGTCATGGCATCGGTCTGGAGCAAGTACAGCGACGCCTCGATCTGTTGTATCCTGAACGGTATGTCTGGGAAAAGGGAATTGACACAGACAACCATACTTACAATTCAAAAATAACCATTAAATTATAAACAAATAAAAAAGAACTGGAACTATGACAATTAATTGTGCCATCATTGATGACGAGCCATTGGCTGCAGGTCTTCTGGAAAGTTACGTAGCAAAGACACCCTATTTGAATCTGACGGGTACCTATAATAGTGCGATTACCGCCATGCGTGATTTACGTGACAACCCGGTGCCGCTATTGTTCCTTGACATCCAGATGCCGGAACTGAGTGGCGTGGAGTTTGCCAAGATCCTGCCCAAGGACACTAAGATCATCTTTACAACCGCCTTTCCCCAATATGCCCTTGAAGGCTATAAGGTGAATGCGCTGGATTATCTGTTAAAACCCATCAGCTATGAGGATTTCCTCCGTGCCACGGAGAAGGCTCAGGACTGGTATAATGTCCTGCAGAAGCGTGAGGCTTATAACGACGACCGTATTATGTTCATCAAGAGCGAATACAAGCTGTTGCGTGTCTGCCTTGACGATATCCTGTATGTGGAAGGTCTGAAGGATTATGTGCGTATCTGTCTGAAGAGCGGCGAGAAGATTATGTCGCTGATGAGTATGAAGAAACTGGAGGATTATCTGCCACGTCCGGAGTTCCTGCGTACCCACCGCTCCTACATCGTTCATATGCCGGAGGTCCGCTCAATCGACCGCTTCCGTATCGTCTTCGGTGATATCTTTATCCCCATCTCTGATAACTACAAGGAAGAGGTTCAGCAGTATCTCGACACGCATACGCTGTCTTGATAGTGAATAGTGATGAGTGAATAGTTAATGGTGAAAAGTGAAAAGTGAGTTTGGCAAAATCAGCCATTCTGTCTGTTGCCATTGCAAATAAAATGAAAAATCCCCTACGCTGCAGCAAATTATTCACTATTCACTATTCACTATTCACTTTAAATTCGTACCTTTGCAAGCGAATTTAGAAAAAGAACGTAAATCGTAAATATTTAAAACGTAAAGAGTTATGGTAAATTACAAGGATTTGGGTCTCGTGAATACCCGCGAGATGTTTAAGAGAGCAGTTGCCGGCGGTTATGCTATTCCCGCTTTCAACTTCAACACCATGGAGCAGATGCAGGCCATCGTGATGGCTGCCGTTGAGACAAAGTCTCCTGTCATCATGCAGGTTTCCAAAGGCGCTCGTAACTACGCCAACGCTACGATCCTCCGCTATATGGCTGAGGGTGCTGTGGCTTATGCCAAGGAGCTTGGTTGTGAGCATCCTGAGATCGTGCTGCATCTCGATCATGGTGACACCTTCGAGCTCTGTAAGGATTGCATCGATATGGGCTTCTCTTCTGTGATGATCGACGGTTCTCACCTCCCCTACGAGGAGAACGTTGCTCTGGCTAAGAAGGTGGTTGACTACGCTCATCAGTTCGATGTAACCGTTGAGGCTGAACTGGGTGTGCTCGCTGGTGTTGAGGATGAGGTCAGCGCTGCTGAGTCTCACTACACCAAGCCTGAGGAGGTGATCGACTTTGCTACCCGTACAGGTTGCGACTCTCTGGCTATCTCTATCGGTACCTCTCACGGTGCTCATAAGTTCACTCCCGAGCAGTGCACTCTCGTGAACGGTGTGCTCGTTCCACCCCCATTGGCATTCGACATCCTCGCTGAGATCGAGAAGAAACTCCCCGGATTCCCCATCGTGCTTCACGGTTCTTCTTCAGTTCCTATGGACGAGGTGAACACCATCAACCAGTTTGGTGGCAAGCTCGAGGCCGCTATCGGTATCCCCGAGGAGCAGCTGCGTAAGGCCGCTAAGAGTGCTGTCTGCAAGATTAACATCGACTCTGACTCACGTCTGGCCATGACTGCTGCTATCCGCAAGCACCTGGCTGAGCATCCTGGAGATTTCGATCCTCGTCAGTATCTGAAGCCCGCTCGTGAGAACATGAAGAAGATGTACATCCACAAGATTGTGAATGTGCTCGGTTCTGACGGCAAGCTCGCACAGTGCTAATCGTTTTTAGTACATCATACCTATGAATGGGGCTCTTTCTGGAGTCCCATTTTTTTGTTACTTTTACTCAGTTTTCTATCATCTTCCTTTCGATTTCTATCAAATTCATCGACTTTTAGGAAGTTTTTGCCCAAAAAGTTGGTTATTTCGAAAACAATTTGTATTTTTGCACAATCACTAGTTAATCACTTGGGTGTATGAATCTGAACCGGATGTTTACAAGTCTGCTCCTGATGGTGGTGTCGATGGTATGTGTCAGTGCGACGGAGACCGACGACATCAAGAAGCAATTGGAGCATGCCCAAGGGAAAGAACGGTTGGAGTTGTTGGGCGAATTATATCAGCAGAGTCTGGAAGGCGATGACTTTGACCTCATCTGGCATAACCTGAATAACTACATGAAAGAAGCCCAGCATCAAGGCAATAAGTCGGAGGAAAGCGAAGCGAGATATTTCCGTATAGAATTGTTCTATAATTACGATCTGAATGACTCCATCTTCCACTATGCCGAAGAGGATCTTGCCTTCATTCATGCACATGGTACTAAGGAGAAGTTCTTTGAAACTTGGGGTTGCCTGGTAAATACCTATGTCTATAGCGGCTCTACGGCCACAGGCCTTAAGGAGGCCGAGAAGATGTATGAGCAGGCCAAGGAAGAGAAGAATGATTTTGGAACCGGACTTGCCTGTTATGTGATGGGTACCGCCTATTACACTATGAATAATATGGATGAGGCAGCAGAGATCTACCAGAGGGGTATTGATATCCTGATGCAGCTAAAGCCCATACCTCTGGTCCTTTCAGAGTTGTTCTATTCCCAATGTGAAGTTCTGGAAAGACAGAAGAGATATCACGATCTGGATGTGCTGACAGGTCCATGGCATGATTTCCTTGAGCAATTCATGAGAGAAAAGAAAATAAGTAAAGATAATCCGGGTACGTTACCGAATTGGGCGTATTATTATCTGGGCTGTGCTCAGGCCGCTCTTGGACTCGGAGATTTGGAAAAGGCAGACGAAATGCTGGAGGAAGCCCGTAATTATACTCCTGATGAGAATTCAAACAGATATCGTACCTGGCTCTTCTATCGTATTAAAAGCTGCGTGATGGCTGAGTTCTATCCGGAAGCGCTTCTGCTGAGTGACCAGCTGCTCAATCTCTTTGAGGGAACGGGCGATATCACGGAGTTTATCCGTGCCAAGGAACAGCGGGCAGAGATCCTGACACATTTGGGACGCCATGCCGAAGCTGCTAAGCTCTATAACGAGATGTATCTTCTCAATGACTCTGTCAATACCAGTGATACCAGACGGCAGCTGGCTGAGATGAACACTAAATACAGCCTTGATGAGGAACGGATGAAGAGGGCCGAGGAGCAGCTGCGCAGCATCATTACCATCGCTACCATCATCGTGCTCTCACTCGCCATCTTCCTCTATTTCCGCATCCGCTCCGCCCGTCGTCTGAAGAAGGCCCACGAGAGTCTGGAGCAGGCTCACGGCAAACTGGAGGAGACCCACCAGCAGTTGCTGACTGCCTACGACCAGTTGGAGGAGACCACCGCAGCCAAGGAGCGTATTGAGAGCGATCTGCGTATTGCCCGGAATATCCAGATGTCGATGGTGCCCAGCCAGTTCCCTGAGCGTGACGACCTTGACCTCTTTGCCTCGATGACCCCTGCCAAGGAGGTGGGAGGCGACCTGTACGGTTATCTGCTTCTGGGCGACCTGCTCTACTTCTGCCTGGGCGACGTATCGGGCAAGGGTGTGCCGGCTTCGCTGTTCATGGCTCAGGCCACACGACTCTTCCGAACCTTGGCCGCACAGAGGAAACAGCCCGCAGAGATTGCCACGCAGATTAACGATGCCCTGTCTGGCGATGATAACGAGCAGGGCATGTTCGTCACCATGTTCATCGGACTGGTAGACCTCACGACGGGTCATCTCCACTTCTGCAACGCAGGTCACAACCCGCCAGTACTCATCAGTGAGGGTAAGACGGAGTTTATCGAGATGATTCCTAACCTGCCAATCGGTCTGATGCCCGAGTTCGAATACGAAGGCGAGGAAATCGAAGATATCAGCAACAAGCCTCTGTTCGTCTATACCGACGGACTCAACGAGGCCGAGAACCGTCAGCAGGATCAGTTCTCCGACGAGCGCCTGCTGGAAATCCTTGAGACTACGCCGTTTGAGAGTTCCAAGCAGACCATTGAGTTGCTGGCCTCCGAGGTGGAGAAACACCGTGACGGTGCCGATCCTAACGACGACCTGACGATGCTCTGCGTGAAAGTAATCAGAAACAACGAATAACAAAAAACGATAAGCTTATGAGAAAGGAGATTTGTATTAAAAACAAGGTCAGCGAACTGGAGAAAGTGGCCCGGTTTGTTGAGGAAATCGGCGAAGAGCTTGGGTTGAGCATGGAACTGCAGATGAACCTGAACCTCGTGATGGAGGAGATGGTCACCAATGTCATCTTCTATGCCTATCCGCAAGACGAAGAGGCCGACATTGAGCTATTGGCAAAGAGCGACGGCAAGGAGCTGACCTTTGTGCTGAGCGATCAGGGCAAGGAGTTCGACCCCACGGCCAAGGAGGACACCGATCTGGATGTCAACCCCGCCGATCGTGAACTCGGCGGCATGGGCATCTTTATCGTCAAGAACATCATGAACAAGGTGACCTACCAGCGTCTGGAGGGCAAGAACCTGTTGACGATGACAAAAGGCATCGCAGATGATAACTAATTAAACGGCATAATAAATTGTAAATAGTAAATAATTAAATTGTTATTTTTCATTATGACACAGATTTTGAAAGAAGGTGGTAAGACCATCATTAAGACAGGTAGTCGTATCGACACCATGAATGCAAATCAGTTTGAGGCCGATATCCAGCCGGCATTGAAGGATGGTGGCGTGGATCTTGAGATGGACTGCTCGGAACTGACCTATATGGCCAGCTCTGGTCTGCGTATCATCCAGAAGACCATGCGTACCGTGATGCAGCAGCGCGGACAGTTCAAGATGACCAATGTCAGCCCTGAAATCTACAAGGTGCTCGCCATGACGGGCTTTACGAAGTTTATGAAGGTTGAACAGAAGAAAGCTTAGACCTTATGGATATTCTCGTCATCATATTAGCTGTTGTTGTGGGAGCACTGGCAGTAGCCCTGTTCCTGCAGATGAAGGCTGCCAAGAAGCAGACCGAGGACCAGCAGCAGTTGCTGAAGGACTATGAGAAGCGGGTCAACGAGCAGCAGCGCCTGCTGGAGGACTACGACTCTCTGTCCAAGAACTTCGACAGTATCGGTAAGGGCTATGAGCAGGCTCTGCTCCTGTTCGACAAGATGGCCGACATCCGTCATAACCTCGAGCTGATTGCCCAGAACGACAAGGATCCTGACAGCGTGGCCCGTCTGGAAGCCTTGCTCAAGAAGTTCGACAGTCTGCAGGGTTAAACCCCGTCTATCCATAGGGTAGAAAGAAATAGCAAACGCTGCCTTTGTTTTATCAAACAATGGCAGCGTTTTATCAAACAATGCCTTAGTTTTAACAAACGCTGTCGTGGTTTTAACTTTACCTACGGGCTCCTGACCCATGAGCTACGGGCTCTCTATGTTTTAGCTGCCGGGTCTTTGTATTTTACCTGCCATCTTTCTCCGTTTAAGCCACGATCTATCTCCATGAAAGCCACTTTTAAGCGTAATTTGATACTCTATACGAAATAAAAGATAGAAAAACTAATCATTATCTCAGATTTATTTTGTATCTTTGCAACCGAATAGTGTTCTAACTGTTTAATCAAAGATTAAAAGAATCAATTAAAAGCAATAACCAATATGAGGAAACGATTATTTTACCAACAATCAGAGCCGAGGTCTCGCCAAGCGCAGAAGACCTGTCGGCCAAGTGTACTAGCCAGAATCATGATGGCACTATTAGCGTTGATGCTCATCCCGCAAGCGATGTGGGCGCAAGGACAAATGCCACATCATGTTACTTATTACAATCTTTGGATTGGTAGTGTTCAGCTTACGAGTGATAATGCAGACGATGTGTTTGGTGATGGAACAGTGTCATATGTTAATTCTACTGCTACGCTGACTTTGGATAACGCACATTTGTCAGGTGCTGTTTCAACCACAATGGCCAATTTGAATATTCATATTAAAGGCACAGGATGGATCACTTCAAGTGATAATTGTATCAGATCAACAGCCAATACGGGCACGTTGAAATTTACAAAAGGAAGTAGTGGAGACGAACTTGTACTTAGATGTACTTCTGATGATAAAGCTTCTGTGATTAAAGGCTTCGCCTATTTGGATGGTATCCCGTTGGAAACACAAGAACCTTATGAGATATTAGATAAAGATGGATATCCTCGTACAAAACAATCATTAAGGCCAGATACCACTGCTACTGGTTATGCAAAAGTCAGTGCCGATGTGGTTTACCCTTTATGGTTAACCAGTCAGCAGGTAACGAGTAAAAATGCATCAAATATTGCCGGGTACGGTTCCTTTGAAAGTTCTACTAATACTTTGACGCTGACAGGACTTCTTAGCGATGTTACGGGTTCTCCAGGAAAACCATATTATGGTGTTACAACGGGTATTACCAATCTGACGGTAGTATTAGTTGAAGGTGGTAATATTATTAAATGTCAAGAAATTGATGACTATGCATTTAAGGGATATGGTAATGCTTCGACAATCTCATTCATCCCTGACGCAACAAATCCAGGGTCATTAACCATGAAAGTCGCGAATTCTGATGGTGCACATTGGTTTAATGGCGTCACTCCATCATATAGCGGTACACTTGCTCTGCATGATAATGGATACGATGGTACTACCTTCTATGTCTCAAGAATCGCCCCTGTTATTAATTATGACTTGTGGGTAAATGGTACGCAAGTAACGAGTCTCAATGCAAAGACTGTTGCAAGTGGTGTGTCCTATGATGAGGCTGCAAACGAGCTGACGATGAATGCTACATATACTGTTGCCGTTAAAACCGGTTTGGCAGATCTTAATGTGAAGTTACTTGGTAATAATCAGTTCTATAGCACTAGTAAGAGTGTGTTTGAAGGTGTGAACGGTACTGAAAAGTTAAACTTCTTAACTGATCCTGCGACCCCCGGTTGGTATAATATAATGGCTGCCAATGACATTTTTAACAATATCAGTACTACTAATGTTACATATCAGGATGACCTCCGCTATTGGAGAGCGAATGAGACAAATATTTCATATAACAAGGCATTAATCCGTCAACATCTTTGGGAAGGACAAGGAACGTCAAACGCTCCTTATCATATTTCCAGTACGAATGACCTGACTACTTTAGCCACTTATGTCAATAATGGTTATATTATTGATGACTATTTCGATCTTATTGTGTCTGATCTTGATTGTTCTGGATTAACGACATTCCCGTCAATAGGAAAGAGAGTAGGTAATTATACTATTTATTCTTTTGATGGAACATTCGATGGCGGGGGTAATAAGATTAGTAACCTGACCTCACCTTATGGATTGTTTGCTCATGTTGGTGGTAATGGTACAATTAAAGATCTGACACTTGAGAATTGTACTGCAACAGGCGGAACTAGTTCAGGCGGTAAAACTAATGGCGCTGTGCCTTCAGAAAGTGCAGGAGGCGTAGTTGCTGAATTTAGAAGTTCTGGTAAAATAGAGAATTGTCACGTAGTTGGCGGTTCCGTTTCAGGTGGTAGCAATGACGAGGTTTATTTTGTTGGAGGTGTCGTTGGCACTTTAGTTAGCGGTACAATTGATCTATGTACGGTTGAGAATGTAGACATCTCAGAACTGAACGCATCAAGAACGGTCCGTCAGAGTGTTGGTGGTGTTGTCGGTCTTGGCACTGGAGGCACCATTAACGGATGTTCAGTTACTGTCAATAAGAACACTAGTACAGCTAAGATCAGCAACCAGACAAATGGAAGCAATGATTTGAACACGGGTGCCATCTTAGGTGAGAAAGAATCAACAGCAGTAACAGTAACCTTGACCAATAACACTTATAATGCAGATGTAGAGGTTGTGTCTCAGTACGCCGCAACAACTGTAACCAAGTCTGGCAATGACCAGCGTGGTATAGGTGGCGGCGAAAATGATGTCGTTGATTATGGCAACAATACTCATGGCGTAGAGCTTGCTGGTGTGAATATAATAACGTTGGCTGCATCAACAAATGGTAGCATAGAAGCCAAAAGCGGTTACTACAAAGTTGAAGGAACTAAAGTCTATGCAGTTCCATATGCCCAGTCTCAGGAGGCAACCGTCATTAGAGCAACGTCTGATAATGGCTATGATTCGCCGTCTATCTCTGTGATAAAGGTTGGAACCTCTGACAAGGTGAATCTAACAGGTAGTGTTACTGGGGTTGACGCAACTACAAATAAAAACTATTCTGATAATTCATTCGAGATGCCCAACTATAATGTGACCGCAACAGGATCATTCCCCATCGACTTCTCGAATGCTAATCGTACGTTCACCATCAGCAATCCTGTTGGACCGGTGGTTTATGATGGCACTGCGATTGCCATATCAGAAATCAAGACGACGCTCAACTCTACAGAGTTAACACTCTCCTCCACTGATTTTACTATTACTGGATACAAGAATAAGACGTCAGGTTCGACCTTTACAAGCGCTCCTAAGGACGCAGGCCAATATGAGGCAACGATTCAGCCTTCGGCTACGAGTGTTAATAAAGGAACGGCTACTGTGGATTTCACCATCTCGCAGAGAAGTATAACAAATGTCACAGCTGGCATTAATGACACCTATAGCTATACCGGTTCTGCTGTCACCCCGACGGTTACCGTAAGTGATGGTAACATTTCCATTACGTCAAATGACTACGATATCAGCTATCAGAAGGATGTAAACGGCACACTTACCAATGTTACCGAGATGAAAGATGCCGGAGCCTATAAGATAGTGCTTACAGGTAAGGGAAACTACAAGGACACTAAGTCAATAGACTTCACGATCGGTCAGAAGAGTATATCAAATGTCACAGCCAGTGTTAGCGGTACCTATAGCTATACGGGTTCAGCAGTTACTCCGACACTTACCGTAAGTGACGGCAACGCTTCCATCACGACAAATGACTACGACATCAGCTATCAGAAGAATAATAAAGGTACACTTACCGATGTTACTGAGATGAAAGATGCCGGAGCCTATAAGATAGTACTTACAGGTAAGGGAAACTACAAGGACACTAAGTCAATAGATTTCTCTATCGGCAAGGCCGCTGCTACAATGACGCCTCCTACGGCTAAAACTCTGACCTACAACGGCACAGATCAGGAACTGGTAACTGCAGGATCCTCCAGCGACGGACAGATTCAGTATAAGCTGAGCACAGAGGCTGCTTGGAGTACCAGCATTCCAAAGCGTACGGACAAGGGTACATATACGGTTGATTACCAGTTGATAGGCGATGAGAACCACAATGATATCGCATCCGCTAGCATACCAGTAACAATCTCGCCGAAGACGATTACAAAGAATAATACCACTATCACGCTGTCGAGTAGTAGTTTCGTGTACAATACAGCCGTACAGCAACCATCGGTTCAATCCGTCGCTGTTGATGGCAAGAACCTGACTACCGGTGACTATAGCGTTTCCTACAATGGCGGAACCAATGTTGGTTCGTATACCGTTACTGTCACAGGTACGGGTAACTATGATGGCAGTGCTATTGCTGGTTTCAATATTACAGCAGCTCCTATCACACCTGTCATTCAGGTCTCTGATTGGGTGTATGGCGCTTATAATGCTACGACCAATGGACCGAAAGTGACAGACGCCAGCAATCCTGGTGGTGGTGCTGTGACCTTCAAGTATAAGAAGCAAGGTGATCCTGATGCCAATTATGGTACATCTCTCCCCACTTTGGTTGGTGATTATACTGTTCAGGCGACAGTTGCTGCGAAAGGCAACTATCAGGGAGGAACAGCTACAGCTAACTTCAGCATTACGAAGGCTGCTTCTACAGTGACGCCTCCTTCGGCTAAGACGTTGACCTATACTGGCAGTGCTCAGGAACTTGTGACAGCCGGTTCCGCAAAGGGCGGTACTATTGAGTATTCTCTTGACGGCACTACCTACAGCACAACTATTCCCAAGGGTACAGATGCCAAGACGTACACGGTCTACTACAGGGTGACAGGCGATGGTAACCACAACAATGTTGCTGTCGCCACAGTCGATGTGACCATCGCCAAGGCAGCTGCAACCGTGACGCCTCCAACGGCTAAGACTTTGACCTATACTGGCAGTGCTCAGGATCTTGTGACAGCTGGTTCCGCAAAGGGCGGTACTATTGAGTATTCTCTTGACGGCACTACCTATAGCACAACTATTCCTAAGGGTACAGATGCCAAGACTTACACGGTCTACTACAGGGTGACAGGCGATGCTAACCACAACAATGTTGCTGCCGCCACAGTCGATGTGACCATCGGCAAGGCCGCTGCAACCGTGACGCCCCCAACGGCTAATACTCTGACCTATACTGGTAGTGCTCAGAATCTTATCACTGTCGGTTCCGCAACGGGCGGTACTATTGAGTATTCTCTCGACGGTACTACCTATAGCACAACTATTCCCAAGGGTACAGATGCCAAGACGTACACGGTCTACTACAGGGTGACAGGTGATGCTAACCACAACAATGTGGTTGCCGCAACTGTCGATGTGACCATCGATCAGGCCACGATCACATCAGTGGAGATCGACCAGACACAGTTCGTCTATGACCCGACCCAGGAGAGAGCCGTGAATGTGACGAAGGTAATGGCTGGAACGCTGGTAGTGCCTGTCGGTAGCTATGAGATCGTGGGTAACAGCAATAAAGCTACGGCGATTGGTACTCATACTGTCACTGTCCAGGGAAAGGCTGGTTCTAACTTCAAGGGCACAGCCTCGACCACGTTCACTATCACGGAACGCATGGTCTACATCGACTTCGGAGGACGTACCTTCAGGACCTTCTACGATGCGAATGAGCCTTTCCTCGTGCCTGACGACGTAACGGCCTATATTATCACGGGTGTCAGTGGCAATACCGTGACAACCAAGAAGGTCAGCTACATCCAGGCTGGTGTTCCCGTCTTGTTGGAGTCGACACCAGGTACGACGAATGTTGCCGATCCCGCTGAGAGCTTCGATGGCAATCTGCTGAAATATGCTGCTCCTTCCGGTACTGCCGGTGACAAGCACTATATTCTCTATAATGATGAGTTCGTGAGAGCTACGGGCCTCATCAACGGTAAGGTATTCCTCGACCTGAGTGATTATGGAGCCAGAGCCCGTGCTTATGTGATCAACACTGACGAAACGACCGCTGTCGACGGTCTCTTCATCGAGGAAGATGACGGCGACGCCAAGTGGTATGACATGCAGGGCCGCAGAATCAACAAGCCCACCAAGTCAGGTGTCTATATCAAGGATGGAAAGAAAGTGGTTGTTAAGACTCGTTATTAATAATTAATAAGGTATACGCATTATGAAACAGATAACAAGATATATTTTTGCTCTTGCAGCCATCATCCTGTTCTCGACAGGAACCATGGCCGAAAATACCGCCACTGTTATCAAGCAGATTAACGGTGAAGCGGCTGGTGCAACCAATCCGGGTGAGGTGGCCTACAGCAACGGAACCATTACTGTGACACCCAGTGTAGGTTACTATCTGACGGTGGCAGACCTGACGGTGGTGAAAGCCCTAGATGGTCAGAATGCTGAGGCGCGCAGACGAGCACCCGGGATTGACGAGCCTATCGCGTTAACAGCTACGGATCCAGGCGCGGATCCCAGTGGTGTGACCACCTATACATTTACCGTCTTAGACACGATGTATGACTACGTGATTACGGCCAATTTCCATACAAGGACAAGTGTAGAAGGAGCTACAGTAACGGTTTTGGGTGGTCCCTATACCTATGATGGTACTGCCCATAAACCGGACGTGACAGTCGCTCTGGGGGACGTAACACTGACTAAGGGCACTGACTATGATGTTTACTATGCCGACAGCATCAATGCCGGAACAGGTAAGATTACCATTGTGGGAAGGCGTACGTACAATGGCGTGATAACGGACATCCAGTATACCATTAATAAGGCAAAAGCCAGCGTGCAGTTCGTGAATCATGAATTCACGGCTAAGATTGGTGAGCCCTTTACTATGCCCAAAGTAACATCGGATCCTCCAAACCTGCCGATCACCTATCGCTCTTCTGATTCTGGGGTTGCTACCGTCAATGCCGAAACGGGTGAGGTGGCGCTGGTTGCGCCTGGTGAAGTGTATATCTATGCAGAGTTTGAAGGAAATGCTGATTATGAAAGTGCCTCCGACTACTTTACCCTCACCGTGCTGCAGCGCGACATTGACCCTATCGATGAGGATGTCGTCATTATTTGGAAAGACGAAGATTTCATAATTATCGGTCCTGATGGTAAACCTGTAGAGCGTAAGCTCGATAATACCGTCATTTATGATATTCTCTTTACCCTTGACATCACAGGTGACCCATCAGAAAGTGACGGCTATGACGAGACGGAGCATTGTATCGTGCTGAACCATCCGATGACGAAATTCGACATCGATTATGTCTTATCCCAAGAATATGTGCCTGGTACAGATATGTACGCTGATGATTACACGGGCCTCACCTTTAAGGTGCCTGCTGGAAGAGGCTATGTCATCATTGACTCCAGTACTGACGGTGAGCACCAGATGATGGTGAAGATCGGCGATCTGGAGCCTATTGCATTCAATCACACTGAACGTGAGAAAGACAGTGTGCTTTATGAATGCAGCGCGCCTACATGGGTGTATGTCTATAATGGCGGCAAGGTTGGCAATGCCCGCATGCTGTCCAATCATAGGGCAAAGAAGGACAGAGGCCATGTGAAGATTTTCTCTATCACGCGTTCTTCATCAAGCGGAACAGGTATAGAGTATATCAATAGCGAGGCCGTCGAGGAGACAGACAGATGGTATGACCTGCAGGGTAACAGGATCAACCGGCCGACAAAGAAGGGTGTCTACATTATGGGAGACCAGAAGGTGATTGTGAGATAAATGACAATAAAAAACAGGGACGCTCAATCGGGCGCCCCTGTTTTTTTTATTTCGGTTGCTCGGCTTCCAACCTGTCCACAGACCCGGAAAGGGGATTCATCCAGAGATGTGTGGCATAGCGCTTGTTGAAGAGGGCGCCACTCAGCAGTTCAACATTACCAAACTGTCCGGCGGGAAGTTCAGTGACATTGATGGGCTCAATGGCATCATAAATCGTCACTTTCATCTTACCTGGCACATTGATGTAGAGGCCCGGCTCCTGCTTTTTCTTCTTTTCGTCGGGATCGGGCATCGGAACGGTGCGGAGATTAGCCACTCTGATATAATAAGGTTCACCTGCGAGGTCGTCTTTGTCAACAAGTCCCAGTTTCTTGGAAAAACGGAACAGCAGTTCGCGTTCAATCTCCTTGTCGGGCATGATGGTCATCACCTTTTCTATCGTATCCTTGACGGTCTGGCCAGAGAAGAGACTGCTCAGGGCATGGTCCTGCATCTCCAGCTGGTTGAGCATCAGTCTCAGCTGTTCGCCGTCCTTGGGCATATTGTCGGCCTGACCGCGGATGAGCAGATTACGGCTCTCGCGGATCTCATAGATGTCCTGAGCCGTGAGCTCGGCCATCTTGGCGGTGCTGCCTGCTGCGAGGATCTCCTCACTCATAAACTGACGGGGATTCATCGGTGCAGGCTTGGGAGCAGGCTTGAAGGCTGGGGCATACTCAGCGGGTTTAGGCGTGGCATTGATGGCCAACAGGATACCGTCGTCAGAGAGGGCGATGTTAGAGGCGACACTCTTGGGGTCAAACTTCACTGAGTAACCCTTGGTGGTATCTGCCATCGCCACCGGCTCTACGCGGAGGTTGGTGATGCGGTAGCCGACAGATGGTTCAGAGGCTACATCCTTCAGACGCAGATAACGGTCGGCGTATTTACAGAACTCTCCAGGAGTGTAGGTGGTCTTCTCTACCTGTACGACAATGCGGACAGCCGTCTTTGGCAGGAAATAGACCATGCCCTCAGGGGTGACACCAGGCTGATAAGAGCTGGTGCTGGTCTGGGCGGAAGAAGTGAAAAGAGAAAAGAGAAAAGTGAAAAGTATCGCTATCACTCTCACTGTCAACCTTGCACTCACTTCGCATTTACTCATTAATCTCATAATTATCTTATTGTTACTATTCATTATTCACTATCAATCAGTCTCTTAATTTCTTGAAAGCCTGGGGCAGATACTGGATCAGGTCGCCGGCAATCAGGCTCTCCTCATCCAGCTCGCGGGCTGCGATGTCACCGGCCAGACCGTGCAGATACATGCCGATGATGCAGGCTTCCTGTTGTTTGTAACCCCTGGCCAGCAGTCCTGTGATGATGCCGGTGAGCACGTCGCCACTGCCAGCTGTAGCCATACCGGCATTGCCTGTGGAGTTGAAGATGACATGACCGTCAGGCAGACAGAGGGCCGAATGGTGACCTTTCAGGATGACAAATGCCTGAAGGCGCTCTGCAAGGGTACGGGCCTTGGTGAGTTGCTCGTAGCTGTCGGTGCTATGGCCTTCCAATCGCTCCAGTTCCTTGGGGTGGGGCGTGAAAATGACACCTTTCGGCACCTGTTGCAGCCACGCCCGATGGTTGGCCAGAATATTGATGGCATCGGCATCGACGACGACAGGACACTGACAACGTCTGATCTGTGCAATCACGGCAATGGCCGTTTGCTCGGAGGTTCCCAAACCAGGACCGATGCCGAGGGCACTGTAATCTTCCGTCTCGACGGCCTCAGTGAAGGTGGTCTCATCGCGGTCGAGTTGGATAATGGCCTCTGGCACACTCACCTGCATGATTACATTGTTCTGCTTAGGTGTGTGAGCCGTCACTTTTCCTGCGCCTGCTCTCAGACAAGCCTTGGTGGCCAGTACGGAGGCTCCCCCCATACCATAGCTGCCCGCAATGATCAGGGCATTGCCCATATTGCCCTTGTGGGCGTAGGGATTCCGTTTTAGCAAGAGGGAACGGATGTCGTTTTCTTCAACCATCGTATAATTGGCCTCTATCTTTTCCATGCCTTCCTGACTGAGACGGATGTCCAGGACCTTCAATCGCCCGATATACTGCTGGTTCTCTGGGAAGAGGAACGACAGCTTTTTCTGCTGAAGGGTCAGCGTCAGGTCGGCACGGACGATATTCGCACGGATATTATAGGTGTTGTCGTCGGTCATCAGTCCCGACGGGATATCGATACTGACAACCTTGGAGGGGGAGGCGTTGATGTATTTTGCCAATGAGGCAAAGCCGCCGGCAAGGGGCTTGTTCAGACCGGAACCGAAAAGTCCGTCGATAACGAGGGTGCTCTCATCGAGGCGGGGAGGTTCGAATTCCTCTTTTACCTCAGTCAGCGCCTTGGCTCTTTTCTCCATTAGACGGGCTTTGTTGGCAGCACAGTCTTCCGACAGATGGCCGGAGATATTAAAAAGGTAGGCCTTTACGTTGTAGCTCTGCTCCAGGAGCATCCTTGCCATTGCCAGCGCATCGCCGCCGTTATTACCCGGACCTGCGAAGACCACAATGGGTGTGGCCGTGCTCCATTCTGCCATCACGGCAACCGTCAGAGCCTTTGCCGCACGCTCCATCAGATCAATGGAACTGATGGGCTCGTGCTCTATCGTATATTTGTCCAGCTCATGTATCTGAGCACTTGTGAAAATCTTCATTGCTGCAAAAATACGAAAAATATGCTAATGAATGGCAAAGTTTAGCAGATTTTTTGTAATTTTGCAGAAAAATTTAGCTTTTGGTACATTATGAGCATCATAAAAATCAGAGACAAACAGTTTAAGGTCTCCATTCCGGAGGCAGAGATTAAAACCCGTATCAAGGCTTTGGCTGCGCAGATCAGCAAAGATATGGAGGGTAAGAATCCCCTCTTTTTGGGAGTGCTGAACGGCTCATTCATCTTCGCTGCCGACCTGATGCGTGAGATGACCATTCCTTGTGAGATTTCGTTTGTGAAGCTGGCTTCTTATCAGGGCACCATTTCTACGGGAAAGGTGCAGGAGGTGATAGGCCTGAACGAGGATCTGACAGGACGTACTGTGATTATCGTGGAGGATATCGTGGATACTGGCCGTACCATGAAGCAGATGATGGAATCATTGGGGACCCGTCGTCCGGCATCGTTGCATATCTGCACTTTGTTCGTCAAACCCACGAAGTTGGAGGAACCGCTAGACATTGATTATGTGGCTTTCAGCATTCCCGATGATTTTATCCTAGGCTACGGCTTGGACTATGATCAGGCAGGCCGCTACTTAAAGGATATCTATACGATAGTAGAGTGAAAAGTAAATAGTGATTAGTGAATAGTATGAAGAATATTGTGATTTTCGGTGCACCGGGCTCTGGCAAGGGCACACAGAGTGATAAGATGATAGAGAAGTATGGCCTGAACCATATCTCTACAGGTGACGTGCTTCGTAGTGAGATTAAGAACGGTACAGAGCTGGGTAAGACTGCCAAAGGCTATATCGACAATGGCCAGCTGATACCCGACGAGCTGATGGTAAGCATCCTCGCCTCTGTCTACGATTCCTTCGGGCGTGAGCACAAGGGTGTTATCTTCGACGGCTTTCCCCGTACCATCCCACAGGCTGAGGCACTGAAGCAGATGCTCAATGAGCGTGGTGACAGTGTGGCTGCGATGATTGAGTTGGATGTGCCTGAGGACGAACTGATGAAGCGTCTGATCCTGCGTGGACAGCAGAGCGGACGTGCTGACGACAACGAGGAGACCATCAAGAAGCGTCTCGTGGTGTATCATTCTCAGACACAGCCCCTCATCGAATGGTATAAGCAGGAGGGCCTGCATCATCACATCAATGGGCTTGGCGCTCTTGATACCATCTTCGCCGACATCTGCGCTGTCATTGACAATATTTAGAAGACCACGAATTTCACTAATTACACTAATTATTTGAATGGTCTCTGATTCATAATTCGTGAAATTCGTGTAATTCGTGGTAGAATAAGAATATGGAGAGCAATTTCGTAGACTATGTCAAGATTATGTGCCGCTCTGGCAAGGGCGGTAAGGGCTCCATGCACCTGAAACATGTGAAATACAATCCCAATGGCGGTCCTGACGGAGGTGATGGCGGCAAGGGGGGCAGTGTCTACCTGCGCGGCAATCATAACTATTGGACCTTGCTCCATCTGAAATACGAGCGTCATATCTTTGCGGAGCATGGCGGTAATGGCGGTAAGGACAAGTGTCATGGCACTGACGGTAAGGATGTGTATATCGACGTACCCTGCGGAACCGTTGTCTATAATGCCGAGACAGGCAAATATGTCTGCGATGTCACTTACGACGGGCAAGAGGTGTTGTTGCTGAAAGGCGGACGTGGCGGACTGGGTAATTTCCAGTTCCGTACGGCTACCAATCAGGCTCCTCGTTATGCGCAGCCTGGAGAGCCCATGCAGGAGATGACCATCATCCTCGAACTGAAACTTCTGGCTGATGTGGGTCTTGTGGGATTCCCCAATGCAGGTAAGTCTACTTTGGTGTCGGCTCTTTCCAATGCCCGTCCTAAGATTGCCAACTATCCCTTTACTACGATGGAACCTTCTCTGGGTATTGTGGGCTATCGCGACAACAAGTCGTTTGTGATGGCCGATATTCCGGGTATCATCGAGGGTGCCGCTGAAGGCAAGGGTCTCGGACTCCGCTTCCTGCGTCACATCGAACGAAACTCACTGTTGCTCTTCATGGTGCCTGGCGATACAGACGATATCAAGCATGAATACGAGATCCTGCTGAATGAACTGAAGCAGTTTAATCCTGAGATGCTCGACAAACATCGTGTCCTGGCAGTGACCAAGTGCGACCTCCTCGACGAGGAACTTATCGAGATGCTGAAGGAAACGCTGCCTCAGGATCTGCCCGTGGTATTCATCTCTGCTGTGACAGGGTTTGGCCTCGAGGAGCTGAAGGATGTACTGTGGAATGAACTCAATGCTGAAAGCAACAAACTCGCTGCCCTGACGGCTGAGGATAGTCTTGTCCATCGTGATAAGGACATGACGCGTTTTGCTGAAGAGATGGCCGATGAGGGCGAGGATGAGGATATAGAATATGTAGATATCGATGATGTAGAGGACCTCGAAGATTTTGAATACGAGGAAGAAGAAGAGGGTTAAACCTAAAAGGCTCAAGTAATTTGTAGTTTTTATAAAAATAGTTGGGTTTTTATAACCCACATTGGATAATTTTTGTTATCTTTGCAACCGTAAATTCCTTTTATTAATTAACAATTTCAAACTATGCAGAAAAGATTGTTCTTTCTGGTCGCTTTGCTGTTAACGCTTTCGTTGACAGCGATGGCCCAAATCACAACGTCAAGTATGGCAGGAAAGGTGACTCTCGACAATGAGAATGGCGAGGAAGTCATCGGCGCAACTGTCATCGCAGTGCACGAGCCTTCCGGAACGCGTTACACTGCTGTGACAAACACCACAGGCCGTTTTTCTATCAACGGTATGCGTACGGGTGGTCCTTATGAGGTGACCGTCTCTTACATTGGTTTCCAGCCGAAGACCATCAAGGGTATCACCCTCCAGCTGGCTGAGACCTATAACCTCGCCGTATGGCTTTCTGAGGATGCCAACGAGCTGGCTGAAGTCGTCATCAGCGGTAAGGCTTCGAAGTTTGCTGCCGAGAAGACAGGTGCTGCCACCAACATTACAAGTGCGCAGATCACCAATCTGCCTACGGTCAGCCGTAGCATCACCGATGTGACCCGTCTGTCACCTTATGGTGGTAACGGCATGAGTTTCGCAGGTGCTGACGGACGTACCGCTAACTTCACCGTCGATGGTGCCAACTTCAACAACAACTTCGGTCTGAGTTCTAACCTGCCTGGTGGTGGTAACCCCATCTCTATCGATGCTATCGAGGAGTTGCAGGTGGTGATCTCTCCCTACGATGTTCGTCAGACCAACTTCATTGGTGGTGGTGTGAACGCCATTACAAAGTCAGGTACGAACACCTTCAAGGGCTCTGCTTATGTCTATCATAAGAACGAGAATATGCAGGGTGACGCTGTGAAGCGCCAGCAGATTCCTGGAGCACGTGAGAAGGCACAGACCACAACCTACGGTTTCACGTTGGGAGGCCCGATCATCAAGAATAAGCTCTTCTTCTTCGCTAATGGTGAAATGGTGAAGACACCTACGGTTGTTAACCGTTGGAGAGGTTCTACGAATGGCGTTGCCGAGGTTGACAATTATATCTCTCGTACAAAGGTTTCTGACCTGGAGGCAGTTTCTAATTATGTAGCCAACAAGTATGGTTATGATACAGGTTCTTGGACCAGCTTCCCTGCTGACGAGAGCAACTACAAGCTGTTGGCCCGTATCGACTGGAACATCACCGATAAGCATCATCTTGCACTCCGTTACAACTTCACCAAGAACCGTTACTGGAGTTCACCTAATGCTACGTCAATGGACGGTGGTACCCGTATGTCTGGTGCCCGTATGTCGCAGTATTCTATGTCATTCGCAAATTCTATGTATGCTGGTGACAACAAGATCCACACTTTCTCTATCGATTTGAACAGCCGTCTGTCAGATAATCTGTCTAACCAGTTCCTGGCTACCTATTCTAAGATGCAGGATCCTGTTCGTTACACCGACTCTGCTGAGTTCCCCTTCATCGATATCACGAAGGACGGCAACAACTACATGGCCCTCGGTTATGAGTTGTTCACCTGGAACAACGCTGTGAACAATACCGTATGGAACTTCAAGGACGATGTGACCTATTATCTCGGCGCCCATAAGATCATGGCTGGTATCTCCTTCGAGCACCAGATGGCCGACAACCAGTATATGCGTAATGGTACAGGTTACTACCGTTACAACTGGGAGGATGGCATGAGTGTTGAGGACCTCTTCAACCAGACACCTGAGATCTTCTGTCTGACCTACGGTTACGATGGTGAGACAAAGCCCGCTGCCCGTGTACAGTTCAACCGTCCTGGCTTCTATATTCAGGATGACTGGAATGTCAACGATAAGTTCAAGCTTACTTACGGTCTGCGTATCGATGGTCTGTTCTTCAACAACAGCGACCTGATGACCAATGCAGCTATCTACGATCTCGACTATGATGGTCGTCATATTGATACCGGCAAATGGCCCAGCAACAGCATTACCTTCTCACCGCGTGTAGGTTTCACCTACGATGTGTTCGGTGATAAGTCACTGAAGATTCGTGGAGGTTCTGGTCTCTTCTCAGGCCGTCTGCCTCTCGTGTTCTTTACCAATATGCCTACCAATGGTGGTCTCGTGCAGTATCAGGCACAGCTGAACGCTAAGACAAAGGTATGGGACGGTAAGACCAATGCCGCTGTGAAGGGCTTCGAGAACTATACTGGAACCTATACGACTGATAACAACGGCAACCGTTATCTCGATATGAGTCAGTTTGCTGGTGGTCCGATGACCTCTATTGCCCAGATGCAGGAAAAGCTGTTCGCTCTGGGTTATCCTAACCACGTAACACCTGAGATGGGTACTGTTCCTTCAGCTGTCAACGGTGTCGATCCAGACTTCAAGATGCCACAGGTATGGAAGACTTCACTGGCCATCGACTATCAGCTGCCAGTATCATTCCCCTTCTCTGTAACGGTTGAGGGTATCTTTAATAAGAAGATTCACGATAACTGCATCTCCGACTGGGCAATCCCCAACGTAGGTGGTTTCACTCGCTTCAATGGTGTCGACAACCGTCCTATCTATCCTGCAGGTTTCCGCACAAATACCAAGGCCTTCGTTTTGGAGAACACCAGCAAGGGTTACGGATGGAGTGCTAACGTGACTGTGAATGCCCAGCCGTTTGACTGGCTCAGCCTGATGGCAGCCTACACACATACCGTCTCTAAGGAGGTAACGGGTATGCCTGGTTCTGCTGCTGAGTCCGCATTTACCTATGTTCCTACTGTGGAGGGTCCGAACAACATCCAACTGCACAACTCTCAGTATGTGACTCCTGACCGTATCGTGGCCAGTGCTACTATCAACGATAAGAGCGGTAACCACTACAACATTATTTATGAGTCTTGGCGTGGTGGTGCCAACTATTCTTTCATGATGGTGAACGATATGAACAGCGATGGTTACAATTATGATGCCGTTTATATTCCTACCGATGGTGAGGTTGCTAATGGTGAGTTCCGCTTCGTTTCTCAGGATGATGCCCAGCGCTTCATGGATTATGTCCACAACGACAGCTATCTGAGCAGTCATCAGGGCGAGTATGCAGAGCCATACAGTCTCTACTCTCCTTGGGTACACCGTATTGACTTCGGTTACAAGCACGACTTCAAACTGAATGTCGGCAAGACCAAGCACACCCTGCAGCTCAGCTTTGATATGAAGAACGTGCTCAACTTCTTCAACTCTTCTTGGGGTGTTGCCAAGTATCTCAATTCCGCTATCGGTTCCGAGGCTCGTATCCTGAAGTATGAGGGTGTCGATGCACAGGGCTATGCAACCTTCTCAACACCTGCGGCTATCAATGCCAATACCGAGACCTTTGCACCCAGCTATAGCGTAGGCCAGTGCTGGTATGCTTCTGTTGGTGTCAAGTACTTCTTTAATTAAAGGTATAATATTAAAAAGGTAAAAGATATGAAACTAAGATATTTCATTCCGTCTCTCGTAGTAGCCGTTGCTGCTATGTTCACAGGCTGCTCCGACAATGACTATGACCCCACCTATCTGGGTGAGATCCAAGTATCTAAGTCGTATGTGGCTCTTAATGTCAATGGAGATGCTGTTTCTATTGACGTGAAGGCTGCTGGTGCCTGGACCGTTACCGATGCGCCTGATTGGCTGACCGTTTCTCCTGCTTCTGGCTCTGGCTCTGGCACCATCACCTTCTCTGCTGGTCCTGGCGAAGGCCGTACAGCTGAAGTACTCATCAATTGCGAGGGAAGAACCCAGCATGTCAACATCATTCAGGGTATCGCTACCGTCTCTAACGCTACTTGTGCAGAGGTGATTGCTGGTCCTGACTCTAAGACCTACCGCGTATCTGGTACAGTGACGTCGATTGCCAATACCACCTATGGTAACTGGTATCTCGACGATGGTACTGGCGTGGTTTACATCTATGGTACACTCGATGCCAAGGGTGCTACGAAGAACTTCCTCAGCCTCGGTCTGGAAGTAGGTGATCAGGTGACTGTTGAGGGTCCGAAGACCACTTATAACGGTACGGTTGAGCTCGTTGACGTGACTGTGGTGAAGATTACCAAGTCGCTCATCAAGTGCGATATGCTTACTGTGAATGGTGAGGAGTCTGACCAGCTGCCTCTCGAGGGTGGTGAGATCGTTGCTACGCTGACCTGTAAGGGTAATGGTGTAGCCGTTGAGATTCCCGCTGAGGCTCAGAGTTGGCTGGGTATCGTTTCTACGACTGCTGGTGCTAACCCCACCGTTACTTTCCGTGCACAGCCCAATGCAGGCGGTGACCGTAATACCACAGTGACCTTCAAGACCACCGATGGTAAGAAGGAATACACCTCACAGGCTACTATCTATCAGAGTGGTGCCATCATCGAGTGCCCGATTGCTGACTTCCTCGCTGCTGAGGTAGGCGATACGCAGTTCCGTCTGACAGGTGTCATCACCGAACTTTACGCCAGCGACAAGCAGGGCAAGAGCTTCTATATCAGCGACTACTCTGGTCAGGTGCTTATCTACCGTGCTGAGGGCTTCATCGAGGCTGGTGCCAAGGTGGGCGACGTCGTGACTGTTGTCGGTAAGCGCGGTGCTTACAAGGATACCCCGCAGATGGTCAATGGTACCTTCGAGGTTCTGGTTCACGCTGTTGAGACTGTGAGCCTTTCAGACTTCCTGGCTAAGGAGCCTGCTGCCGATAAGTTCTATAAGATCGGCGGAACTATCAAAGAAATAGCCAACGACCAGTATGGCAACCTCTACCTGACGGATGGTACCAATGATGTTTACGTCTATGGCTGCTATCCTGGCTGGGGTGCTACAGGCGATGCCCGCAAGGGACTCATCGGCACGCTGGGCCTGAAGGTGGGTGACTACCTGGAGGTGATAGGTGTCCGTGCTGAATATAAGGGCACCCCGCAGCTCAGCAATGGTATATATTTCACATTCAAGGCAGCCAACTAAGGTTTGACTCCCTATTTCATTCTTATATTGACTCCCGATGCCGTATGGTGTCGGGAGTTTTTTTGTCCTATACGCAATAAAATGCTAAAAAATGTTTGCGTTTCAAAATTAATGTGTACCTTTGCAGCCAAATTAGACTAATATAAAAACGCGTTAGTATGAAAAGAAGATTGTTTATGATGGCCTTTGTACTGCTGATGACATCGGTAGCTGCCATCGCTCAGGTAACGACAGCAGGTATTACGGGTACAGTGAAGGCTGACAACGAGGAAGCCATCGGTGCTACCGTTACTGCAAAAGACACACGTTCAGGTGCTATCTATCGTGCCGTGACCAATATCGACGGACGCTATACTATCACGGGTATGCGTGCCGGTGGTCCTTATGAGGTAGAAGTTTCCTACATCGGTTTTCAAACCAGCAAATTCACAGGTTTCCAGCTCCAACTGGGACAGAACACTGTGATTGATGCCGAGCTGAAGCAGAGTGACGAGATGATTCAGGAAATCGTGGTTGTGGCCAATGCCAACAACACGATGCGCAGTGACCGTTCGGGAGCTGTGACCAACCTGAATGCCGATCAGATGGCAGCTGTGCCTACGATTGGCCGCTCGATGACCGATATCATGAAGATGACCCCGCAGTCGAGCTCTGCCAGCGGAATGGCCATCGGCGGTGGTAACTACCGTCAGTCGAGCGTCACCATCGACGGTGCCTCGTTCAACAATGCCTTCGGTCTCGGCGCTTCGCCCCTGCCTGGTGGTGGAACACCGATCTCTCTCGATGCCTTGGAGCAGATGACCGTCAGCATCACGCCTTACGACGTCCGTCAGAGCGGATTCACCGGTGGTGGTATCAACGCCGTCACCAAGAGTGGTACCAACGAGTTCAAGGGTTCTGCCTATACCTATATCACCAGCACTTCGCTGCGTGGCAACCGCGTGGGCACAACCACACTGGGTGTCGACGATGGTCACAACGATACATACGGTATCTCATTGGGAGGTCCCATCCTGAAGGATAAACTCTTCTTCTTCGTCAATGGCGAGATTGAGGACAACAAGACTGCCGGTCCTGCTGCTCGTGCCGGTAACGGCACTTCTCCTTGGACCGTCACCAACCGTCGTCCGCAGATTGAAGAACTCGAGAGCCTCTCCGATTATATGGAGAAGACCTATGGCCTGAGCACAGGCCCTTGGCAGGCTTATAGCATCAAGACACCCGCCTATCGTATTCTGGCCCGTTTGGACTGGAACATCAACGAAGACCACAAGTTCAATGTGCGCTTCACCAAGTCTAACCGTAAGAGCTCCAGCCCTGCCTCTGCCTCGCGCAGCATAGGTGGAAACCGCGCTACACTCATCTATGGCGGTAACCAGAACTCCTATGGTAGCAATACCGACTACGGTATGTCGTCGCTCTCCAGCCGCTACTATGCCGAGTATCGCTTCACCTCCGTTGCAGCCGAGTTGAACAGCAAGTTCGGCAAGCTTCACAATACCCTTCGTGGTACCTATTCTTTCCAGGATCAGCCGCGTAGCAATGAATATGGCACCTCCGCTCCTGTGGTGGAGATCGTGATGAACGACGGCTCCGGCCATTATCCCACATGGGCCATGATGGGTGACATCTTCACCTACGGCAATCTGGCTCAGACCAAGAACACAGTCATCACTGACGAGCTCAACATCCAGCTGGGTAAGCACAACCTCTTCGGTGGTATCCAGTTCGAGCACAACTTCGCTGCCAATGGCTATGCCCAGGCTGCTGCCGGCTATTATGCCTTTGAGGCTACGCCAGAACAAGTGGCAGCTGGTGACTGGGCTTCAGTCTTCACGCCTGCACAGACCCGTCTGTTCGGTATCACCTATGGCAACAACGATGCCCACTCGATGTTCACCTCAGAGATGAGCACCAACCAGTGGTCACTCTATCTGCAGGACAATTGGAGCATCAGCGACCGCTTCCGCATGTCGCTGGGTGTCCGTTTCGAGCTGCCTTCTTATCCCGAACTGAAGGACAATTTCAACGAGGGCTTCTACAACATCGACTTCGGCGGCAACCATTACCGTACGGATAATGTGCCCGATGCCAGCATATCGTTCTCACCGCGAGCAGGCTTCAACTGGGATATTACCGGTGAGCGCAACCTCATCCTGCGAGGCGGTACAGGTCTCTTCGTGGGACGCATGCCGTTCGTATGGCTCGTCTCTGCCGTTGGTAACTCCGGCATGGGCCAGACCTCTTACATAGCTTCTCCATCCAAGGGCGTGATTCCTTCTTTCACTACCAGCCAGCAGGAGATGCTCCAGCAGATTGGCGCTACCAGTTCTATCTCTATCCCTGGCGGTCCTACCATCCTGAGTGAGGACCTCCGTATGCCGAAGACGTGGAAAGCGTCATTAGCGCTCGATGCCAAGCTGCCTGGTGATATCGACTTCACCATCGAGGGTATCTATAATAAGGACCTCAACCCCGTAGTGGTATCCAACAAGGATATCTATTGGGACGGCACTTCTACCGTCGACCTTGGTCATGGCGACGTGCGTCACAAGATGTCATACTACGATGCCAACAGCTCTGCCTACGTGCTTGAGAATGCCGGTTCAAAGGCCTACTACATGTCTTTGAGCGCCCAGCTGCGCAAGAGCTTCAACTTCGGTCTCGACCTCTCCGCCAGCTATACCATCTCGAAGGCCAAGAGCTATACCGAGGGTATCGGCGACCAGGTATCGTCGGCCTATAATAACTACCGTAACTCCATCAATGCCGTCAACGACAACGAGCTTGGCTATGCCACCTACGTGGCTCCCAGCCGTCTGCTCGTCTCGGCCAGCTACAAGCTCAAGGAGTCGGAGAATGCCACCTCTACCTTCAGCCTCGTTTACGATGGATACCAGTATGCTTTCCTTGGCGACTATAGTTACAGCCGCTTCTCTTATATCTTCTCGAGCAATGTCAACAGCGATCCTTCGGCTCCTGGCAACCTGATCTATATCCCTGCTTCGCGTGAGGAACTTAATGGCTGGGACTTCGCTGAGAGCACCTACGGATCTGGCTCCAGTAAGCAGGTATATACTGCTGATATGCAGCGCGACGACTTCTGGGCCTATATCCAGCAGGATGACTATCTGAAGGATCACACAGGCGAGTATGCAGAGCGTGGCGGCGCCAAGATGCCTTGGCACCATCAGCTCGACTTCAAGTACATGCGCGATATGAAAGTGAAGATCGGCAAGACCAAGCACAGCCTGCAGCTCGGACTTGACATCCTCAACCTGCCTAACTTCCTCTGCAAGGACTGGGGACTCTACAAGCAGGTTTCCGGTAATGCCCTGCTCTCGTTCAGCAAAGGCAAGTACACATACAACACAGTGAACGGTGCCCGCCACCTGAGTACCTATCAGGACTTCCTTAACATGGCCTCCACCTATCAGCTCATGTTCACCGTCAGGTATCTCTTCAATTAATATATAACACTTTTGTAAAGAAATACGAGCCGTAATGCCGTGGGCAGTGAGCCGTAATGTCATCGTCGACGACATTACGGCTCGTTCATAGTGTGCCGTAAGGCCGTCATTATGTGTGTCAGATTGTAATGTGAATCAGATGTGACACAAATGTGAATCAGACGGAAATATAATCATATGTATTTAATAATCAGATTCTTATGAAAGCTTTATAACCTTTGTGTCAGATGTGTCAGATTAAAAAGGAAAAATGGAGTGTCTAAAAAAGAAATATGAATTTAGCAAAGAAGGATTGCGAAGAATCTGATTCATCTGCATCTGACACAAAAAGCCGCTCATAATGGGCGGACCAGACAGAATCCGCATGGCTGTGGTATTTTTGCGGGAAGGCCTTGTAAAAAAGGGGGGGTAGTAGAACTATCGTTCGAGGTTTCCCCCTGAGGGGGAGAGGTCAAACGGCAGAGGGCGAGAGTCGTTTGCCTGAGAAAAGGAGAGCGGTGCCGTCCGCCGTAGCGGAAGTGCCGCCCTCCTGAGTGTCACGATGGGGTCAGGATAGTTTGTGACTGTCTCAAAGTATCCTGACCCCGCTGTGATATAGGTTAGAAAGCGAGGCAGCCAAGAACATAGCCGTCCCAGCCCGTGTTGCGCGCGTTGAAGTACACGCTGGCATTTTCACCGCCCAAGGAGACATCCGCACTCCATGCATAGTCGTCACTTGGTGTACTCGACCAATAGTCGCCCGACGTCCATGTTGTACCAGTAGCGGCAATCTTATCCTTGAAGCCCTGGATGGTCATGTTGGTATTGGCACTACTTGCGTCGCCATCTATGCGACACCCTAAGAACATATTCTCCCAATCGGCCTTAGTGGGCAGGCGCCAAGTGCCGCCAGGAACTGCGGTAAGGCCTGAAACGTATGTCTTGGCATCGTTCAAGTCCTTTGACTCAGGAGAGCCGTTGAGCTGGATGGCAAGACCATTCGTGCAATCTGATAAACTACCCTTGTAGGCAACCATGGCCACGGCGGTCACGCCGCTGGGCAGGTTGTCCTTGTCGGCAACTGCGTATGCCTTTCCGTCGCTACCGACGATTTCGCCGACTGCTGCCGATGCCAGGGTATGGCCTGAAGCCTGCTTCGTCATCGTCACCGTGCTCTGGTAGAATTTTCCTGTTGAAAGGCTCAATGCGCCGGTATTCGTATAGATGTAGGCATTCGTCCCGTCGGATGCCTCGATGGTGAATTCTGCCGTGGGGTTGAGTGTATATATCGTTGTCAGTGTCTTGGGCACCACGCACAGATAATATGTGCCCTTGCCAGCAGCATAGGCGCCACCGGAAATGACCTGTGTGCCGACTTTCAGGGTCACAGTCTTGGCTGCAAGCGGGGTCGAGCCGTTGGTAGTCAGGTTGAGCTCCCAAATGGCGGTCTTGCTCACCATATTCACTGAGGTTGCGAGTGTTGCCTTGCCGCCGCCGATGTTCAGCGTCCCACTGCCCTCACGGCCGTCAAGATCGTTGTCGCCGATATAGGCGAGCGTGCCGTCCTGCGCAAGTCCCGGAGCCAGGAAACTGGCATCGGTGTTGGGTACGAAGGTGGTTCCGCTGACGACAGATTTCACCGCTGCTGCGGGATATACCAATACAACAGCCTCGCCGTCGGTGCCAGAGGCATCGATGCTACCCTCGATGACGGCAGAGCCGTCGGAATTGATTGTCGTCACCTTAACCTCATCCTTTTTGCCGTTGTGAATCATGGCAATCATCTCGCCACCCTTCCATGCAACCGTCAGTTTGCCTGCATCGCTGCCGGTACCCGGCTCGATAACCGTGCGGGTAGTGGCACTTACGCCGCTGATAGTGGCAGTGAAAGGTATTTTGCCCTGCTGCTGTGCAGGTTGCTCAAGCATGTTGTCGTCGCTGCTGCAGGCGGCCATCACAAGGGCCAGCGCTGCCATGCTGAATAATCTGAATGTCTTCATTTTCTTCATTGCTTTTAATTGGTTCAACATGTTAATTACGGAAGCGGACTACCGCCCGGAGCGAACGGGCTCAGCGGATCCATTCCCTCGCCACTGCCGGCCAGGATCTGCGGCTGTTGTTGCAACTCGAAAACCTCCATCGAAGGCTTCTCATAAAATCTCTTCTGTTTCATACGCGTTAATGTTATAATTAGAAATATAATATTATGATAATACCATCAGTACAATATGGGCGAATATGGGTATAAAAAAGCGCAGGCCCAGTCCATATTCTCAGCCAGGCCTACCACAGCCCCAAATCAACTATGGATTGAAGTCTGCGCACTAAAGCGCAGCTCCAATGTTGATTTGGTCTTGCTCTTAAAATCTCGTTCGAGGTGGTAGTTCGGCTGAGAAATTGAGCAATAAAAAGATCCGTGTTCATAGAACACGCTGCAAAGATACAAATAATTTTGGAATTACCGCACTTTTAAACTAAAAAAATGCATAAGGACTTTAACCATACCGTTAGCCAATAACATTGGTGCTTAAGAAATAATCATCGTTTTCTTTGTTTGTTTCTATTTATTTCACTATCTTTGTACCCGAAAATGAATAACAACCATAAATATGAAGAAAGTTATTAATCAGAAACGTACGTACGTGAGGCCTGCGATGCAGGTGTACGAACTGAGCCAGAAGCCCAGCCTGCTGGCCGGCAGTTTCAAGGGTAATCGTGACATTCCTTATGGACCCCCCATAGGTTATTAAAGAAGGGAGAAATGCATTATGAAGAAGTATTTTAGAAACATCCGCACTCTTGCCGCCCTAGTTTTGGCAGCATCCGCATTCGTAGCCTGCTCAAACGACGACGGCAGCATCGAGCAGCAGCCCGTTGTCGATGCCGAGCAAGTATACACCCTTACCATCAACGCCACAAAAGGCGACGATGCCACCACCCGTGCGCTCAAGTTGGAGACCAATGGTGCCCTTACGGCATATTGGGAGAATGGCGATCAAGTGTACGTGATGAAAGAGAATAGCTTAGGATCTGTTGGAACGCTGACAGCGTCTAATGCTAATGGGGCTACAGCAACATTCTCCGGTAAGATCAATAGTACAGTGAAGCCAAATGACGTGCTGACCCTGTATTATCACTTCCAGATTTTCAGCTCTTATAAAGGGCAAACGGGTACGCTTGCCAGTGCATCGGAGTTTGACATTGCCACAGCCACCGTCACCGTTGCAGACATTAATAATGGTAACATCACCATCAAGGAGACTGAAGGCGCCAGCTTCGCAACCCAGACGGCTATGATCAAGTTAACGCTCATCGAAGGGAACCAAAAGTTCAATGCCACCTCACTGAAAGTGTCGGTAGATGGTGAGGAAATCTTCACGTTCAGTCCGTCAGCAGCCACCTATACAGCCAATGGCAACGGAATCCTCTATTTCGCCCTGCCAAGTGCTGATGCTATGACTGTAACTCTGAGTAAGACGAAAGAGGCACTTGCAGCGGCTCCGGTTACTTTTACCGTCTCAAACGGGTCTAAAACCTATACTGTCACAAAGCAAGGCTATATCTTTGCTGCCGGCAAATACTACACATCGACCCTCGCAACTTTTCGCGATGGTGCACTTTCTGGCATGTTCTCAGTTGGCAGTAGCAATAAGGTTCGTTTTTCAAAGGGCAATCTGCAGTATCAGGCATCGACCAACACTTGGCGCTTTGCTGAGCACCAATATGACTATATCGGCTCTGCCAATAGCAACATTTCCGCAACCAATTCCGGCTGGATAGACCTCTTCGCTTGGGGAACCAGTGGCTACAACCATGGTGCAACAAATTATCAACCGTGGAGCATAGCTTCATCAGGTTATGATGCTTACGGAGATGCAAATAATAATCTTTATAACGGAAATGGCAAGGCTGATTGGGGCTACAACGCCATCTCAAACGGCGGCAACACCGAGAATTCCGGCTGGCGTACACTGACAAGTGACGAATGGAAGTACCTCTTCACATATCACACACACAAAAAGGCTGTCATCAATACTGGTAGTGAAAGCATAAAGGGCATGATTCTGTTCCCCGACAACTATTCGGGCGGAACACCAGAAGGCGTGATATTTGACCAAGGAAGTGACTTTAGCACTTCATGTACCTTAGCGGGCTGGACTGCCTTAGAGGCCGCTGGTTGCGTATTCCTTCCTGCCGCTGGCTATCGTGCGATTTATAACAATGGTCCTGCACTTGAAAAAATAGGTCTTTGGGGATCCTACTGGTCTTCTTCATGTGGAAATTCAAACTCTAAATACAACGCTAAATACATTTACTTCTATGATTCACAAACACAATATGATCAGAAGCTCGTCAGTCGTTCCACCGGACTCTCTGTCCGTCTGGTAACGGAGTAATTTTCAATACTCTCGGAGTAATTTTCAATACTCTCGGACTAATTGACTTTGTGACATCAGCAGATCTTCTAATGCGGCAGTCCAATCCTCGTTGTTGGGAGGACAGAGGGTCAACATGCCCATCTCCTCGGCAGTCTTGACGTTGCGAGGACCATCGTCGATGAAGATGGTTTCCTCGGGCAGTGCCTGCTGACCTTTCAGCATTATCTCGAAGATCTCTCGCTTGGGTTTCATCACCTTGCACTCGTAGCTCAGATACATGGCGTCGAAGAAATAGCTGATAGGATGCCCCTCACCGTCAAAATCCTTGTCGGCCCATTGTATCATGAAAGGGTTCGTGTTTGATAGGAGGCAAACCTTATACCCTCTGGCTCTGAGGCTGAGGATGGCCTCGAGGTTGCGCTTGGGCACATAGTCCACATAACCGTGCCAGGCCGTATAGCACTCGTCCATCGTCAGCTCCCTGCCCACGAGGACGCTAAGTTCCCTGCGGAAGACCTCTGCGGTAATCCGCCCAGACTCCAAGTCACCGAAGATACCCTTCTGCTCGAAGGCATCCAACTGTTGCCGCGCATCCTTCAGTCCGATTTTCTCGAACTGCCTCACGGCCTGCTCGTAACTCAACGCCAGCACAACGCCTCCCAAGTCAAATGCAATATTCTTAATCATATCTGTTGCAAAGATAGTGTAAATCAATCAAAAAACCAAATTTTGGAGCAACGAATGCAAAAAAAGATACTGTGCGGGCATAATCTGCACATTCGTTTCATTTTGTTTGATTTATGTTTCAAATGCCTTTAGGGTATTGCGGGGATGGGGTTTTTTCCTTAACTTTGCAGCAAAATCATAAACAACAAGATGAAAAAGACTATTATTCTGTCACTCCTCCTGCTGGTGGGAGGACTGCTGCCGGCCATGGCAGACAACGTCACAGTTAATGGCACCAGCCGCTCGTATAATGTCATTGTACCTAAGAACCTTGGTGAGAACCGTCCGTTGCTCATCTTCTGTCACGGCTACAATCAGGATGCCAACTGGATGCAGAACAGCGAGTTTAAGAATGAAAAGGTCAGTATGGAAGCTGTTTGCGATACTGCCAAGTTCGTTTGTGTCTTCCCAAACGGTATTGACAAATCCTGGGACACCTCTGGCGATCGCGACATCAACTTCATCAAGGCCATTATCGAAAAGATGGTGACGCAGCATAAGATAGACCGAAACCGCGTTTATCTCGGTGGTTTCTCGATGGGTGGTATGCTGACCTATCACGCGATGAACAGGATTTCCGATCTCATTGCTGCTTTCTGTCCTGTCAGCGGTTATCCCATGGGTGGCGCAACGGCTGGCAGCAATGTGCGTCCGATACCCATCCTGCATATTCATGGAACGAGTGATGACGTCTGTGCCTTCAGCGGAGCACAGCCGGCTCTGAACGTGTGGATCAGGCATAACGGCTGTCCTACAACGGCCAAGGTAAAGAGCAATTACAACGGATTTAATGGGGCCAAGATGCATACATGGGGACCTGGTAACGACGGTGTCGAAGTGAAATTGCTGGAATTGCCGAATAAAGGTCATTGGATCTGCAAGGAGACTCAGGTCTACACAGGCAAGGAGATATGGAACTTCTGCAAGAACTTCTCGCTGAACAAGACTTCGCCCAACGTCAGCATTACCTCGCCAAAGACCGGTGCCAGATACGTCAGCTTTGCACCTGCCGGACAGACGGCATTCCCTGATTTCACCATTACTGCTACGGCTGACGATTCGAACGGCACCATTGAGAAAGTGGAGTTCTATGACGGTACGACGCTGCTCGCCACTTGTACTGCCAAACCCTATCAGGCTACGTTGACTGATGCCAAGGTAGGAACACATACGTTGAAGGCCGTCGCCACTGATAATGACGGTGAGAAGAGTACGGCTTCTGTTGAGGTGACACTGCAGGCGCCGACTTCGCTCTCACTCTCCTCGGCATTCACGGAGGGTGGCGCACTGCCAGCAGGCTGGACTACCTACGACAGCGATGAACGTCGTACGGGCTATAGCAACGGCTATTCGCAGGGTTGTCGCGTGTTGCAGTTTACCGGTTCTCCACGAGGATTCAACTATGGACTCTATATCCGTAATAAAAACGGAAATGCTCATCAGGGCTGGGCGAAGTACGGACTCAGCGACGGTGGCACCACGCTCAGCCTGGCTCCCGGTCACTATACGCTGAAATACAAGATCTGCAACTGGAACATGGCAAACTACGGGGCTGTGGAAGTCAGCATGGAGAAACGTGCCGACAATGCCAGCATCGCCAGTCAGACCTATATGCCGGACATTAACATCGGTAATGTGGCATCCAATAGTTTCGGCAATCCGGATCAGCAAAGTCTTGAATTTGATATCACCGAGCAGGGTGATTATGTCATCGCCATCTATTCGGCTGCATCAGGATGGAGTGACTGTATCATTGGTCAGCTCAGCCTGGCTGCCGACAGCTATTCTCCTACGGCTATTAAGACGATAGATGATTTCCAGCCTGAGACGGGACCTGTGTATGACCTTCAGGGACGCAAGGTCTCTGTGCTCCGGAAAGGAATCTATATCCAGAACGGCAGGAAGGTCCTGATGAAATAAAACGAAGAGGATGCCTCAGTGAGACATCCTCTTTTCTTTCTGTAGGGACACCCGGGCTCGAACCGGGGACCTCTGCAATGTGACTGCAGCGCTCTAAACCAACTGGGCTATGCCCCTATCATTTCTGTTTAGCGGGTGCAAAGGTAAGCAATTATTTTGATTTAGTTCATAGTTCATAGTTCAAAGTTCATGGTTTTTAGAAAATTTAACGGCCGCTACAGGGATCCTGAAGCGGCCGGTAAACAATCTTTTTTACCTTTTTAGTGAATGAAGCGGTTCTGAAGTGTGGCTCCCAGCAGCTGCATGTATGTATTGAACTGCTTGTCGTTGAGCACGTTGCGCATCTGCTTGGCATCCTTTCTGATGGCCTGCTGAATCAGGGCGTGGCGCTGGAACCGTCTTGCTGTAGAAGCCGAGATGAGCTCGTCGTTGAAATTGTCGCTGATGACTTTCACTGCGTCCATCTGGTTGTCTGTGAGGTCGAGTGTTACTGCCAGTCTGCGAAGATCGAAGGTGAGACCTGCTTCTTCAACATTTTTTACTGCGCTGTGACTGTTTGTCTCTGCAAAACTGACGGCCATCATCATTGTGGCAACTACTGTTAAAATAATCTTCTTCATAATTTAATCCTTTCTTTTTTTATTCGTTATCCTGTTATTTTGTTATCCTGTTTGTTATCCTGTTTCTGACTCTTTGACGCACCAAAAACGAAAAGGTTTAAAAGAAATCGAAAAATTTTTTTTCTGAGGCAAAAAAAGTTTGTTTTTGCCCTATAACTATAATTATTCTTAACGCGTGCGCGTATATTCATATTAATTTTGTACCTTTGCACGCAAAATTTGAAAAAGTAAAAAAGTAAAAAAGGAAAAGATATGGCACAAGAAGATGTATTTAAGAAAATCGTAAGCCACTGTAAGGAGTATGGCTTCGTGTTCCCCTCAAGTGAGATTTACGATGGCTTAGGCGCTGTCTATGACTATGGTCAGAACGGCGTAGAGTTGAAGAATAATATTAAGCAGTACTGGTGGAAGGCTATGACGATGCTGCACGAGAATATCGTTGGTATCGACTCGGCCATCTTCATGCACCCGACGATATGGAAGGCTTCCGGACATGTGGATGCTTTTAACGATCCCCTGATCGACAACCGCGACTCGAAGAAGCGCTATCGTGCCGATGTGCTCATCGAGGATCAGATTGCCAAGTATGACGAGAAGATCCAGAAGGAAGTGGAGAAGGCCCGCAAGCGTTTTGGCGACAACTTCGATGAGGCTAAGTATCTGGAGACGAGCGAGCGCGTGAAGGAGACCAAGGAGAAACGCGACAATCTGCATGCCCGCTATGCAGCAGCCATGCAGGGTCCGGATCTCGACGAACTGAAGCAGATTATCCTTGATGAGGAGATTGTATGTCCCATCAGTGGTACCAGAAACTGGACGGATGTACGTCAGTTCAACCTGATGTTCTCAACTGAGATGGGTGCCAGCGCTGATGCTTCCATGAAGATCTACCTGCGTCCTGAGACGGCTCAGGGTATCTTTGTGAACTACCTGAACGTACAGAAGACCGGTCGTATGAAGATTCCTTTCGGAATTGCCCAGATCGGTAAGGCTTTCCGTAACGAGATTGTGGCTCGTCAGTTCATTTTCCGTATGAGGGAGTTCGAGCAGATGGAGATGCAGTTCTTCGTACAGCCTGGTACAGAACTGGAGTGGTTCCCCAAGTGGAAGGAAACCCGTATGAAGTGGCATCAGGCTCTGGGTTTCGGTGCTGAGAACTACCGTTTCCACGACCATGACAAGCTGGCTCACTATGCCAATGCTGCTACCGATATCGAGTTCAAGATGCCGTTCGGATTCAAGGAGGTGGAGGGTATCCACTCTCGTACGAACTTCGACCTGAGCCAGCACGAGAAATATTCTGGCAAGTCGATCAAGTACTTCGATCCTCAGACCAACGAGAGCTATACACCGTATGTCATCGAGACCAGTATTGGTGTGGACCGTATGTTCCTGAGCATTATGTGTCACGCCTTTGAGGAGGAGAAGCTGGAGAACGGCGAGACCCGCGTGGTGCTGAAGTTGCCTGCAGCCCTGGCTCCTGTGAAGTGTGCTGTGATGCCTCTGGTGAAGAAAGACGGCCTGCCCGAGAAAGCCCGCGAAATCATCGACCAGCTGAAGTTCCACTTCAACTGTCAGTATGACGAGAAGGACTCTATCGGAAAGCGTTATCGTCGTCAGGATGCCATTGGTACCCCGTATTGTGTCACCGTTGACCACGACACGCTGAACGATGGCTGTGTCACCCTGCGTTTCCGCGACACGATGGAGCAGGAGCGTGTGGCTATCAGCGAGCTCAATGGCATCATCGAGGATAAGGTGAGCATCGCATCCTTGCTGAAAAAGCTTCAGTAAGGAAGTGAATAGTGATTAGTGAATAGTGAATAATGAAAAGAATGATGATAGATATTCAGTGTAAGAAATGGCTTGGATACGTGGGAGTGATACTATTCACTATTCACTGTTCACTATTCACTGTTTCTTGTTCTGAGGACGACAGTTCCACAGATGAGTATGCCAACTGGCAGGAGCGCAATGAAGCGGTGACTGACCAGTGGGCTGCCAGCGGACTGAAGAAAATCCGTGTCTTTACTCAGGACGATACTACGGCAGGCAAGAACTGCGATTATATCTATGTGCAGGTGCTGGAGGCCGGCGAAGGTGCAGACAGTCCTCTTTATACCGACACTGTTCGTGTTGCCTATAGAGGAAGACTGATTCCGACGATGAATTATGCAGATGGCTATGTGTTCGACGAGACCTATCTCGGCGACTTCAGCTGGCATACGGCCGGTATGTCGACGATGGCCATCAGTGGTAAAACTACGCTCGTCAATGGTTTTGCTACAGCCCTGATGAATATGCACAAGGGTGACTATTGGCGTGTGTATATTCCTTATCAGATAGGCTATAACACATCGACTCAAGGTTCTGTTCGCGCCTATAGTAATCTGACTTTCGACATCGCTCTGCTGGATTTCTGGCATCCCGGTGATTATCGACCGGCCTTCAAGGCGAGGATGAGATAAACAGAACAATAAGCTGACTAAAAAACCTTAAGACTATGCAGAAGTATGCTGATTATATCAAGCGGATTGAGATCGATTCCCTGTGGAGTGGTAAGAAGCACATCCTTTGGGAACTCAATCCTGGTGTGAATATCCTGAGCGGTATCAACGGTGTTGGTAAGAGTACCATCCTGAATAAGGTGGTGAAAGGCTTGGCAGCTGGCGGCGAGTTCCCTAGTCACATGCTGAAGGGTGTGCATCTGGAAGTGGTGCCTGAGGATGCAAAGTGGATCCGGTTCGATGTGATCCGGTCGTTGGATTCCCCCGTACTCGACCTCGATACAATGGCGCATGTGGATACCCGTATCTCGTCAGCCCTCGATTTCCAACTCTATCATCTGCAGCGGAAATACCTTGACTATCAGGTGAACATCGGCAACCGTATGATTGCAGAGTTGCAGGCAGGCAATGCAGATGCCGCCCAGCAATTGTCATTGCCGAAGCAGCGCTTTCAGGATATGGTCGACGATCTGTTCTCGGATACGGGTAAGAAGATTGTCCGCACGGAGAATGAGATCCGTTTCTCACAGATTGGTGAGACCCTGGTGCCTTATCAGCTCTCGAGTGGTGAAAAGCAGATGCTGGCCATCTTGCTGACGGTGCTGGTGGAAGATAATCAGCATTATGTGCTCTTTATGGATGAGCCGGAAGTGTCGCTGCACATCGAATGGCAGAAGCGGCTCATCGACCTTTGCGTGGAACTGAATCCCAATGTGCAGATTATCCTGACGACGCATTCGCCAGCTGTCGTGATGAACGGTTGGATGGAGAGTGTCACGGAAGTGACGGATATCACAATCTAGTATATCTAGAGAATCTAGACTATCCAGGAATGCCTAAGAGACTCAAGGATAATATCAATAGCCGCTATTTCGAGGCAGCTAATGCGCTGACCTCGAAGAAGGCACGACGTAGGATTGTTGCCTATGTCGAGAGCTATGATGATATCTACTTCTGGCGGACGGTGCTCTCGGAATTTGAGAACGACAAGCGCTATTTCGAGGTGATGCTGCCCTCGAAGATCAACCTGACACGTGGAAAGAAGTCGGTACTGATGAATTTCCTTGAGGGCGCACCTTTGGGCAGGGATATGATTGCCTGTGTGGATGCCGACTATGACTATCTGTTGCAGGGACGTACGGCGCAGTCGAGGAAGGTGCTGGAGAGCCCCTATGTGTTTCATACCTATGTCTATTCCATTGAGAATTTCCAGTGTTACGCGCCGTCGTTGCATAATGTCTGTGTGTCGGTGACGCTCAATGATCATCGTATTTTCGATTTCCGTGCCTATTTCCAGATGTTCAGTGAGGCTCTCTTCCCGCTCTTTGTGTGGTCAATCATGCTCTATCGTAATGGCAAATATAACAAGTTCTCTATCTCCGACTTCAACCGTATTGCTGATCCTGGAGGATTCAATGTGCAGAACCCAGAGCTTTCAATCGTCAATGTGAAGCGCAAGGTGAATACCAAGATCAACGAGTTGCAGCGTCAGTTCCCTGACGCCAAAGAGGAGTATATGGCGACGAAGGAGGATATCAAGGCGCTGGGTGTGACCGCTCAGACCACCTATTTATATATACAGGGGCATCATCTGTTTGATACAGTGGTATCGCCTATCATGTCGAAGGTGTGTAACCTGCTGCGTCAGGAGCGACAGAATGAGATTTACTATGCGATGGCACACAAGACACAGAAGCGCAATGAGATGACGTGTTATGAGAATTCGCTGCAGGATATCAAGGCGATGCTTAAAAAGAATAACGGTTATATGACCTCTGAGCCTTTTCGCCGTTTGCAGGAAGATGTCAGAGAGTATTTAGATTCGTTTTAATTATCTCTCCAGAAACTGGGCGTGAAGAGCACGAGTACCGTCATGATCTCAAGACGACCCATGAGCATGAGCAGCGAGAGAATCCATTTGGTATAGTCGGGCATGCCTGACCAGGTGATGTTGGCACCGATATCGTTGCTGAGAGTAGGTCCGATATTGCTGACGCAACTCAGGGCAATGACGATGGAATTGATGGTGTCGATGCCTGAGAGAATCATGATGGCAGCGGTGACAAGAATCATACACATGAACAGGGTGAAGAAGGCAAAGAGTGCCACAATCCTGGACTGGGGTACACTCGATCCGTTGATCTTCACTGGAAGGACGGCATTAGGATGGAGGATCTGACGGAAATTGTTGCGCAACGTCTTGAGTGTCATCACCGCACGGATACATTTGAAACCACCGCTGGTACTGCCTGCACAGGCGCCAACGAACATCACACCACCAAGGACAATCCACGTGATATGCGGCCAAAGGGCTACATCATCGCTGAATACACCCGTTGTCGTCATAAACGATACCACCTGGAAAAGCCCTGTACGGAAGGCTTTTTCCAGATCATAGCCCATCTGGGTGAATAAGATCATTACCAGACTGGCTGTGGCAAGCAATACAATACCGATGTAGAGTTTGAATTCAGAATTCTTGAAGAGATCCTTGAAACGGGCCTTGAAGATGGTGATGTATAATAAGGTGAAATTGATACCTGCCAGAAACTCGAAGAGGATGGCAATGTAGTCGATGCTGGGACTTTGGAAGTTGGAAAAAGAGTCGTTGTGGATGGAGAAACCGCCTGTGGCAGTAGTTGTCATCGAGTAGTTCAAAGCCTCAAACCAGTCCATACCTGCAATCCAGAAAGAGATACCACAGCCAATGGTAAGCAACAGGTAGATGCTCCAAATCCATTTGGCTGTCGTAGAGAGTCTTGGGTGCATCTTTGCCTTGATGGGACCTGTGGCCTCGGCAGCGAACACCTTGACGCTACCGCCTACCAACGAGGGTAGAATGGCGATGGTGAAGAAGACAATTCCCAAACCTCCAACCCATTGGGTGAGCGATCGCCAGAAAAGGATACCATGTGGCAGACATTCCACATCGTCGAAGATGCTGGCGCCTGTCGTCGAGAATCCTGACATCGTCTCGAAATAGGCGTCAGTAACATTGGTGATACTGCCATGAATGAGGAATGGGAACATACCGAAGAAGGAGAAAACCGTCCATACGGCCGTTACCACGACGAAGGCATCGTGACGGCTCAGGGTGTTTCTGGCTTTCCGTCCCATCAGCAGAAAAAGAAAAGCACAACCAAAGGTAATCAGCATAGACAAGAGAAAGGCCAAGGTGTCGTCCTCCTGGAAATAGAACGAAACACCTGCACACCAAGTCATGAAGAATCCCTCGATGAACAGCAGTGAGCCGATGATCTTGAATATGATATGCCAATTGACCATTCGCTTTCCTTTAAGGTGTAATCGTGTCGAGAATCGTGGTTCTCTTGAAGAACTTTTCTACCTGTTTGAGCTTGGCCTCATGACAGAATACCATCACTGAGTCGCCAGCCTGAATCTGTGAGTTACCGCTGACGAGCATACCCACACCATTACGTACTAATCCGCCAATAGTGGCTCCTACAGGGAGTCCGAGGTCCTTCACCAGTTTCTTCGTGACGCGGGAGTCTTCTGCAGCAGTAAACTCTGCGACTTCCGAATCAACAAGCATCAGTGTACGCAGGTTGTCGACGTCGGCGTCGAGCATCATCTGGAAGATATGGCTGGCTGCGATGGTCATTTTGTTGATGATGGTACCGATATCCAGTTCTTCAGCCATCTTCACATAGTCAAGATTCTCTACCATCGCCACCGTCTTGCGTACTCCTAAGCGCTTGGCAGTGAGACAGGCCAGAATGTTTGTCTCAGCATTGCCGGTGAGAGCCACGAAGGCCTGAGTATTGCGAATCCCCTCTTCTTCGAGCAGTCCGAGGTCGCGTCCGTCGCCATGAATCACCATCGTGTCGCTGTTGCCAAGCAGTTCGTTGAGCTTCTCACATCGCTCGGCATTCTTCTCGATAATCTTGATATTCATATAGTCTGGGGCTGTGAGGGCTGCCCGGACTGCCGTCTTGTCACCACCCATCACGATCACGTTCTTCACATCGGCATAATGTTCCTTGCCGACAATCTTGCGGATATAGGGGATGTATTCCTGAGTGGTCATGAAGTAGACGAGGTCGCCAACACGCAACTCATCAAGACCGCCAGGAACAATAGTGTCTTCACCACGTTTGATTGCCACTATGTGGTAAGGGTCGTTTGGACCGCACAAGTCGCGCAGCGGTTGGTTCAGGACCTCAGCCGTTTCACGTAGCTTGATACCGAGAAGGGTGAGGGCTCCATCATGCACATCCCATCGCTGTCGAACCCAAGAGAGTTTCAGACCATTGTTGATGTCAATGGCTGCGAGCACTTCAGGATAAATCAGGGAGTCGATGCCCATCTGTTTGAAGAGTTCCTTGTTCTGAGGACTAAGATACTCATAATTGTCAATACGTGCAACGGTTTTCTTGGCACCGAGACTGTGCGCAATCATACAAGCCGTGAGATTGGTGGTTTCCTCAGGAGTGACGCCTACGAAAAGGTCGGCATGTTGTACACCTGCCTCCTTCAGGGTCTTGATACTGGTAGGCGAGGCGTTGTAGGTCATAACATCATACTCGCTCAGCACTGCCAGCCTCTCTTCATTGTCATCAATGAGCACACAGTCCTGGTGCTCTCGAGACAATAGTTTTGACAGGTGAGTTCCTACGGCACCTGCACCGACAATGACTACTTTCATATCCCTTTTATTGCTTTGATGATAGCATCCTTGTCGAGGCCGACAATGTGCTGAAGTTCTTTCACGGTGCCATGCTCCACAAACTCTGTGTCAGGCAATCCGAGACGGATGACCTCAGGATGGAAGCCATGATCGTTCATCCATTCTATAACAGCAGAGCCAAGGCCGCCGGTCTTCACACCGTTCTCCACGGTGACGATACGACTGAATTTCTCCGCCACCTCCTGCAGGATATTCTCGTCGATGGGCTTGAGGAAACGCATGTCGTAATGGGCGGCACTAATCATGCTAGCCGTGCTAGCCTGGCTAGATTGACTAGAAAGGCTAGAAAGTTCCTCAATGGCCTCTGCCACATTATTGCCGATGGGGCCTATGCTTAGCACGGCCACATCACTGCCGTCACGCAGCTTCCGGCCTGTGCCGACCTTGATTTCCTCAAAAGGACAACGCCAATCCCGGAGAACGCCTCCGCCACGGGGATAGCGGATTACAAACGGACCTTTGTCGGGTAGTTGGGCGGTATACATCAGTCTTCGCAGCTCATGCTCATCCATCGGCGACGAGATGGTCAGATTCGGAATGGGACGTAAGGCCGCAAGGTCGAAGGCTCCATGATGGGTGGAACCGTCTTCGCCCACCAGTCCTGCACGGTCAAAACAAAATACCACGTGCAGATTCAGTAATGCCACATCATGGATGATATTGTCGAAGGCCCGTTGTGAAAAAGCACTGTAGATGTTGCAGAAAGGTAGCAGACCGTCTTTTGCCATACCACCGGAGAAGGTGACTGCATGTCCCTCGGCAATGCCGACGTCGAAGGTGCGCTCAGGCATCTCCTTCATCATGATATTCAATGAACAACCACTTGGCATCGCGGGCGTGACGCCGACTATCTTTGGATTCTGCTGGGCCAGCTCCAAAAGGGTATGACCAAACACATCCTGGTATTTCTGCGGTTTCGATGGATCCTTGTCAACAATGCGCTCACCAGTCTCCGGGTCAAACTTGCCTGGGGCGTGCCAAGTGGTCACATCCTTCTCTGCTGGCGCATAGCCATGACCTTTTTGGGTGTGCAAGTGCAACAGTTTAGGCCCCTTCATATCCTTGATTTGCCTGAGTATTCGCACCAGTTCCTTGACATCATGTCCGTCGAAGGGACCAAAATAGCGGATGTTCATGCCTTCAAACACGTTCTGTTGGTGTGCAATAGCGCTCTTAAAAGCATTGGCAAGACGTTGCAGACCGTTTTTCCTGGCATCGTTCATCAGGCCCTTTCTATACAACCAATTGTTGGTCTTGAACTTGATAGCGTTGTAGGTCTCATTGGTACTCAGATTCAGCAGATACTGCTTCATTCCGCCTACACTACGGTCTATCGACATGTTATTGTCGTTGAGGATAATCAGCAGGTCGTTAGGAGAGGAAGAAACGTTGTTCAGTCCTTCGAATGCCAGGCCACCACTCATGGCGCCATCGCCGATGACAGCTACCACATGACGTTTTTTCTTGCCTTCCAACTTGGCAGCGACAGCCATACCTAGTGCTGCAGAGATGGAATTGGAAGCATGTCCACAGGCAAAGGTGTCATATTCACTCTCCGTGGGTGAGGGGAAAGGCTTGATGCCGCCTAATTTGCGGTTGGTGCAGAACTGCTCGCGTCGTCCGGTGAGGATCTTATGTCCATAGGCCTGATGCCCCACATCCCATACGATGCGGTCCTCTGGCGTGTTGTAGACATAATGCAAGGCTACTGTAATCTCTGCGACGCCAAGACTCGATGCTAAATGACCCGGGTTGACGGAAAGTTCCTGTACGATATCCTGTCGCAATTCATCACATACCTGAGGCAGTTCGTCCACCTTCAGTTCACGCAGGTCTTTCGGATATTGTATTTTGCTTAATAGTCTTAATTCTTCTTGTCCCACAGCATAAAAGTCGTATAAACTTTGCAAAGATACAAATAAAATGAGAATTACAAAGTAAAAATTATAAAATATTTGTTTTTTTCTTCTTTTTCTTCTCTTTCTTGTCGTCGTTATGTCCGAACCTGAGTCTCGGTTTGACTTTCATTTTGGACATTTCATCGGTATTGGTAAACGAGAACTGCAAAATCAAATCCGTCAGACTGCCTTTCAGGGTGACATCACCATTGGCTATCGCACCATCGCTCTCGATGTCGGCAATAATATTCTTCATGTTGATATTGCGATAACTGATTTTCCGGATGTCAGCCTTCACTTGCCCCATAGGCAGCTTGCCGCCTTTCTGTTTACGCATGACACCAGTACGGCTCTTTGAAATGTCGACTTTAAAGCTGGCTGTGCAGTCGATATTACCTAATTTCTCTAACTGGAACAGTTCACCAAGTTTTAGGGAGTCAGTGCTGACGTTGCCTGTTATATATTTATTTACACCATCGAGTTCGAAATTGAAATCGACATCACCCTTTTCTGTTTTCAGCAGTCCTCTGAATTGTTGTTTTTTCCAAAGAATATTAAAACTGCCTGCATATCTGACGAGCCCCATAGCAAAAATCTGGTTCATCATATATTTCTTAACAGTAAACTGATTGATAATCTTATGCTTGATGCCTGGTTTGGCAACCATTTGATAGACTTCGAAATGGAGTGCCAGCTTACGGGCTTCTTTCAGATTGCGAAGCATGCCCATTGCTTTGATGTCCAGTTTCTTGTCGTCGGTATTGACGTGGATATCCTTAAAGGTCATCCCGTCTCCATTTCCATTTATACTGACACTGAGATTCAATGGTATTGAGAATTTGTGGAGTACTCGTGCAAAAGGTTGTGAGATGTCTTTCAGCATGACACGTCCCTTGATGGTGTCTGCATTATAGCTCAGTGAGGTGCCTTTCTCCTTGTCAGGCAGATAGAAGTCGGCCCTGGGAATATCCAGACGGGTGGTGACTTGTTGGACAACGGCGTTTGTAAATGTCATGTGCTTGCCGTTGATAGTGATGTCAGACTTCAGTTCTGTCAGATCGATACCGGCTATTGTGTCTTTCACACAACCATTGGTGAGGTCCAACCTTATTGAGTCCTTTCCGATGTGAAGGATGTCGATGCCCAAGTCGGCCTGTAGGTTGAAGTGCCTGTCATCGAAAGCACCATGATGTGGCTTACCAAAATTGCGACGGGGAAGGTCGCAGTCGCTCTTGAGTTCCAGCCCCTTGATGTCTATACGCGCTTTTCCTTTATCTTTTTCAGGGATGCTGACCGTCAATGTGCCCGAGTCAAGATGCCATTTGACGAGGGTTTTCTTTGTTTGCTTCTCCCAGTCTGCCTTGAAATGATGTACAGTAATCGTGTGCTTGCCCCGCCAGTGGTTATAATATGCCTGAGCAAACTCGTAATCATCATCATTATATTTGACGTGTAAGCCTTTGACCACAGCATCCTTCAGGTCAAACTTGAAAGCACTGCGCTTGGTGCTATCCTTGGGCTGCTTGTCTTTTTTGTCTTTCTTGTTGGCATCCAAGAGGAATTGGTAGTTGGCTGGGCCATCCTTGGGCTTGATAAGGAGTGCGCTGATGCTGTCCACCTCGCATTTCCTCAGAAGAATCTCACCCCTCAGCAGAGCCAATGCCCGCAGGTGTCCCCAAACCCTCTTCACTTTCAGCATATCGCGCTGCTGCTGGTCCTTGAGTTTGATGCCTTCGATATTGGCACTCATACCTATAAGATTCAGTGTGACGCGATCTATCTGAACTTCGGCGTTCAACTTTTTAGAGAGTGCATCCGTGACCATACCAGCCAGCTTATTTTGTACATAACTACTATTGGCAACAATGACCGTTGCCAAGACCAGAATGGCTATGATAGCAGCCATGATCTTTAGGGCGAGGCGTATGCCTTTGGAGAACTTTTTCATGCGTCTAGCAATATCTGTGGGCAAATTTACATAAAAAAATGGAAATCACAAAAAATATTAGGCAAATCATTTGGCTATTACATAAAAACTTCATATTTTTGCAGTCAGAATCAATTAATATCGCAACACTGCAACCTAATTCATGAAGTACATCTCGTTACCGGATGAAAAAGTGCGTCGCCTGTCTTTTTATTTGGCGATGGAGGAGTTTGTAGCCCGTAGGCTTGACGAACCTGATGGCTTCTTTTTGTGGCAGGTGGAACCAAGTGTTATCTTCGGACGAAACCAGGTTGTGGAAAATGAGGTCAATCTCGACTACTGCAAGGCGCATGGTATCAAGGTATATCGCAGAAAGAGTGGGGGAGGCTGTGTCTATGCGGATATGGATAATTTGATGTGGTCATTCATTACTACAGGGGAAAATGTAGGCTTTGCTTTCAACCGCTTTGTGAATATGGTGCTGCTAGTACTTCGCAAACTTGGTATTCCGGCTACGGGCACGAGCCATAACGACATCATGATTGGAGACAGGAAAGTATGTGGAACTGCTTGTTACCATGTGGCCGGCAGAAGCATTGTCCATAGCACGATGCTCTACGATACGAATATGGATCACATGCTCAATGCCATTACGCCAGGACCGGAGAAACTTGAGAAGAAGGGTATCCGGAGTGTGCATCAGCGTATCACTCTGCTGAAGGATTATCTGCAAGAAGATTTTTGTCCGAAGTCTGTAAGTTCTCTAAAGGATTTCATCCGCGAGATTCTCTGCGAAGAAGAATATGTCCTGACAGAAGCAGAAGTGGCAGAGGTGGAACAGATTGAGCAGAACTATCTGAAAGAAGATTTTATCAACTTAATACAACAATAATCTATGGCAATTAGACAAGAATTGGAAAAAAAGGAGAAGTGGACGTGTCTGCACGACAAACATTTGTCTCTGGGCGCCACAATGGTAGAGTTTGGCGGTTTTGATATGCCTTTGCTCTACCAGAATGCCGGTATTGCCCCAGAGCATTATGCTGTGCGTGAGAAGGTGGGCCTCTTCGATGTCTCTCACATGGGTGAGGTGACGGTGAAGGGCAAGGATGCCGAACGGTATGTAAATCACATTTTTACGAATGATGTGACGGATATGCCTACAGGGAAGATACTCTATGGCATGATGTGTTATGAGAATGGCGGAACAGTCGATGACCTGCTTGTTTATAAAATGGGCGAGAACGATTTCTTCCTTGTCATTAATGCCGCTAATATTGATAAGGACTGGGCTTGGATGCGAGAGAAGGCAGATGGCTTTGATATTGATCTGCAGAACCGTTCAGACTTCTATGGACAGATTGCTATCCAGGGTCCAGAGGCTGAAGATGTGACGGAACGTGTGTTAGGGCTGGCCTGCAAGGAACTGGTGTTCTATACCTGTAAGACCTTAGGCGATGTGATCATCTCCCGTACAGGCTATACTGGTGAGGACGGTTTTGAGATCTATGGTCCTCATGATTTCATCCGCGACTGCTGGGACAAATTGATTAACGCAGGCGTGCAAGCTTGTGGCTTGGGATGTCGTGACACACTGCGCTTCGAGGTGGGACTGCCCCTTTATGGCGATGAACTCTCTGAGGATATCACCCCCATCATGGCAGGACTGGGTATGTTCGTGAAACTGGACAAGGCGGAGTTTATCGGTAAGGACGCTCTTGCAAAACAGAAAGCAGAGGGTCCTGCGAAAAAGATCGTGGGTATCGAGCTCTTCGATAAGGCTATTCCTCGTCATGGATATACCGTACTTAACATGGACGGTGAACCTATTGGTGAAGTGACGACAGGCTATCACACACTTTCTTCTGATAAAAGTGTCTGTATGGCGCTGATAGATGCACAGTATGCCAAGATCGACACCGAGGTGCAGATCCAGATCCGTAAGAAGGTATTCTCGGGCAAAGTGGTAAAGAAACAATTCTATAACAAGAGTTACAAGAAATAAAACGATTAGATATTATGGCAAAAGTAATTGAAGGACTCTACTACTCGGAGTCACACGAATTTGTAAGAGTAGAAGGTGGTTTTGGTTTTGTGGGTATCACAGACTATGCTCAGAATGCGTTGGGTAATGTAGTGTATGTTGACATGCCCGAGGTGGATGACGAGGTGACGGCAGGTGAGGAGTTCGGTGCCGTGGAGAGTGTGAAGGCCGCCTCTGATCTGATCTCTCCTGTCAGTGGTACGGTCGTTGAGATCAACGAAGCTCTTGAAGATACCCCAGAGCTCATCAATCAGGATGCTTTCGAGAACTGGATTATCAAGGTGGAACTCTCCGACCAGTCTGATCTCGATAATCTCATGGATGCAAAGGCCTACGCTGCTTTCTGCGAGAAATAATGGTCAATGTTCAATGGTCAATGTTCAATGAATTATAAGTATTTTCCCTATACCAAGGATGATTTGAAGGTGATGATGGAGAAGGTGGGCATAAAGAGCCTTGACGAACTCTATGCCCAGATTCCAGAGAGCATCCGTTTTAAGGGTGACTATCAGATACCTTCGGAGATGAGCGAGATTGAGGTCCGTCAGTTATTTGAGAAACTGGGCTCGCAGAACCATCAGATGACCTGCTATGCTGGTTATGGTGTTTACGACCACTATATGCCATCTGTGCTACCCAGCTTGTTGCAACGCTCTGAGTTCCTCACGTCTTATACTCCCTATCAGGCAGAGATCTCGCAGGGTACCCTGCATTATATCTTTGAGTATCAGAGCATGATGGCTGAGCTGACAGGTATGGACATCAGCAATGCCTCTATGTACGACGGTACTACTGCCTGCGCTGAGGCGATGATGATGGCTGTGGCTGCAGGTAAGAAAGTTAATAAGGTGCTTGTGTCGGAGACTTTGAATCCCAATACCCGTAAGGTGCTTGACACTTATGCGCTGCATCAGGGAATCGAACTCGTGACGATTGCGGAAAAAGACGGTGTGACTGATGTCGCTGATTTTCAGGTCCGTCTCGCTGAGGGCGGTGTGGCGGGTGTGATCGTTCAGCAGCCAAATGCTATTGGTATTGTTGAGGACTACACGGGTTTTGCTGATGCTTGTCACGAGAATAAGGCACTCTTTATCATGGATTGTGTGGCTGCCGACCTCGCCGTATTGAAGACACCGGGTGAGTGGGGTGCTGATATTGCCGTGGGTGATGGTCAGTCGTTGGGTATACCCATGCAGTTCGGTGGCCCGTATGTGGGTTATATGTGCTGCACGGAAAAGTTGATTCGCAAGATGCCAGGCCGTATCGTAGGTATGACAAAAGATAATCGTGATCAACGTGCCTTCGTGCTCACTCTTCAGGCTCGCGAACAGCATATCCGTCGTCAGAAGGCAACTTCTAATATCTGTAGTAATCAGAGTCTGATGGCTCTCTTTGTCACCATCTATATGTCGTTGATGGGCAAACAAGGCCTGAAGGAGGCAGCACAGCTTTCCTATGCTGGTGCCCATTATCTTTGTGACAAACTGTTGAAGACGGGTAAGTTCAAGCTAGTGTATGACCAGCCGTTCTTTAATGAGTTCCTTGTACGTTATGATGGAAATATGGATAATCTGTTCTCTACCTGTATGACGAACGGCATACTTCCCGGTATCCGTATGACGGATGGATGCCTGTTGATAGCTGTGACTGAAAAACGGACAAAAGAAGAGATTGACTATTTTGTCGGTCTGCTTCCGTTTGTGGATGGAGTACATTAATTCAAAAGAGGTGAAATAATGAACAACAGATTATACGGAAACCTGATTTTCGAGCTCTCCAAAGAGGGCCGCAAAGGTTACAGCCTGCCCAAGAATAATTATGGCACATACGAGATTCCTGCATCGATGAGACGTGCAGAGGATGCTGCGCTGCCAGAGTGTGATGAGTTGACGGTGGTGCGTCACTACACGAACCTCTCTAATAATAATTTCGGTGTAGATACCGGTTTTTACCCCTTGGGCTCCTGCACGATGAAATACAATCCCAAGATCAATGAGGAGATGGCTGCTCTGCCACAATTCCAGAATCTGCATCCAAAACAACCTGCCAACACCGTTCAAGGCGCATTGGCATTGGTGTCGCTTTTGGAGCGCTCGCTCTGCGAACTGACAGGTTTGGCCCATTTCACCTTCAAACCATACGCAGGTGCTCATGGTGAACTCACTGGTCTTATGACGATCGACAATTATCACCGTTCACGGGGCGACCTTCAGCGCAAGAAGGTGATTGTGCCCGATAGCGCCCACGGTACTAATCCCGCCTCGGCTGCTGTCTGTGGCTTGGAGATCATCGAAGTGAAGTCTGCTCCAGACGGTCTAGTGGATCTAGCCGATCTAGAAAGGCTAGTCTCTCTAGAAGGGCCTAATATCGCTGCGATGATGATGACCAATCCCAATACTCTCGGACTCTTTGAGACGAGTATTCCTGCGATTGCAAAACTGATTCACGATTGTGGTGGCCTGATGTATTACGACGGTGCCAACCTGAATCCCATGTTGGGTGCCTGTCGTCCTGGTGATATGGGGTTTGATGTGATGCATATCAATCTGCATAAGACGTTCTCGACGCCTCATGGCGGTGGCGGCCCTGGCTCTGGCCCCGTAGGCGTGCGTGAGGGTTTGCAGGATTTCTTCCCCTTCGTGTCGCCTTACCAAGGCAATTATGCTGTGATGATGCGTGCTTATGCTTACATTCTCTCGCTGGGGCGTGAACATGTGAAGGAGGTTGGACCTTTGGCCACGCTGAATGCCAACTATATCAAGGAGTCGCTGAAGGATGTCTACGAACTGCCTATCGACACTTTGTGCTGTCATGAGTTCGTCTTCGACGGCCTGAAGGACAAGTCTACTGGCGTCACCACGATGGATGTTGCCAAACGTCTGCTCGATTACGGCTATCACGCACCGACGATTTATTTCCCGTTACTCTTCCACGAGTCTCTCATGATTGAGCCTACGGAGAATGAGTCGAAGGAGACGCTCGATGGTTTTATCGCCGTGATGCGCCGGATAGCGGAAGAGGCTAAGAATGATCCGGATATGGTGAAGTCTGCGCCTCACAATACGCCTATTGGACGCGTGGATGATGTCCTCGCTGCCAAGCACCCTATCACCACTTATAAACAGATGATTAATGACAACAACTGATCTTATCATTATAGGTGCAGGGCCTGGTGGCTATCGCGCTGCAGAATATGCTGCCAGACAAGGACTGAAGGTCGTGATATTTGAAGGCTCGGAGGTGGGAGGCACGTGTCTGAATGTAGGTTGCATTCCCACGAAGACATATGTACATTCAGCCACTTTTGCTGAGGCTCGTGAGCGTATGGCTCAAGTTGTGCCTCAGCTTCGTGCTGGCGTCGAAGGCATCCTCTCGCATCCTGGCATCACTTTGGTTCGCGGGAAAGCACAGTTCGCAGATGCCCATTCTGTATGTTGCGATGCCATCGCAGCAAACGAGACATTCACTGCTGATAACATCATCATCGCCACAGGTTCAGAGACAAAATGGTTGCCAATAAAAGGCGCAGATGATCCTCGTGTCGTTGATTCTACAGGTTTGCTCAATCTCGATACTCTCCCTAAACGTCTTGCCATTATTGGTGCAGGCGTTATTGGTATGGAGTTTGCCTCCGTGTTCCATCGTTTTGGCTCTGAGGTCACAGTGATAGAATATCTCAAAGAGTGTTTACCTGCTCTCGACAGCGACATCGCCAAGCGCCTGCGAAAGTATCTCGAGAAAAATGGTATTACTTTCAAGATGAAGACTGCTGTTGAGAATATCAGTGATATTGAGGCTGATGTTATCCTGATGGCTACAGGTCGCAAACCGCGTACAGAGGGGCTGAACCTTGAAGTCCTTGGTATCACTCTTGCTCCTAACGGTGCCATTCCTGTAGATGACAATTATCAAATTGTAAATTGCAAATCGTCAGATTGTAAATGTTACGCCATTGGTGATGTCAATGGCCGCCAGATGCTTGCTCATGCTGCGGAGATGCAGGCGGTGAGAGCCGTGAACCATATCCTTGGCAGGACAGACAATATTCGTTTCGATATTATGCCTGCCGCTATCTTTACTTCACCAGAGGCCGCCTGTGTAGGACCGACAGAAGATCAACTGAAAGCTGCAGGCAGCGCCTATATCTGCAAGAAGGCCTTCTGGCGTGCCAACGGTAAAGCTCTTGCAATGGGTGAAAGTGAGGGCATGCTGAAACTCTTTGTGTCTCCGGAGGATCTGATCTTAGGCTGTCATGCCTATGGCGCCCATGCTGCCGATATCGTGCAGGAGGTCTCTGTACTGATGTGCAAGCAGACCACTCTTCACGAACTCGCAGACATGGTCCATATTCATCCGACCCTCTCAGAGATATTGAAAAACGCTGCGGAAAACTAGTCCGCAGCGTTTTTACACAATAGGAACCGACCCTATTGTGTAATTCTGCGGATAATGTCTTCTACAACTTGGGGGAAGTGCGCCATTTCCAGTTGGTGCTCCTTTTCCGCGATATCATCGACGGTATCGTCTGGCGAGAGCGCCACCTTAAACTGAGCGATGATTTCACCAGCGTCGCAGACAGGTGTCACCCAGTGCACAGTCATACCTGTCTCCGTCTCACCAGCGGCTTTCACAGCCTCATGTACATGGTGCCCCCACATCCCTTTACCTCCGTATTTTGGCAGTAGGGCAGGGTGGAGATTGATCATTTTATGGGGATAGGCGTCGATCAGGTAATTGGGAATCAGCGGTAGCCAGCCTGCCAATACGATAAATCCTATATCATACTTCTTGAGCAAGGGCATCATCACATCGGGATTGTGCAGGTCTGCTTTGGGGACAACGGCGGTAGGCACCTCCAGTCGCTCTGCTCTCACCAATGCATAGGCATCAGGTTTGTTACTGATGACCAAGGCCGTGTTTACCAACTCCGAACCCTTGAAATACTTGATCAGGTTCTCGCAGTTTGTTCCACCTCCTGATACAAAGATTGCAACGTTTGTTTTCTCCATAATGGCTGATTTTGGCCGCAAAATTACAAAAAAAATGTGAATAACGCATTATGCATTATGAATTATTTCGTATATTTGCAGCGATTAATACCTTTATAATAATGAATAAGAAACAGTTTTTTGTTCTTTTGGCTGCCCTTGTGCTTATATGTGTAATAGTAGTAGCAGGTAAATGCTCTTCTCGCGATGGGCAGACTGTATCACCTGCTGATGATGCCAGTCAGTTCGTGACCTTGACGGATGTCGTACCAGATGCCATCCTTGAAATCCGTTATTTCGGCACCTATAATTTCGTGGGTACCCGAATTGACGGCTATCTGGAGCCAACTGCCCTGTTGACGCGTCAGGCAGCGGATAGTCTTAAAGTCATCAGCGATGAACTGAAAGCACAAGGCTATCGTCTGAAAATCTACGATGCCTATCGTCCGCAGAAAGGTGTCGACCATTTTGTACGTTGGGCGAAGGATGTGCCTGATACATTGATGAAGACCTACTTCTATCCCGATCTTAGTAAGGATGTACTCTTCCCACAGGATTACATCATGGAGAAGAGCGGTCATACCCGTGGCAGCACCGTCGACCTGACGCTATTCGATATGGCTACAGAGAAAGAGGTGGATATGGGTGGCACCTTCGATTGGTTTGGTGAAGAGAGCCATCCTGATTTTTGTGGCAATCTAGAGACAGGTGAGTACACAGGTGATAACAGCAAGAGTCCTGTTGGGCGCTCTATTACGGCTGAGCAGTTTGCCAACCGAATGCTATTGCGTCGCGCTATGCTCAGTCACGGCTTCAAACCCCTCGACAGCGAGTGGTGGCATTTCACGCTGAAGGAGGAACCCTTCCCAGACACCTATTTCACCTTCCCCGTCAGACAACTGCCAAAATAATGGCTTTTTCTATAAAAGGCCCCGCCATCACGTTGAGGATGGCGGGGCGCATGGTTTATTTTATAACCTTCTTACCATTGATAATATAGACTCCCTTTGGCAGTCCTTTGAGAGACGTGACACCAGAACGTACCTTGTGACCTTGTGTGTTATACACATCAAACGGCTGACCATTTGTGATGATATCCACAATGCCCTGAGCTACTTCTATAGTGAGCCATCCAGACTGATACGATATGTCGTAGTCCTGTGCCTCAGCTCCACTTACGATGATCTCGTAACGCCCAGGAGCACTTTCACTTGTGGCTTTACAGGTGATTGTAGGCTTGGTTGTCAATACTGCTTCCGAATCATTTCCCTTGAAACCGTCATACTGAAGCTTAAACTCAGGAACCTGATCACCTTCTGCCATCGTATAATCACCCACTGAGATGGTCAAAGGGGCTTTACTGATAGTAACAGTTAGTGAGGCAGGGGCTGTGAGATTCTTCGTCTCCGTATCATCTACCACTTTATAATAAACAGTATATGTCATAGCATGTTTCATAGCTGGCAAATACGTGTGGTAATTGTAGTTGTCAAGTGAATATAACATTTTTCCGACAGAAGTGTTGCCTGGTGTGATAAGTCCTTGAGTATTGCCGTTATAGACCAAACCTGATATTGCAGTAGGAGCGACGACATTGATTGCAGGTTCTTTAATCTCGAAAGAAACCGTACCGCTGACAATGTAATTTCCACCTTCATTGTCTGTAATGGTCACAGTGGCCGTACCTACGTTGATGTTGTTGCTGTAGCTGACGGTATACTCCGATGCGGGAATCGTAGTATTGCCATCCTCCACCGTCACTGTCGGCTTCTTCTCCTTGCCGTCATAGATAAACGAGGTCTCGCTGAGTGTGATAGTAGGATTGTTTACCGTCTTTGGACTGATAGTAACAGTCAGCGTTGCAGGGGCAGCATCATTATGATTGGCATCGCCTTTCACTCTGTAATATACGGTGTAGGTCTTAGCGTCTGTCCCCTTTGGAATAGCTGTGTTATAGTCGCTGCCATCCAGCGAATACTGTACCTCGCCTGTTGTAGAGCTTCCAGCATTGACCAGTTCCTGTGCTGAACCAGTATACACGAGCCCCGTTTTGGCGGAAGGTGGTGTCAGCGTAGCTGATGGTGCTGTAATCTGGAACGTAGTCGAACCGCTGACGACATAGTTTCCTCCGTTCTTGTCCGTAATGGTGACAGTGGCCGTACCTACGTTGACGTTGTTGCTATAGCTGACTGTATATTCTGATGCAGGAATGGTCGTATTGCCATCCTTCACCGTCACCGTCGGTTTCTTCTCCTGTCCGTCATAGACAAATGATGTCGCACTAAGTGTAATGGTCGGACTGCTCACCGTCTTTGGACTGATGGTAACTGTCAGCGTTGCAGGCTCTGTGTCACCATGATTAGCATCGCCCTTTACCTTGTAGTATACAGTATATGTCTTAGCGTCTGTTCCCTTTGGAATAGCCTTGCTGTAATTGCTGCCATCGAGCGAATACTGTACCTCACCAGTTGTTGAACTACCTGCATTGACCAGCTCCTGTGCTGAGCCAGTATACACGAGTCCCGCCTTGGCGGAAGGTGGTGTCAGCGTAGCTGATGGTGCTGTAATCTGGAACGTAGTCGAACCGCTGACGACATAGTTTCCTCCGTTCTTGTCCGTAATGGTGACAGTGGCCGTACCTACGTTGACGTTGT